>VFSW01000479.1_pt1 | contig 58817 bp, 56 predicted proteins | sample 5358111 | NCBI WGS metagenome assembly VFSW01 (sample SAMN11554181, study PRJNA540505) | mine drainage metagenome | isolation source: sediment from site ElyBrook_90M | place: USA: Ely Copper Mine, Vershire, VT | collected 2017
GTGGAGGGGGACCCTTCGAGCCTGAATGGGTGCCTTTATTCCACCATTCCGGTGGGGGAGGCGGTATATTTATCGGAGGTGCTTTCGACCTGCCCAACCGTGCTTCCAGCACGGCAATCTCGCGTTCCTGTGCGCTCAGTTGATCCTGAAGGACTCGTTTTTCGGCACGGTCATGCTGCGCCGCTGCGATTCGGGATTTCAGTTCACTTTCGTCAACGGTCACCTGTGCTGTGACAGACAGTTGTTCGTGGCCATCTTTCAGCAATGAAAAATGCTCGCTGGTTTCAACGATTTTGACCAAAGAGGCCGTAATGACCTTGGTTTCTTCCTGTAAGTCGTCATTTTTGAGGGTAGTCTGAGTTTCAATATAGGCGCCAACTTCCCGCAACGCTCGTGTACGAATTTCTTCCAGAGCATTTTTTCTGGCTGCACTGTGGCTGTCTGTCTCGCCCATGTTGTACCGCAATTCATAATGACGTGTCCACGTTTCTGCATTTGCTGAGAACACGCACAGAACGAGCAGGATTACCGTTCCTGTCGACCTGAATTGTAGAGGGGTCATTAAATCATTTTCCCAGAAGTACGCAATACAAACTGTCAGGTTGTCCTGTCATCGTTTTTTCGTCCAGCACTTTCACGGGGGGCACCGTTCCTTGGGCGATTTCATTGACTGTACGGGAGTAGACTTCACCGTGGATTTTTTCGTTGCCTCCCACGGAGATGTTATTTGCTCGGGCCATGTTGCGTCGGGCCTCAATGATCGCGCGTTTGCGCGCATCAGGGAAACGCAGCGGAGCGCAGCCAGAGAAAGCCGTATGTCCAGAGAACATCACGCCGTTGGTGGCCGTTTCCCACCCTGCTTGCGCCGTCAGGACGGCTCCCCCGAATACGGCAAGCAGCAGTTTAGTTCGCCGCATGATTGAGATTCGTGGTCTCTGACGAATCAATTGGTCCCGGTTCCTCATGCGCGCTGGATGGGGCAGGAGGCGGTGGCGGGAAGGAAGGCATCTCGATTACGGTTGTGGGGCTAACGGGGTTTCCAGAAGGGATACCCGGAGTGGGTTGGGAGACCTGATGCGCATTCTGTTTTTGCAATTGATCAAGGCGACCAGACAGTTCATCAAAGGCATGTTTGATATCCTCGCTCGATGTGCTGGCTCCGCGTTCCTGAAGGACGCGATTCACCTGATTATAGGGTAATTTCAGCAAAACATAAGCCGTATACGCCCCATCGACTGGGCGTACGTTTTGATGAATGACTTCAAAACCCACAATGGGTACCTGGCTGACCAGACTGTCAATCAGTTGTGTATATTGCGACTGGCTAGCGTGGTTGCTCTTGTCCTGGGAATACTGTTGTTCCGAGCCAGAGAGAAGTTGGTTGTAGTTTTTCGCCAAACCGTATTCTCCATCCAGCATGGCTTTGCGGATTGCCAAGCGTATCTTGTCGGATTCGCCAATACCTACGGCATACACCCCGTTATCGTCGGGGGGCGGAGCCTGTATTGCCCACTCCGGAATTTTAGAAATATTTGATTCAAGTCGCTTCTGTTCAGCGGCTCTCTGATCTGCGGCAGCTTGCGTATGGATTTTTACGGCCGCGGCCTCATCGGCAGCCGTCTCTTTCATACTTGATGTGTTCGAGCAACCAGGCAGGATAGCCAAAGCACTAAGTGCGCATACGGCAATGATTTTCTTGTTCATCACGGATCTCCCAATATTTGGCACCACTTCATTGTATACACGAAGCTTCACAACAAGCCAATACGGATACTCACACCTTGACGAGACGATTCAAATAGGCTGTATTTTAATGGAATGACCGTGTTGGAAACGTTCAATCCTTGGCCCGTAGTCGCCACAAAGAAGTAACTTCTGCCTGGCGCGCGGTGTACAGTGGATCACGGATATCAGCGACACGTGGGTGATGGGGGCGTATGTCGATTCGATCAATGACCATGAGTCCTGCTGCATCAATCAGAGTAGCCAACTCCGAAGGCGTACGCAGCCCCAAATGTTCGGCGAGATTGGAAATCAGGAGCCAGCCCTCACCGTCGGGCTCGAGATGGGCGACCAAACCATGCAGAAACCCGCGCAGCATGCGACTTTCAGGGTCGTATACTGCATGCTCTAGGGGGGAAACCGGTCGCGCAGGGATCCAGGGTGGATTACAGACGATGAGTGTGGCGCGTCCGTCTGGATAGAGGTCTGTTTGCCTCACCTCCACCTGTGCGTCAAGTTTAAGCATCGCGATGTTGTCGCGTGCGCAGGCAATCGCGCGTGGGTCACGTTCGGCCGCAACCACATGAGCGACGCCACGTTTTGCTAAAAGTGCGCTGAGCACACCAGTGCCGGTTCCAATATCAAAGGCTACGCTGCGCGACTGCAATCCGAGTAGACTTGGCGGCAGCGGTGCTGCAGCAAGCAGATCCACATATTCAGAGCGGATTGGCGCGAATACGCCGTAATGGGGATGAATACGTGCACCGAGGGACGGTACTTCGATACCTCTTGTGCGCCATTCATGGGCACCAATTATCCCCAGCAGTTCGCGCAGTGAGGCGACGAACGGCATGGCAGTCGTGCCATAGGCTTCGGAGCACGCCAGTTGTACATCGGGTGCGCGACGTAGCGGGATATGGAAATCAGCGTCGAACTGCAGGAGCAGCATGCCCAATGTTCGCGCGCGCTGCGATTGCAACAGTCGATAGCGATGAAACGCATCTGCTGATAGAGGTAACGATGGCGCAACAAGGGGCAAGACCTCTTCATTAAGGGGTATCGGTGGCTTCCTTTTACGGGGTTCATCGATTCTTCGTTTCAGTGCGGCAAGCCGTTGTCGTGCATTTTGAAAGTCGCCGCGCCACAGCATGGCCGTGCCTTCACAGGCAAGGCGATAGGCAACATCAGCGGTCATACGATCGTCGGCGATGACCACACGTTTCGGTGGTGGCAAATGACTTTCCGAACGCCATTGGGCAGAGCGTACTTCGTCATTTTCACGCCAACTGATCGTTGGGAGATTCGTCACTCCAAATTCCTTATCAGCATTGAACGGGAGCATTGGTCACAGCTCGGTGTATTTTTTGCTGTTGCCACGAGCCTTATCCGTGGGGTACTTGAGGGCATTCAAGGAAAGTTTGTGGTCGGCTGCAGTGATCGGATCAATGGCTAACCGATCGCTCAGTCGAATCAAGTACAACAGGACATCTGCCACTTCTTCGCCTATCGCTGACAGAATTTCCGGAGAGGGATGATGGCTTTGTTCTTCAGTTAGCCATTGGAAGTGCTCGACAAGTTCGGCAACTTCCACCGACAAAGCCATGACCAGATTTTTTGGAGAATGAAATTGATCCCAATCGCGTTCCGCAGAAAAATCGCGTAGTGCATCGCGCAGTCTTTCAAATTCGTTCAATGTTCCACCCCTTATTACGACAGTACCACCAATTCAAGCTACGCCAGCGGATGTGGCACAGCAGGACAATATGAATGAAAGTGTCAAACCGATGTGAAAAGGTAGGGTGACATCTGACAGCTTGAAGAAATTTCTATCATGCCGTTCCTATGATACTCCCGTCGTGGTTTTTCGGAAAATCCAGAATTTCTGTAGGAAGATCATTTTTATTATCAGAAAATAGTTTGAACAGGTAACTTAATGATTTATTTAAACCAAAATCTACTGATTATCTATGGTGGTGATGTAAAATGGGCGCAAATCTGGTGTGAAATGGGGGAGCCATGGAACATTATCAGACGATCAGCAGCGGGCACAACTGCTCCGATGCTGCCGCTTTGATTCAGTCGATCATCAATGCACTTCCGGTACCAATCTTCGTTAAAGATTCGAACGGGATATATGTGTACTGCAACATTCCTTTCGAAAAATTCGTGGGGAAAAGAATTGATGAGATCGTGGGGCGCGGTGTATATGATCTTTGGGACTATGAACATGCGAAGGTTTATAGTGAGGCAGACAACCGGCTTTTCAGGGCGGGCGGTGAAGAACAATATGAAGCCAAGGTGAAATACGCCAATGGTTCGATCCATGATGTGATATTTCACAAGGCGGTATTTTCATTTTTGGATGCGGACTATATGGCGGGTGCGATTCTGGACATCAGTGCCAGAAAGTCTGCCGAGAGAGAGCTCGAGCGGATCGCAATGACCGATTCACTGACGGGAGTTGCCAATCGGTATCATTTGTATGTCACCCTTGATGACACCTGTAAGAGAGCTGTGCGCCAAAACTCCATGATTGCGGTGATGAGCCTCGACCTGGATGGGTTCAAGGAGGTGAACGATACTTATGGGCATCTCGTTGGAGATGAGGCACTAGTGAAAACTGCAAGGCGTATCAGAGAGATGATTCGTGAATCCGACATGTTGGCCAGGTTTGGTGGGGATGAATTCATAATCTTATTCGACGGTCTGGAAAACAAGGAACCCATTTATTGTCTTGCTGAAAACTTGCTGCAACGGCTTTCAGAGCCGATGAACCTGCAAGGTCATCAGGTTACACTTGGGGCAAGTATGGGTATTGCATTTTATCCAGATCATGGGACAAGTCCGTATGCCCTCCTTAAGTACGCTGATGGCGCACTTTATGAATCCAAAAAAGGGGGGAAAGGGTGTTTCAGATAAGGAACGATAATATACGATTCATCAACGTGACGACTCTCCAGATTACGTATTAGGCGGATTTTGTGCAGGAGCGTACAATTCCCTAGGATGAAGACGATAATTCCTCCTATGCAAACAGAAGTCAAAAGCAAATTTCCCTACGCTGTGGTCTCAGCGGTGCAGTTGCCCAGCGTGAGTGACCTCGAATTTGAGGCATCCTTGGCGGAATTGTGCGATTTGTCTAAAACCCTGGGATACCAGGTGGTTCACACCTTTACGCAAAAGCGTGCTGTCTTCGATACGGCGGCATATCTGGGACGGGGTAAACGCATGGAAATGCGTGATTTCATCAGTGCTTCTGAGCTACCAGATCACGGGACCGGCCCCATTCAAATGGTCTTTGTGGACCATGAAATTTCGCCATCCCAAGCGCGCAACCTTGAAAACGATATTGGCTGTGATGTGATGGACCGCACTATGGTGATTCTCGGCATATTTCACCGCAATGCTCGTTCTCGTGCCGCTAGGGCTCAAGTGGAAATAGCTCGTCTGGGTTACATGGCGCCCCGTTTGCGCGAGATGGCTAAGCTCGCTGGGCCACAAGGCAGGCAGCGCAGTGGCACTGGGGGGCGTGGTGCTGGAGAATCTCATACGGAACTGGACAAAAGAAAAATTCGTGATCGCATTGCCGAACTGCAACAGGAAATAGTGGCTATGGATGCAGAGCGGCAAACCCAGCGTTCGCGCCGACAGGGGCGCCAGAGTTTGTCTAGCGTAGCGCTGGTGGGCTATACCAATGCAGGAAAATCCACCTTGATGCGCGCTTTGACTGGCAGCGAGGTATTGGTGGAAAACAAGCTTTTTGCCACTTTGGATACGACGGTACGCGCACTTCATCCGGTTACGGTCCCTCATGTTCTGGTCACGGACACCGTGGGCTTCATCAAGAATTTGCCCCATGGATTGGTGGCCTCATTCAAGTCCACTTTGGAAGAGGCCTTGGACGCTTCGCTACTTCTGCATGTGGTCGATGCCAGTGATCCTGGGTTTGTACGTCAGATTGAGGTCACACATCAGGTGTTGGCAGAGATTCACGCAGAGACGGTGCCCCATCTTCTTGTATTCAATAAACTCGATCAGGTGGGAGATGTCGTGATGCAGACTGCACATGAAGTCATGTTGCGCGAGCACTATCCGGATTGCATTGTTATGAGCGCACACCGCAAACACGATGTGACTGTACTGCACCAAGCCATCGTTGCTTTTTTTCAGAAGGATCTCACAGAGATCGAGATATTTCTCCCGTGGTCGGCGCAGAAACTGCGCAGTGAAATTTTTTCAGCTTGTGTGGTGCTGGAGGAGCGTGCTGACGCGGCGGGAGCGTTTTTGCGCGTGCGCGGAACGCCGATCGTACTCGACAGCATGATTTCTCGCCTTGCGGAAGAACCTGTGGCTTGATCGATTCCGGAAATACACGTGGAAGTAAGGACTGATCAGATCGTCTTGTTGGTTTGAAAATACAGGAGGGTTTGTGGTGTACACTTTTATTCTGGGGTGGTTGAGAGGCATTTTTCGGCCCGAATGGGGTCAGTTCCAGACAGGTGCCTAGTGGACATTAACGAAAAGGATTTGATGCATCAGTTGCGCTTGTGGTTGCGCATGACCGTCGATGGGGTTCATATCATCGATCGTCAGGGAATTTTGGTGGAGGCCAGCGATTTTTTTTGTGCCATGTTGGGGTATGCGCGGACGGAAGCCATTGGAATGCATGTTTCCCAGTGGGATTGCAAATGGACCAGCGCAGAAGTGATGGCGGTGGTGGAACACAATTTTCAGCTGGGCGAGGGAGCCCATCATACCTTTGAAACTTTGCACCGATGTAAGGATGGTCGCATCATCTCGGTGGAAGTTACCGCACAGATCTATTATGTTCAAAGAGACAGACCGCTGCTCTTTTGTTCTTCCCGGGACATTACGGTGCGCAAACAACTCGAATCCGCCTTGCGTTTTAAGCAATTCGGCATCAGTCGGGCTGGCGAGCAGATGTTCTGGATCAATCGTCAGGGGCGCATTGTAGATGTGAACGAGAGCGCCTGTCGCCAACTGGGTTATGACCGCGAAGAACTGCTCCAGATGACGGTAGGGGATATCGATGCCCAGTTCCCTTTTGAGACCTGGCCCGAGCATTGGGTCACATTGAAACAACAGGGAACCTTGTCTTTCGAATCCATGCAGCGGCGTCGCGATGGTTCGATATTTCCCACAGAAATCGTCGCCAATTTTTTCGAATTTGAAGGGAGCGAATATAACTGCTCCATGGTGCGCGACATCAGTTTGCGCAAGGAGAACCAGCGGCGCATCGAACAGCTGAGCAATCTTTACCATGCCTTGAGCGAAATTAATCAGGCCATTGTGCGTATGGATACCAAGGATAACTTGTTTCCTTTGGTATGCAGGATGGCTGTGGAGTATGCGGGATTTGCCATGGCGTGGATCGGGCAGGTTTCTACCAAACGGGATCGCGTCGTTCCCGTTGTATGGTTTGGTGAGGGGACCCAGTATCTGGAGGGGATTTCACTGCCATTACAGCCGGAGAATCCCGAAGATAGGGGTCCTGCAGCACGTGCATTTTGCGAACGGAAAACAGTTTTCGTGAATGATTTTCAAAAGGAGCGTCAAACCGCCCATTGGCATGAGCGTGCGCAACCCTATAAATGGGGCAGTAGTGCCACATTTCCAATCATACAAGCAGGCTCGGTGGTGGCCGTTTTTGGCGTATATGCTGTGCGTCCACACGCGTTTGATGAAGATTCCGTGGCTATTCTGGATGAAATGGTGCGGGATATAGCCTTTGCACTGGAAAGTTTCGATCGCGATCAGGCACGACGCCAGGCTGAGATGGCACTGATGATCAGTGAACGACACTTCCGCGCATATTTCGAGCGCTCCATGGTGGGGATGGCCGCTACCTCTAAAGATAAACGATGGATCGAGGTCAACCCAGCGCTATGCAGTATGTTGGGGTATGACAGCGATGAATTGAAGTCTATGACCTGGGACCAGTTGACCCACCCCGACGATTTGCCTGGCAATCGTCAGCTGTTCATGGAGTTATTTCAAGGGAAAATCGACGAATACGAGCTCGACAAGCGGTTTTTTCGGAAGGATGGAACCGTACTCTTTGCTCATGTGGCGGCACGCGCTGTACGCGATGGTCAAGGTCGACTCGACTATCTGGTGGCGCTGGTGGAAGATATCACACGGATTCTCGAGCAGAAAAAGGAGCTGGAGCGGCAGGTATATTACGATATCTTGACCGGTTTACCCAACCGTGCTTTGCTGACCGATCGTCTCAATCATGCGTTGGCGCAGATTCGACGTTCTCACGGAGCGATTGCGGTTTGTTTTATGGATCTGGATGGGTTCAAGCAAGTCAATGATCGTTGTGGTCATGGTTTGGGCGATTTGCTCTTGGTGGAAGTGGCACAGCGAGTGCGCAGAGTTTGCCGTAGCAATGATACGGTGGCCCGTTTTGGAGGGGATGAATTTGTGGTGATCATCGAAGGTATCGTTGATCGTTCCGAATGCCAATTTCTTCTCGAACGCATCATGGAAGTTATTGCACAGCCTTTTAAGCTGGAAGGTCAGTTTGTCCAAATATCAGCCAGTATTGGAGTGACTCTTTGCCCAGAGGATCTTTCCGATGGGGAAACACTCCTGCGTCATGCCGACCAAGCCATGTATCTGGCCAAACAGGCTGGCCGAAATCGTTACTGTTTCTTCGATGCACAAAGTGAAAACTTGAATCGGGAGCGTCACCACACCCTCGATCGAATTGCCCAGGCACTGTCTCATGGTGAACTATTGTTGTACTACCAACCCAAGGTGGACATGCGAAATGGACAAGTCGTGGGGGCGGAAGCCTTGATTCGCTGGCAGGATCCCGAGCGTGGTTTGGTGCTTCCAGGAGGTTTTATTCCGGTGATCGAAGGCAGTTCCCTGGAGATTACCTTGTCCGAATGGGTGGTGAAAGAAGCATTGAAACAGTTGTCTGTATGGGCTTCCCAAGGGTTTCAGTTGACCTTGAGCGTGAATATTCCGGCGAATCATTTGCAGTCCCAGGGGTTTGTGGAGTTTATTACCCAGGCAGTGGCGGCCCATCCTGAACTGTCTTCTAATGCTTTAGAGCTGGAAGTGTTGGAAACAGTGGCCCTGGGGGATCTCGATTCAGCCATTCAAAAGATGGTGTCCTGTATTGATGCCGGTGTGGGGTTTGCTATCGATGATTTTGGAACAGGGTATGCTTCATTGGCGTACTTGCGTCGTTTGCCTGCAGAAACCATTAAAATTGATCAGGTTTTTGTGCGCGATATGTTGCATGATGCGGAAGATATGTCCATTGTGCGTGGTGTTATCGGCCTAGCAGAAGCATTTCAGAAGCAGGTGATTGCGGAAGGGGTGGAATCCGTGGAGCAGGGAACCAAATTGCTCGAAATGGGGTGCCAATTAGCCCAAGGATTCGGCATTGCTCGTCCCATGCCCAGTTCGGCATTTCCCACATGGATGCGTTCATTCAGAGGATTCCCTGAAGTGCAGGGTGCTTCTGAGACCCTCGCCAAGGAGGGGGGTAACGCTTCATCAGAAGGATAGGATACCGCACCTAGGCAAAGGGGACTGCTTTACACCTGAAATTGTGGGTAACCCGCGAATCTGGGTTAAATTTTTCATGCGGACGGAATGAGCAGAGGTTGCAAAGCATTCCACTCTTCTGGGGTGACAGGGGTGATGGACAGACGGTTGCCTTTGGCTAGGACACGCATGCCCTGTAAAACCGGGTATTGGCGCAAGGTGCTGAGCTGGATGAGTGGAGTTTTAAGCAGTGCTTCCACTTTCACACAATACCAGCGGGGATTTGCACTCGTGGCTTTAGGATCAAAATAGGGCGAAGAGGGGTCGAACTGCGTGATGTCGGGTTCTGCGGCGCGTGCTACCCGAGCCAGTCCGACGATGCCCGGCTCAGCACAGCTGGAATGATAAAATAATACGCCATCTCCCACGCTCATGTCCCGCATCATGAAGTTGCGGGCCTGGTAGTTACGCACACCAAACCATTCCACGCAGCGTTGGGGACTGGTCAGCACATCATCGATGCTGACTTCAGAGGGCTCGGATTTCATTAACCAGAAGCGCGCAGTCATTTTTGCGGTGTCAGGGTTGCAACTGGGGTGTGCGGATCGCCGTTTTTTCGTTGCCACCATCCCCCTCCCAAGGCCTGATAGAGGGCTGCTGTATCACCAAAGCGGTTGACCTGTGCCTGGACTAAAGAAAGTGAGGCCTGTTGCTCGTTGATCAGTGCAGTGAGTTGAGCCTGGGCGTTGATATATCCGGCGTCGTACTGTTTCTGTGTCAGGGTGAATGCGGTATGCGCGGCTTGCGCTGTGGCAGTGGCCGCCTTGAGGGATTGAGCATCAGCATCGAGGGCATGGAGCGTATCGGCCACATTCTGGAAGGCGGTGATGACGGTACTGCGGTATTGGGCTTCTGCCTGCTTCAGGGCTTGGCGGGCCGCAGTTTCTCGGGCGCCCAGGGTTCCGCCATCGAAGAGCGTTTGGCTGACATCGCCGATGATTCCAAAAAACCCGGCACCATTGTGGAACATCTGATCGAAGGTGCTGGCTTCTCCACCAATGAATCCGGTAATGGAAAATTGGGGCAGGCGATTGGTGAATGCTACCCCTACTTGGGCGCTGGCAGCGTGCAGCTGTTCTTCTGCCATACGGATATCGGGTCGTTGTTCCACCAATTGGGAGGGAAGGCTCAAGGGCAGATCTTCGGGCAGGTGCAGATCGGCCAGTTCAAATTTCTGGGGAATATCCTGATCAGGCAGATTGCCAGCTAGGGCGCGCAACATATCACGGGTTTGGGCCAATGCTTTTTCCAATGGAGGAAGATTCTGTTGGGCTTGGGCCAAGGCAGTTTCCTGATTGGCCACATCAATGCCCATGACATACCCTAACCGTTCTTGGGCATGCAAAATATCGAGCTGGTCCTGATTGGCCTTGATTATTTTTTCTGTGGCTTGGATTTGAGCGCGCAGTGAAGCTTCTTGAAAGGCGGTGGCCACCACATTTGAGGCTAAGGTGATGTAGGTCGCTTCGAGCTGGAACGCCTGCTCATCTTCCTGCGCTTTCAGGGACTCCACTTGACGCCGATTATTGCCAAAAACATCAGGAGTGAAGCCTACCATCAGCTGGGCCGTATGGAAATTATAGTAGGCCGGACCGTTATAGATCGGACCAGCGGGGTTGCTGTAGGTTTGAATGACCTGTCCGTTACCCTGAATGCCTGGGGAATTGCCACCCATGTTTCCGGCCAGTTTGTTGCGCGAAGGCATATAGTTTACCCCCACCGTGGGGAAGAAGAAGCCTTGTTGAGCCACGGTCAGGGCTTGGGCTTGTCCCAAGGCCGCCTGAGCGGCAGCGATGGTGGGGTTATTGGTAAAGGCGCGGTCAATCAGTTCATTCAGTGCTGTGGAATGAAACAGAGTCCACCAGTCGAAGGGGATGGCCTGTCGCGCATTAAACCGCTGTACTGTGCCTTCTGCGATGACGGTGCTTGGAACGGAAGCGCCTTGCGGAAGGTATCCCGTGGACTGTGGAGCTGCGGGACGTTGAAAATCCGGACCCAGCGTACAGCCGGTAAGAATCAGGAGTATGCCGCCAAGGAAGAGGGAACGGTAGGGATGAGTATGGGGCATGACCAAGGGAGATTTTGCGATGATGGCAGTGTACCCACCTTGGCTGCCGATGAAAACTGTGATTTGTCACAGTAGACTGAATGTGTCGAACCCTGCATCATTGCGCCAAAATCAAGGGAGCGTGCGGCATGGGTGGTAAGCGGCAAATCGGTGTATGGTTCGGTGGCATAGGTGTGGCGCTGGTGCTGGCATTTTTTGTGTTCGGAGTAGGAAAGCCGACACCTTCGGCCACGGAAGGACGGGCTTCTTCTTCCACGGCAGATGCATCATTGGCGCTGGATTTGACGGACGCGCAGATGAATCTGGTGAAAGTGAATCCGGTTACTGAACAGGTATTTGTGGCGCAACGGGAAGCTTTGGGTACGGTGGCTTTTGATGACGATTTGACGGTCCAGGTTTTCCCCCCCTATCCGGGAAAAATTTTCCGGCATTTGCATGAAGTGGGAGATAGTGTGCGCCAGGGGGAGGCGCTTTACACCCTCACCAGTCCGGACCTGGTTCAGGCCGAATCAACCCTGATCTCCACTGCAGGCGTGCGTGAATTGACCACCCATGCGCTGGAGCGGGCCAAAGCTTTGGTGGCCGTGCGGGGTCTGGCAGAAAAGGATTATCAGCAAGCGGTATCCGATCAGCAGGCTGCAGAGGGAGCATATCAGGCCGCACGCAAAGCCTTATGGATTTTTGGCAAGACAGAAGTCGAACTGGACCGCATTCTGTCCAGTCGCGAGGTGGATTCCGTCCTTTCCGTTCCCAGTCCCCTGACGGGTCGGGTCACCGTGGTTTCCATGGCTGCCGCAGTAGGAACTTTTGTGCAACCCGGAACGGCCCCCGCTCCTTATGGCGTGTCGGATTTGTCTACGCTGTGGCTGTTGGCCAATGTGGCAGAGGGGGATATTCCCCGTTTGCATCTGGGGGCAGCGGTGGAAGTGCATGTGGCAGCATTGCCGGGGCGGGTATTTCAGGGTCGCATCGACAAGATCGGCGCGGCGGTGGATCCCGGTACTCACCGTATTCAGGTGCGTACTGTGCTGCATGATCCCAAGCATGAGCTGTATCCCGGCATGATGGCTACCTTTGTGATTCGTACTGGGGGGGACATGCATTCGGTGGGGTTGCCTTTGAGCGCGGTGGTGCGAGAAGGGGATGGCAGCTACTCGGCCTGGGTGGCTACGGGCGCGCACCATTTCGTGCGTCGTTCGGTGCAGGTAGGTCAGCAACAGGGAGACACGGTGCAGATTTTGACAGGCATTCAAGTCGGCGAAAAAGTGGCCACCGAGGGGGCGATTTTCCTCAGCAATGCCTTGGCAGTTCGTTCTGCCAGTGGCGACTGAGGGAGGGTTTCGAGCGTGTTGAAAGGTATTCTGTCGTTTTCCCTGTCCCGTCGTCCTATCATTCTTCTGTGCTTGCTGGTTTTCATTGGCGGTGGGGTGGTCGCTTATCTCAAACTCAATGTAGAGGCTTATCCCAACCCTGCCCCCGTGATTTTGGAAATTACGGCCCAGGCTCCTGGTTTGTCGGCCGAAGAAATGGAGCGTTACTACACCCGGCCCATGGAAATCGGTCTGGCATCCACTCCTGGGGTGGACAATATCCGTTCGACCTCGTTCTATGGGTTGTCTTTTGTGCGCGTGACCTTCAAGTATGGCATCGACTATTATTTTGCCTATACTCAAGCGGCACTGAGCCTGCAACAAAATGTCAGTTTGCCGAACAATGTGTCGCCCCAAATTCAGGCATCCAGTCTGGTGGGCGAGATCTTTCGCTATCAGGTGGAGGGTCCGCCCAACTTTGGTTTGACCAATTTGCGTACGGTACAGGATTGGGTCTTGCAGCGCCGCTTATTGACGGTGCCGGGGGTGGTGCAGGTCAATAGTTGGGGCGGAACGACCAAGGAATTTGATGTGGAGGCTGATCAGCATAAGCTCGAGGCCTACAATGTGACGGTGCCTCAGCTTGTAGCCGCCATTGGCAACGCCAACATCAATGTGGGAGGGCGCACGATCAATATCGGTCAGCAGTCCATCAATATTCGGGGTGTGGGCTTAATCAATACTGGGGGAGACCTGGATCTGACACAAGGTCAGAGAGTGAGCGATGTGGAAAATATCGTTCTCAACCAGTCGGGAGGGACTCCGGTGTTGGTCAAAGATGTGGCCAAGGTAACCGTGGGGTATGTCCCCCGCTTGAGCAAGGCAGGGCGCGACGGTGATGATGATGTGGTGGCGGCCATTGTGGTGATGAACCGCACCCTTCAAACCAACGAGGTGGTGGCCCGAGTCAAGGCGGAAGTGGAAAAAATAAATCACGACGGTACCTTGCCTCCGGGGGTCAAGATTGTTCCATTTTATGACCGATCTTCACTGGTGAATGTCACTACCCATACGGTTCTGCATAATCTTATCTTTGGCTGTGTACTGGTCTTCCTCATCCAGTGGATTTTTCTCGGTGACCTGCGCAGTGCCATCATTGTCGGAGTCAATATTCCCTTTGCCTTATTCTTCAGCATCATCATGCTGGTGCTCACGGGGGAATCGGCCAATCTGCTCTCCCTAGGAGCAGTGGACTTCGGCATTATTGTCGATTCTGCTGTGATTCTGGTGGAGAATATCTTTCATAATTTCCAGAAGAGCAAAGAAGATAAAAGTGCCTTGCTCGAAGCCTTGCTGGAAGGGCATGAACAAGGGGACAGTCGGATGTTGGTCAGAGGTTATGGATGGACCAACCGTCTGCGAATGATTTTTATCAGCGCGTTGCAGGTGGATCGAGCCATCATTTTTTCCACCATCATCACGGTGGCGGCGTTTCTCCCCCTGTTTACTATGGAAGGGGTGGAAGGGCAGATCTTTGGACCCATGGCACGAACCTATGGCTATGCGTTGGCTGGGGCTCTGATGGCCACCTTTACCATTACTCCGGTACTGTCATCTTTTATGCTGCCCAGCGAAGTGCGCGATACGGAAACCCTGGTGGTGCGCTGGTTGCGTGAACGCTATACACCGATTTTGCGTTGGGCTCTCAACCGTCGGCGCATGACGGTTTTTGGCGGGAGTGTGGTGCTCATTCTTTCCATGTTGATGCTACATAATATTGGTTCGGAGTTTTTGCCAGCATTGGAAGAAGGTAATCTGTGGATTCGGGCCACATTGCCCCCTACCATTTCCCTGGAAGGGGGAATGCCTACCGTGACTCGTATCCGACAGATTCTCGACAGTTATCCCGAAGTCATTACCGTGGTGTCCCAGCATGGTCGTCCCGATAATGGCAGCGATGCTTCCAGCTTTGGAAATGCGGAATTTTTTGTTCCTCTGAAACCCATGGAAGAATGGCCTGCGGGAATGACCAAGGAAAAACTGGTGGCGGAATTGCAGAACAAATTTGCCCAAGAGTTTGTTGGCATTGAGTTTAATTTTTCCCAGTATATTCAAGATAATATAGAGGAAGGCTTGTCTGGAGTCAAGGGAGCCAATTCCGTGAAAATTCTTGGCCCGGATCTGCCGACTCTTGAGAAATTGGCGGATCGGGTGCGCGATGAATTGGCTAAAGTGAAGGGAATTGCCGACCTGGGGGTGTTTCGCGTCATGGGTCAACCCAACCTCAATATCGTGGTGGATCGGGTTAAGGCGGCGCGCTATGGTCTCAACACAGGGGATGTGAACACCGTGGTACAAGCGGCGCTGGGAGGGACTCAGGCCACGACCTTGATGGAGGGGGAGCGACAATTTTCCCTAGTGGTACGATTGGCTCCAGAATATCGGCAGAATCTTGAGACCATTCGTGCTCTCAAAGTGACCTATCAAACTCCCTCTGGCGCCAATGCCTATATTCCCCTCGGAGAAGTGGCCGACATTTCACTGGATACGGGGGCTTCTTATATCTACCATGAAAAGAACCAGCGTTTCATTCCGGTCAAGTTTAGTGTGCGTGGTCGCGACATTGGCAGTACGGTGGCTGAGGCTCAACAGGCCATTGCGGCCAAGGTGCCACTGCCATCGGGATATCGTATCGAATGGGCCGGTGAGTTTGATGAATTGCAGCAAGCCAAGCAGCGGCTGTTCGTGGTAGTTCCCATTGCCCTGATCCTGATTTTGGCGCTACTCTACGGGCTCTTCAATTCTGTTCGTGATTGTTTTCTGGTGCTTGCAGCCATTCCTTTCTCTGCAGCCGGAGGGATTCTGGCGTTGTATCTGACAGGGCTTGATTTGAGTGTTTCTGCTGCCATCGGTTTTGTTTCCCTGTTCGGGGTTTCGGTCATGAACGGTATTCTTATCATGACCTACTTCAATGGTCTGGTGAGTACCGGAACTCCTCCGGAAGAAGCTATGTTCACTGCGGCCGAGAAGCGTATGCGTCCCTTGCTGATGACGGCGTTATCGGCCTGTATCGGTTTGCTTCCTGCAGCCTTGTCCCATGGCATCGGCAGTCAGGTACAACGTCCACTGGCCACGGTGGTGGTGGGGGGGATGCTGTTGGGGCCTATCATGTTATTGGTGGTGGCTCCCGCCCTGCAGATGGTATTTCTGGGCAAGAAGAAGGCATCTTTGAAAGGGCGTCATCCCGGTGAATCGGCGGATTTGGGAGAAATGAATTGATCTTTTTATCACGGTTCGATCAACTTCAGATGGGTGGCCTTGATGGCGGCCTCAATGCGGGTTGCTACCTGTAGTTTGGTGCGTGCGTTATCACTATGGAAATCCACGGTTCGCTTGGAGAGGCCCAGAATCATGGCAATTTCACTGGAAGTTTTGCCCCGAGCAGACCATGTGAGTACCTCTCGTTCGCGATCCGCCAGTTCCACGGTAGGAATGGTTGGGAGCGCCGGTACAGGAGAACGGCCCAAGCGTGTCATGAGGATTTCAAACAAGACATCGAAGTCGATGGGTTTGGTGACATAGTCATCGGCACCCAGTCGTCGTCCCCGTAATTCGCTGTCACGGTCAGTGAGCGCCGTTAGAAATACAAAAGGGGGGCGTTCGGGATAGGATGACAGACGGTCCAGCACTTCAAAACCATCGAGTATCGGCAACCCGATATCACACAGCACCAAATGGGGTCGTTCGCGCAGAATGGCATTGATCCCCGATTGACCATCATGGGCAAGGGAAACATCAAAGCCTCGGTCACACAACTCTTCGGCGATCAGGGAAGCCATGTCGCGATCGTCTTCAATACAGAGAATGGTGAAATCTCCCATCGCTGTGGTTCCCCTAGGTCAGACCGTTATCGATGGTGGGATTTTACACCCACACGAGGTTTTTCCAGAAGAATACCGCGATCAAAAATCAAGGGGTAGGGACGCTCATTTCCTTCAGGGTCACCCGAAAAGTCGTACCGTTCCCTTCCTCGCTGACGACGGTGAGCGTACCCCCATGCTGGGTGAGGATATGATGAGCAAGGGACAGTCCCATACCGGTTCCGGTAATGGAGGCCACATTGCTGCCACGGAAATATCTTTGAAAAATGTGGGGAATATCTTTCGCAGGAATCCCAATTCCATGATCTGTGATTTCAACGAGGGTACGGTGAATCTCCTGTTCCCCGTGAATTTCTATGATTCCTTGTTCGTGTGAATATTTTACTGCGTTGGACAGCAGGTTGCTGAAGGCTTGAGTCAGTTGTTTCTCATCGCCCACAAGGGGAATTGCCAGTCGATCTAGATTTGCCAGTAGGCGCAGATTGGGGCGCACTTCCTGATATTCCTGCGTCAACTTTAGTAGAAGAGCCTTCAAATCGAAAGGGGCCAGCTGGAAAGCCAGTTCTTCCTGTCCTTGCATGGCGCGATGGAGGCTATCAAGAAGAGTGGTCATGCGTTGGCTGGCTGTGCGGATTTTTTGGGCGCGTTCCGCGATATCTTCCGTGCTCAATCGCTCTTTGGCCTTGATGAGGCGTTGAGCATGACCATCGATCAGGGAAAGGGGGGTGCGGAATTCATGGGAAGTCATGAGCACAAAGTTCTGTTGTTGCTGGGTCAGTTCTTGCTCATGGGCCAGAGATTTTTCCAGGGTTTTGGTTTGTTCCGCTAGGTCGTGCTGACTTTGTAAAAGCTCAAGCACGTTGTTTCTAAAAATTTCTACGGAGCGTGCCATGACACCGATTTCATCGGAGCGTTCCAAGCCTTGTATGGGAACCGTGGTCTCGCGGTTGGCGATGCGACGCATGCACTGGGCCAGACGGAGCAAAGGATCGGAAACGGAACGAGTGATGAAACCAATGGCAGCGAAGAGCAAGACTCCTGCCATGAAGATGGCTGCCACGATCCAGCCATAGGCATCGCGATACGTGGCACTCTCGCGCTCTGCCGCATTCCTGGCGCCCACAAGGTTCCACTGGGTGAGCCGTCCCAAAGCTTCACTGGCGCGATTGTAAACTTGGCGCGAACGGGTGCGATATAGGTTTCTGCCTTGGGTTTCACTGGTTTCGACTTGATTTACCGTGACACGGTAATCGCGCCAGTGAGTCAGAAAATCCCGATACATCAGGTCTTCGGCGTCATCATGACGAATTTTACGGTAGCGTTCCAAGCTGTGGGTGATGGACTCATCCAGAAGAGCCATTTCCCGAATACTGTCGCGTCGCTCCAGAGCGGTATCGGCCAGTAAAAAACTGCCTTCCGCCGCACGAAAATCCGAAGTGTCGTTATTCAGGTCGCCAAGGATGCGAGTGGATTGAAGCCAGCGGTCACGAATTTCGCCCGTGACACGATTGTAGTCATCCAGCTGCCGAATGCTGAAAGCCCCCAGACCCAACACGAGCAACAGGAACAAGGCATAGGCCAGTGAGAGTCGAGTTCGGAGGGAATTGAAACGCAAAGAACAAACCGCTACGGTTGTTGTGGCTGAGCATGCAAGCGCCTCAAGGCTTCCTGATAGCGTGCCAAGGTACCTTCGACAATATGTGCTGGCAGCGAGGGTGCGGGCGGACGTTTGTCCCAGTGTTGGGTTTCGAGCCAGTTGCGAATGAATTGCTTATCAAAGCTGGGGGGGCTGACCCCGGGATGGTAATCTTCCTTGGGCCAGAAGCGCGAGGAATCTGGGGTGAGCACTTCATCCATGAGGGTGAGTGTTCCCTGGGCATCCAGACCAAACTCGAATTTGGTATCGGCAATGAGAATGCCGCGAGATTGGGCATAAGTCACCGCATCCTGGTATAACTTGAGGGACAGATTTTGTACGGCCTCGGCGCGATCGGCTCCGAGCAGTCGAATGGCTTGCTCGAAGGAGATGTTTTCATCGTGGTCCCCCACGGCAGCTTTGGTGGCCGGGGTGAAAATCGGGGTGGGAAGTTTTTCAGCCCGTTGGAGTCCCTGAGGGAGGTTATGACCGCAGACTTTTCCGGTACTTTGGTAGTCTTTCCATCCAGATCCTTCCAGATATCCTCGAACCACGGCTTCCAGAGGCAGTGGCGTGAGGCGATGAACAACCACAGCACGGTCTTTGACCTGGTGCCGTTCCTCTGGGGTTACGACACTTTCGGGATCGATGCCAGAAAGATGGTTAGGAATGTCGGAGAAATGCGCAAACCAGAAGTTGGACACGGCATTGAGGAGTTTTCCTTTGCCGGGAATCGGTGTGGGGAAAACCACATCAAAAGCGGAGAGTCGGTCTGTGGTCACCATCAGAAGGTGCGACTCCCCAACAGCATAGATATCCCGCACCTTCCCCCGGGCAATCAGGGGGAGTGAAGCAATACGGGTTTCGTATACGGCATCCGTCATGATGTGCCTCTTAGCTGTGTTCTCCCACGCGGAGGATTTTTAGGGTATTGGTCCCTCCTGCCTTGCCGATGGGTTCCCCCATGGTCAACAGCATGAGGTCACCTTTTTTGACGGCACCCAGTTTGAGCAGGACGGCTTCTGCTTCTGCAATGACGGCTGCTGGTTCCAGGTGGGTATGGTGAAAAGCGACAGGATATACCCCACGATAGAGGGTGCTCCGTTGCTGAGTCGCTTCTGAGGGGGTCATGGCATAAATTGGGACCGGAGTATCGGAGCGGGAAATCAGCAGAGCGGTTGTGCCACTTTGGGTGAGGGCTGCCACTGCTTGTACCTTGAGGTGCAAGGTGGTATGAATCACCGCGCGCGCAACCGCCTTCTCGATACGATCTACGGGATCCGTGGCGCTGCGCTCTACGATGGGCAAAGTACTTTGCTTTTCTGCTTCAGTACAGACGCGAGCCATTGCGGCGATGGCTTCTACAGGAAATTGGCCGGCGGCAGATTCGGCAGAAAGCATCACGGCATCGGTGCCGTCCAGTACCGCATTAGCCACATCGGAAACTTCCGCGCGCGTGGGTACAGGGCTGGAAATCATGGATTCCATCATTTGGGTGGCGGTAATGACCGTTTTGTTCATTTGGCGGGCCAAACGAATCATGCGTTTTTGCATGGCAGGGACGGCTGCGTCCCCTACTTCCACCGCGAGATCACCGCGGGCCACCATGATGGAATCACTGGCGGCAATGATGTCTTCCAAGGCATCAATGGCCTCTGCCCGCTCGATTTTTGCTTGCAGTTGGGCTTGTCCTCCGGCGGCATGGAGCAGGGCACGGGCTTGGTCCATATCGGCACCAGAACGAGGAAACGAGACGGCCAAGTAGTCCACCCCGAGACGAGCGGCCAGTTTGATGTCTTCTCGGTCCTTATCCGTCAGTGCAGGAGCAGTGAGTCCGCCGCCGCGACGATTAATGCCTTTATTATTGGACAGGACGCCACCCTGAATTACTTCAGTTTGAACTTCTCCCCCGAGTACCGAAAGGACTTTCAATTCGATTTTCCCATCATCCAGCAGCAAGGCGTCTCCCGGTTGGACATCTTGAGGCAATTCCTTGTAGTCCAGACCAACGCGCTCTTGATTTCCCAAAGAACATTGGGCATCAAGAATGAAGGTATCACCGGCCTTGAGCAGTATCTTGCCCTCTTGGAACTTCCCTACCCGAATTTTAGGGCCTTGCAAGTCTCCCAAAATCCCCACGGTACGTCCCAATTTTTTAGCCAGACCGCGGATGGTTTCCACACGAGCGCGGTGATCTTCTTCGGTACCATGGGAAAAGTTAAGGCGGGCCATATCCATCCCAGCCAGAATCATGCGTTCGAGGATTTCCGGGGAACTGGAAGCGGGGCCGATGGTGGCGACAATTTTGGTACGACGCTGCATTTGAGTAACAACTCCTGTGGGTGGTGGAGTGGTCGAGAGAAAACTCGTACCTTGGAGGGGACTCCACCACAACTAAAGCCCTAATTATCGCATGGGATGGCTTTGGTGGGGGAAAACGGTCACATGAGCGTTTCGGGGAAGAAGCGTTTGATCGTGAACGATAACATAGCCCAGCCAAAAATTAGTCGTTATAATGCACGGATGAAGATAAATCATGTTTGCTTGGCCTTTGTCGGTTCAAGTATTTAAAGCTGGCTAGAGGGCTAGAATGAGTGGCGTTTACATGGGAAGTGGCGAACCTGTAGAAAATCAAAAGCCAGTAGTGACAGAGCATGAACTGGAATTGGCAAAAGCGATTACAGTGGGTCTCAACTTGGATATTTCTCCTGAGGAGATCAATCCCAATTCCCCGTTGTATGGGGAAGGTTTGGGACTGGATTCGATAGATATGCTGGAGATTTCCCTGATAGTGTCGCGCAAGTATGGGGTTCAGTTACGATCGGATGGTTCGGACAGCTTGAAGATTTTTAGTTCCCTCAAAAGTCTGAATGATTACATTCAAAGTCACAGGACCAAATAGCTTCGGTTTGGAGTAACGTGTTTGCCCTGATGCTTCTGTTGCCCCCAGTGCCATTACGGTATGCTTTTTCACATCAACTGCTTGAAGTGAGTTCATTGGTTTTTGGAAGTGACTTTGCCTGCGGGGTCCTGCCACGATGAATCAAACGGCAATGATGAAAAAAAGCGTAGATTCCCTCAGATTAAGCTGTGGGACGCGACAGCATTTTGAACGAGTCCTTGTGGCATGTGCGGGAAGAATATTGGGAGTGCTTGCCTTTGGGAGCGTAGAACCTCAATGTTCAAACCGACAATTTCCTTTTTTATGGGTGCAGCAGTCCGTATTGGGAGGGGAAACTTGGTTTGAAGTTTGGGTTTCTACGCAACGGGTAACAGTGAGTCCTGTGGGGTCCCTTGTGTGTGCACAGGATGACGGCTTTATTTTTGGTGGCTTGGTTCTCGCTGAGGATGGCAGGGATAATCTGGAATTTCTGGCCCATCAGGGGTACTCAGCGATTTTCGACAAGATGGACCGTGAGGGTTATCCGTATCTGTTGAGAGTGTGGAATTATTTTCCAGGGATAAACGACACTGGACGCGAGCTGGAACGCTATCGAGAGTTTAATGTGGGTCGCCACGAAGCGTTTTCTCACAAGATCGACAGGGCTTTCGAGGGAGGGGTGCCGGCTGCATGTGCCTTGGGCACTGAGGACGGAGGTTTGGTTCTGGGTTTTTTGGCAAGCAGGGTTCCCGGCATATCTCTCGAAAATCCGCGCCAGACCCGTGCCTACGACTATCCCGAAAATTTTGGGCCAAAGAGCCCGGTTTTTTCTCGGGGTATGCTGGTGGGCAATGCGTTGTTTATTTCGGGCACCGCAAGCATCCTCGGTTCGGAGACGGTATACCCCGGAGATATGGCTCGACAGGTGGATGAAATGCTCATAAATTTGAGAGCCGTCATCAAGCAAGCCGCGACATACGGGTTTGATGCTTACGGAGCGGAGGGGGGGTGCTTCAATGTATACCTGCGCTATGCCGAAGATTATCCGATGGTTCGTGACAAGTTGTCAGCCGAGTTCCCAGCAGCAGACTGCAGAGTCTATTTGCAGGCGGATATTTGTCGCGCAGACCTTCTTGTCGAAGTGGAAGCATTCTGGATTGAAGGGATATGATATATATTTGCTTAAATCGATTTTCAGATTTTTGGCGTTATCCTGATCGGCTCGATTGGGTACGAGATGAGTCTGTCATGTGCGTTATTGACCAAGGTGAATTTTGAGAGAAAGACGACGGATAGGGCTTTTCTCATGGCCGGTGATGGCCTATGAGTATTTGGTCTATTACGGGGGGTTGGCGCTGTTTGCGGCGATGTGCTTAGTGTGGAGTTTGGTGGCGATTCCGTTGGGCAGGCTTCTGCCGAAACGCAAGGGGATCCGTCTTGGTCGGTTGGTCGTGATGTTTGGTTTCCGGATTTATCTGCGCGTTTTGGAATTGAGCGGGATTGTCGTCTGCGATCTGAGTGCTCTTGACAGTTTATATAATGAGCGGTCTCTGATCATTATCCCCAATCATCCATCATTGATAGATGTAGTACTGATTATTTCACGCTTGCCGAACGTCACTTGCATTATCAAGGCCCATCTTTGGGGGCAGTTGTTCCTTGGGGGGGGCGCCAGGTTGGCGGGGTACATTCGTAATATTTCACAGGCCAAGCTGATCGTCGATGCCACTCGGGAAATTGAAGCAGGTAGCCAGTTGCTGGTGTTTCCAGAAGGAACGAGGACCAATGGAAATTCGATGGGGCCATTCAGGGGAGGGTTTGCCTTAATCGCCAAACGGGCTAAAGCTCCTGTACAGACAATATTCATTGAAATCAATCACCCATTTCTGTGCAAAGGGAGATCTCTGTTGCAGAAACCCGAATTCCCTCTGGTTTTCCGTGCTCGACTCGGGGACCGCTTTTTGCCGCCGGCCGAAGTCAGGCCCTTTATCTTCCGTCTGGAAAATTATTGTCGCAGCCAGATTGAGGGTGATCCCGCAGCAAAGACCACATGATTCCCTCTACGACGCATGTGGTTTTGATACCCAGCTTCAATACCGGTGACAAGTTGTTTGCTACGGTGCGTGAAGCACGTCGACAGTGGAATCCTGTGTATGTTGTGGTGGATGGCAGTACCGATGGTAGCGGTGAAATATTGCTTGAAATGGCGGTGGTTGATGATGGACTTCAGGTATTAATACTTTCCACCAACCGCGGCAAAGGGGCGGCGGTGATGTTTGGTCTGGGTAAGGCACAGGGGGCAGGTTTTACCCATGTGTTGACCATGGATGCGGATGGACAGCATCCGTCAGAACGCATCATCGATTTTATGCGGGTGTCTGAGTCTCATCCTGATGCCATGATACTGGGTTACCCGCAGTTTGATACCAGCGCACCGATGATTCGCGTACGCGGGCGTAAAATTTCTAACTGGTGGGCCAATTTTGAAACTCTTCAGGCGGGAATCGGTGATTCCCTGTTTGGATTTCGGGTGTATCCAGTGGGCCCGCTGCTTAGGGTGATGTGCCAACAACGATGGATGAGACGCTTTGATTTTGATCCTGAAGCGGTAGTGCGGTTGTGTTGGGATGGGGTGCGTCCGATCAATCTCGATGCCCCAGTCAAGTACTTCAGCCAAGAAGAAGGCGGGGTCTCCCATTTTAATTATTTGCGCGACAATGCCCTGCTGACTTTCATGCATATACGGCTACTCTTGGGGTTTGTTCTGCGTCTTCCCGCTTTGATCAAGGGCAGGAGGAATGGACGTAAAGAGGTTCCACTGTCACACTGAGTTGCAGATCTCCTGAATAACGGAGTACCACCAGACGTTTTCCGGCAGCGGCTAACGCAGCCAGCAGGGGTAATGAGCGGGAAGCCGAAGAATCGCAGCGCAGATTTTCCAACACCGGATCTGTCATCGAAGTAACGTCCATGGGAGTACTCTTCGCGATGGAGATCGTCATCTGGGCATAACTCCCTTCGGCATGGCTATCCAAAACCAGGGCTACTCCAAAGGGTTGGTGCCCTGGAGTTTTTTCATACAAAGGTTCGGGGAAGGGGAGATCGACGGTGACCAACAGTACGGGCACATCTTCCGTAAGACATTGACTGGTTGCTTCCACCAAGCCAGCGGCAAAACTGTCGTCCCCAGCGCATATGCTCGAAGAAGGTTGCCTCGAACCGGAGGCAATACTCCAGTATCCTGCGGGCGCATTGTGTACCGAATTGTGAAAGCGGGTGGGGGAAACGAGTCGCTCCGGTGTAGCGAGTGCTTCACAGAGTTGATGAATGGTAAGCGTGTCGCCGTTGGATGAAGCAAATACGAGCGCCAGATCTTCGGCGTCCATGCCTGAGCTTAACAGGGCTGCTTGGGCAACATCTACCGCCAGTTTTATCGTAGGACTGGCGCGCCGACGTTCAGCACCGGACAGAATGGTCCCTTGCGGGGGAAGTTGAGGATCATGGGTTAGATCGGTGCCGGCGACGAGATGGTTGCGGAGTTCGGCCCAGCTTCCGAATCCGGGGCCATTGACTGCGATTCCTTTTATATGAACGATCATGGTTCGGGATACCCGAAAATGAGGCTGGCATTGTTGCCACCAAAACCAAAGGAATTGCTCAGCATGCGTACGAGTGGTTGATGGTGATTTTCCAGCAGGACATTCATCGTAAAGTTTGGATCGACCTTGGTGGTGTTGAGACTGGCAGGTAACAGGCCTTCGCGCAGGCAGAGGCAGCCGATGATTGCTTCGGTGATCCCAGCGGCTCCCAGAGTGTGACCGGTCCAACCTTTCGTCGAACTGCAGGGCGTGAGGCGACCAAATAGGGTAGAAACCGCCAGATCTTCGGCACTGTCATTGGCACGTGTTGCCGTGCCATGCAGGTTGATATAGTCGATTTGCGTAGTATCGAGGCGGCTTTGTTGCAACGCGCGTTTCATTGCGAGGCGTGCTCCCGCTCCTTCGGGATGAGGCGAAGACATGTGGTATGCATCACTGCTTTCCCCATAACCGAGCAGGGCAGGAACATCGTTCCTGCCCTGTGGCCTTTCCAAAAGAGCAAATCCCGCCGCTTCCCCTATGGATATGCCATTGCGCTCGGCATCAGCGGGGCGGCAGGGCGTACTGGAAACGACTTCTAGGGCGGAAAATCCATAGAGTGTCGTCATGCATAAGCTGTCTACCCCTCCCACAACTGCGGCATCACACAGGTTGTTGTCCATCAGTCGGTAGGCTGAGGCAAATACTTTGGCGCTGGAAGAGCAAGCGGTGGAAATGGTCAGTGCGGGCCCCTCGAGTTTGAGGTAGCGACGTACGAAGTCGGTGACAGAGTAGTTTTCATGGGTTGTGCGATAGCGGAAGTCTTCAGGCAATGCCCCTTTCATGTCGCGCCTGCGGTAGGCTTGCTCGGTTTCGAGTATTCCCGAAGTGCTGGTGCCCAGAATCACGGCAATACGGTGTGCCCCATAGCGGTTACAAGCTGCAGCAACTGCGGTATCGAAGCCGTCAGAGACCAGTCCCAACTGGGCGAGTCGGTTATTGCGGCAATCAAATTCGCGGAGGCGTGCGACAATGGGTTCCTCTTCCAGTCCAGCGATTCGGCCGATATAGGTATTGATGGGTACATCCAAGAAATCGCATGGACGCAGCCCGGATTTCTTGGTACTCAACGCAGTAAAGGTGGGTGACAAGCCACGACCCAAGGCATTGACCAAAGTGTAGTGATTCAGGACTAACGGTTGCATGATGCAAAGAATAGGGTCATTTTGATAAGGACAATTTTTGTCAAGATTCCGGAAGAATTGCCTCATCTGGTCTTGGGAAAATAGACCAAATTGGGAGCATTGTAATGGTGCCTGCATTGTTGCGCAATGGATAGCTCTGCAAGGGGCATGCAGCGCATTTATGAGCCGGATAGAGTGACTAGATTTGGCGTTCGTGAGGTGGGTGAAAATAGGGTAAGATTGCGGAATTCTGACAATACGTTTCAAGTTGCCATGCATCAGATTCGGTCAAATTATTTCTAAAAATCAAACTTGGAATACTTATACATTATCTATGGTTAATAATCTTGATATCATCAAAAAGTATCTGGAAAAGCATGTCGATAATCCCCCTGAAATTCTGACGCCAGAGAGCAAAATCAAAGAGATCGGAATTGACTCATTGGGGTTGCTCGAATTGATTTTCGAGATAGAAGACAATTATGGTATCCATCTGCCGGAAAACTTGCCGATGCCAGAAACCGTAGGTCAGTTGCTTGAGATTGTAGAGCAGTATAAGCCAGCCATCGGAAATGAGTAAGCCCATGCGCCGTAGGGTCGTTGTGACCGGAATTGGTATGGTGAGCCCCTTCGGAGGGGATGCCGAAGATTTTTTTGAGCGGATGATGGTTGGAGAGTCCGCGGTGCGCTTGTACCGACACCCATCATCGCCAGACGATCTGTCCCAGCCCGCCGTGTGTTGTACATCATTTAGCCCTGAACTCACCATCGGGCGTTCTTTGTCCAGTATGACGGATCGTTTTAGTCAACTTGGGCTTGCCGCAGCTTTTTCTGCCTGGAGCGATGCCGGCTTTGCTCGCATAGGCGCGGGAGCGGATGATTTTGGCGTGTCTTGGGGCACGGGGGCGGGAGGTGCACTCACCTACGAAAAGGGGTATTTGGATTTCTTCGAACGGGGGAAACGGCGTGTGTCGCCTTTGACAGTTGCGCTCGCCATGCATAATGCCGCTGCCTCTAATATTGCGATTGCGCTGGGTCTCGGAGGCTCTTGTTTGAGTTATTCAGTGGCTTGTGCCTCGTCGGCGGTAGCCATTGGCGAAGCCTATCGTCGTATCCAGTCAGGAGAATCCAGATTGATGATTGCCGGTGGCTCGGAGGCGCCACTGTCGTTGTCGATGATGCTGGCATGGAATGCGATGCGGGTTGTCGCTGAGGGCGATGAGGAATCCGCCTATTGTGCCTGTCGTCCGTTTCAGGAGGGGCGCACCGGACTGGTTCTGGGCGAAGGTGGAGCGGCGTTGGTTCTGGAAGACTGGAATCATGCGGTGGCGCGCGGCGCACGCATTTATTGTGAACTGGCCGGATATGGACAAAGCTGCGATCATTCCCACTTGGTGCGTCCAGATGCAGTGGGGCAAATCAAGGCAATCAAGGCTGCTATGGAAGAAGCCGAACTGTCTCCTGCTACCATGGGCTATGTGAATGCGCACGGAACCGCCACCCAGGAAGGTGATCCAATAGAGATTGATGCGCTGCGCACAGTTTTTGGTGCAGATGCGGCTGATTTGGCTGTCAGTTCGACAAAATCCATGCACGGTCATCTGCTTGGTGCGGCAGGGGCGATGGAGGCCGCAATCACGGTTCTTGCCGTGGCCAGGCAAGAAATCCCGCCCACTGCGCATCTTCAGAAAGTGTCGGCAGATTGCCAAGGGGTGCGTCATGTGATGGGTTGCGGTCTGCGCGATCGCCCTTTTGGGGCGGCGATCAGTAATTCGTTTGCCTTTGGCGGTAGCAATGCGGTTCTGGCATTTCGTCAGCTACGCTAAATCAGTGTGCCGAGATAGCGGACATACATTGAGTGATCAAATGAACTCTACCAATGACAACAAAGTTGTTCAAATTGCCCAAGCCCCACATTTGCCGCTCACTCACTATTACACGGATGAGGTGGCGAGAAGTGGCTTTGTCCTCGAAATGTTCGATAGTACGGCAGAAGATTATGATCGGATGGAACGCATTCTTGGCTTTGGAACGGGGGGGTGGTATCGAGGTCAGGCTCTTGAGCGAGCGGGTCTCAGAGCGGGCATGAAAATGGTGGATGTGGGCGTGGGGACCGGATTGATGGCGCGCGAGGCAGTTCGTATTACCGGTAACCCTAGCTTGGTTACCGGCATCGACCCGAGCCTAGGCATGATGCGGAATGCGCAGGTTCCTGAGGGTGTGACGTTGGTGGAAGGCAGAGCTGAAGCCATGGCATTCCCTGACGCTCATTTTGATTTTTTGAGCATGGGCTATGCGTTACGCCACATCAGCGATCTGTCATTGGCATTCCGAGAATTTCATCGTGTGATGAAACCTGGAGCGAGCTTGTGCATCCTTGAGATCACCCATCCGGAAAGCCGTTTAGGACATTTCCTGCTTAAGGCCTACATGAAAGGGGTGGTACCTTTGCTCGCCATGCTCGTGGGACGCAGGAAGAACACGCCGCTTTTGTGGCGCTACTATTGGGATACCATTGAAGCCTGTGTGCCACCGGCACAGGTTTTGGCCACGCTTGAAGCCAGTGGGTTTACCTCGGTACATCGTCATATCGAAGTCAAGAACATGAGTATTTTGACCGAATACCAAGCGACCAAACCTGAGTAACCGTGGGCATGGGTGGTTTTTTGGCGGATAAACTGCGCGTATGTTGTTGCCGTCCCCTGTCTGGCCCGCTCATGTTTGCCCATTTGGCTCTCGAGCATCTTTCGCGGCAGGTGTTACCGCGTGTGCCTGAACCGGAATTGGTCATGGATGACCGGACTCAAAATGAGGCGTTCGATCTGGTGGGTCGAGAAGACGGGCTCTTGGCTTTTGTCAATTTGTATCATGCGCTACAGATCATTCCGCTGGTGCGGCAGGGAGATTCCGTGCTGGATATGGGTTGCGGCCCAGCCAATCAACTGGTGCAAATGGCACGGCTCAATCCACGGGTGCATTTCACAGGACTCGATGCGTCACTGCAGATGCTCGACTTTGCTCATAACACTGTGTGTAGCAACAAGATTGAAAACATTAAACTAGAAGTTGGCGACATGACTACGCTGAAGAGATTTGAAGATGCTTCCTTCGATTGCGTGGTTTCCACCATGTCCCTCCACCACCTTCGCGATTTGACCGAACTATCCCATACGATGCGAGCAGTACAGCGTGTGCTGAAACCGGGGGGCAGTTTGTATTTCGTCGATTTTGGACGGCTCAAGCGTACCAGCACGCAACGTTTCTTCTCAGAAGACCGTCGCGACTGTCAACCGGACAAGTTTACACGCGACTATTTCAATTCTCTTAGAGCCGCTTTCAGTGTTGAGGAATTGACCCGGGAATTGCGGATTCACGATAATGTGACTCGTTACGCCACCGCTCTGGCCCCGTTCATGGTGATATTTAAAAGTTCTTCCCGTCGCGAACCCGATATGGAAACTCGGCGGTTGGCTCAGGATCAGTACCGTCGCATGACAGCTGGACAACAGAAAGATTTTCGATTGTATGCGCGTTGGCTATGTGCCGGTGGTCTTGCTCTGCCGTTCGAGGTTGCTTGACTGGCTGTACATCCTGCAGTAGACCTTCAAATCATCCCGCCGTTTACCATGATCACCTGACCGGTAATGTATGAGGCTTGTTCTGATGTTAGAAATTCAACCAGTGCCGCTACCTCTTGGGGTTTACCAGCGCGTTTCATTGGGACCAAGCGGGCAATGGATTCTGCATCAAATGCCTGCTGGCTCATCGTGGATTCGATGATGCCAGGTGCAACGGCATTGACGGTGATATGACGGGTGGCCAGTTCCAGCGCAAGGGACTTGCTTGCCGCATGCAAAGCCCCTTTGGCTGCGGCATAGTTGGTTTGTCCACGGTTGCCGGTAATGCCTGCGATGGAAGAAATGGTGATAATCCGCCCCCAGCGGTGGCGTATCATGGGCATCACCAAGGGTTGAGTGACATTGAAAAATCCGTGCAACGAAACATCGATGACGCGATGCCACTGCTCACGCCGCATACCCGGAAATACTGCGTCATCATGAATGCCCGCATTGTTCACCAGAATTTGGATCGGCCCATTCTGTAATAATATTTCTAGGGCGGCTTGAGTGGCATCGCCATCGGTAACATCAAACTGGACGGCTTCGGCAGATTTTCCTTCCTGTCGCAATGCTTCACAGAGTGCAAGAGCGCTGTTGATATTGCTGTTGGCGTGGATGATCACATGTATGTTGGCCTCTGCGAGTTGACGGCTGATGGCCGCGCCTATGATGCCACTTCCTCCGGTGATCAGTGCTCGTTTCATGAAGATTTGTCCCCCGTGGAAAAGAGGTTACGGTTACCAGCGGCATCGAGTATGACACTCGCGCGACCGGATAGCAGGACGATGTTTGCGCAGAGCAGACTAAATTCGTAGAGGATATTGAGTTCGTTGCCGGAAAGTCGTTCCGCACTCACCTCCAACTCGCCGTCAATGTCGTCTAATCGTAAGCGGTTCCACCGAACACTCCGCACACTGGTAATGAAACCGGCGGCAGGTGTTACATCAGTGGCCGCCAGCAGGGCACCATGTACCGCCATTGCTTGCGCTGCATATTCGATGCCGTTGGTGATACCCAGGCTGCCTTCGTGTCGCAACGGATTGTCGGGGGAAAGGTGGCTCTGTGCTCGGCAAATGATCCGGGTTGCATCCCAGAATTCGACACGGTCCAGCAAGCACATGCTTCCTTGGTGCGGGATGTGCGCTGCAATCCAGGTATGCCCGATGGGCAGTACCCATGATGGAGCGTGGTTTTTTATGGGTGGCATTTCATGGCTGCTCATGTTGTGCGGGTTTCTTCGGAGGGTTATCAAAACCGGTGCTTGCGCTCAGAGGAACGGGATGGAGATTGCATACGGCCAGATGTGCGAGCAACTGCGGTAGTAATTCGAGGATGACGGGAGTGTCCTGTTTGTTCCGGGCAGAATGTCCGTCGTGCAGTAACAGGATGTCACCTGCAGCGAGATTTTTGGTCAATCGTGCCAGCACAATTTCGGCGTTATCGCAGCGGGTATCGTAGCCACGCCGTGTCCAAGTGGCCAGTCGAATCCCAAGACGGTAGAGTACGGGATCCAGAAAGGGATTGCGCAATCCGGCCAGGGGCCGGAAAAACTGTGGCCGTCTGCCGGTGATTTGTTCTAGGGTCTCTTGAGCATCCCCGATCTCGCGCTTCCAACCACGGAATCCGGATAGTGCCGTGTGATGGCGATGGCGTTGACCATGATTTTCGATGGTGTGGCCCTGCGCCACGATGGCACGACAAAGGTCAGGATAGGCGGCAGCCTTTTCACCGATACAGAAGAAGGTACCGTGCACCTGATGCTTGGCTAGGATATGCAGGACTTGTGGGGTGACAGTGGGATCCGGGCCATCATCAAAAGTGAGCGTCACTTCTCGGCGTTGTATTGCAGCCGGAGGAAGGCGCACCAGATTGTTTCCAAGGAGTGAGCTTCGAGGCCACATCGATGATGCAAATAGAAGGATATGGTCGAACAGTACCACGGCCACACCCCAAAGCCAGAGGGAAGGAGAGAACACAATCAGCGCCAATGTGGCGACATGGAGGGCCAGAGAGAACTGGATCAGCGGGGCAGGGCGCCAGGGTTCCCTGGATAAGGGGAGAGGAACGGCAAAGTGGTTCATGGCATGGCCATCTTGTTTTTCCCACGCGTCAGGATGGCGGAAAAAATGAATGAGAACAGGGCGCCCAGACTGACGGTGTTCCCTATGGCTGATAATACGGGGAGACTCGATCGGCCGAGAACGCCAAAGCTGCCAACGGTGGTGAGGGTGGCTACCACCAGAGAGACTTGCATCTGACGACGTTCTGCTGCGGACTGGCTTCGTTCAGCGCCCTCGAAGAACAGCGCATAGTTGGACCCAATGGCGACTACCAGCAGCAGTCCGACCAAGTGTAGGATCGTCAATTGGGTCCCGCTCAGTAATATTGCGGCGGTATCGCAGACAACCGCGCAGAACAAAGGGGTAACCACGCGTAAGGTACGCGATACGGATTTCAGGGTGCCCAGTAGCAATGCGCAAATGATGAAACAACCAAAGCCGGATTGCAACAGAATTTCCTGGCGGTAGTTTTCAAAGAGGCGCGTCGATTCTTCCAGCAGATCAATGACGATGGGGTGTGCAAGCCGAGCACTTTGCAAGACACTCTCAACGTGGTTGATATCCAGTGGCGTGTCGGCACTGCCATTGAGGGGGCGTAATGGCATCAGTACCAAAGTGTCGGCAGGGCGTTTGATGAGGAGAGAATCCACCAGAAGTGCGGCGGAGGTCCCGTCCAGATCGGCTCTCTGTAACAGTGGACGGGTGCGCGTGGTCTGCAGGTCAGTCAGAAATCCCTGTAGCTTGTCGATGGTGACAGGCAAACCGTGGAGTGCCTGCTGCAATCGTTGGCGCATCTCTTCGGCAGGGGGAATGTCTTGTTGGTGGGCGCGTTGCAGAGCCAGGCTGGGCAACGCGAAAGCCGGCGAGTTGAAGCCGGCGATCTCCTTGTCACGCACCAGTCTGCGTAGTATGGTGCCGACCTGCTCTGCGCCCTGAAGCGCTGGTTCTTCATTCGTCGCAGTAAATACCACCATGAACCGCAAGTCACTTGAGCCAAGATCATTGCGCAACTGTAGATCACATTCCTGGTCTTCCTTGGAGATGGGGCTCAATGTTGCCAAATTTCGATTCCACATTTTTTCGCTATGTGCGAGGATGACACTGCAGGCCCCCAACGTCAGCATCACAGGCACCCAGCGTAGGCGAGCAGCATGGCAAAGGAGAGTGTCGAGCACCCAACCGGCGCGGCTGAGATCACGCAGGTTGAGTTGCCGAGGTAACAGGGCTGAGAGTACGAAACGCGTGACGATGGCTGCACTGATCAATCCGGTGAGAGAATACACTCCAAGCTGAGAAAGCCCAGGAAAACCAGAGAAGAGCAAAGTAGCAAAACCCGCCATCGAGGTGGATACCCCGAGCCACAGGGTGCGCCAGAAGTGATTGGGGTCTAGGTGTCCTGCACGTTGCAAGTAGAAATAGATGGAGTAGTCGACGGCTTCACCGATCAGCGTAGTCCCAAAACCTAGGGTAAGTCCGTGAACTTGCCCGAATATCAGGCTGACGGCAGCCACTCCGGCCAGTGCTCCGGAAAGGACGGGGAGCAGACCAAGAAGGAGCAGTCGGGGTGAACGGTAGACCAGCAACAGCAGACAGATCACCAATGCCAGGCTGGCAGTGGCGAGTTTCGTCACCTGGCCTTCTATGGTATTGCGGGATTTCACTGAAAACACTCCGGTCCCACTCATGGCGATGTGGATGGAGGACTGGCGATCCGGAAGTTTGTCAAAGGTCTGACGGATGAAGTCGACGGCATGGGCTTGGGCTTCGGTATCTGTTCCGGGGGCACGGGTATATGCCAGCAGAACTGCGCGTGTTCCGTTGCGTGATGCCCATACGCCATTTAGGTTTCGTGGTTGGTTGTTCCCCGCAAACTGTTCGAGGAGCTGCAAAGTTTCCCCCGTGGGGTCACGCGGAAAGAGTTTTTTTAGGATCAAGCCAACATTACCTGAAAGCGCATCGATCGAATCGCCGATGGCATTATGCAGTCCTGCCACAGTGAATAGTTCAGGTGAGATGTCCGGACTGAGAAGGTAGCGGTTGTCAAAAAAGTAGGCATGGTCGCGTTGTTCAGTGGCGACATCACCGTTCTGTACTCCGACGAAAAGTCCAGAAGTACGCAACCGCGTTCCCAACTCGAGCGACAATCGGGCGCGTTCGGTCGCATCCCCACCTTCGATGCCAATCATGATCAGGCGCGCGATGATGCCGTCGTGAAATTGGTCGATCAGTACCTGTTGGCGGCTACTTGGGGCCTTGGGCATAAAGGCGGACAGGTCGGATACAAAGCTGGTTCGGGCAATGATTATGCCGCAGGCCAGCAAGGTTGCCAGCCAGAGTGCCAAAATCAAGCGCTTCCCCTTCGTCTTCATGAGTCGGGAATTTGGGTGATGATCATTTCGGAGTGATCGCCATCGCGCTGATTCAGTTCGATGGAATTTACTTTCGCCTGTGAGCCACTGATACGAATACTGCTGAAAATGCTACTCATGCGTTCCTGCTTTGGCGTGAGTACTAATTGCCAGTTTTCTACCTGCCCCGTGAGTTTTAGAGCGTAGAGTTTTTCCAACGCCGTGCGGTCTCCCGCCAGCGTTCCGCGTATGCTTTCGATGAAGGTTGCGACTTCCGGGTATTCCTCGAGACTGACGGTCATAGACTGTTTTCCGGGGCGATCGAGGGTGAGTTGGTCGCCGTTCAGGATCAGGGATTCGGGTTTGGGTGTCAGTGTGTGCTTTTCGAGTTTGTCTGGTGTCATGAAAGAGAGATTGCCGGTGGACAAAATGGGTTGATCCAAGGCGCCAATATATTTCTTTTCGACAAAGGAGGCTTTGCCTGCCTTATTCTGCGCCATCATTTGCATCAGTTGTGGCAGGTTCCAGTTTTCTGCATGGGCGCTGAAAAAGGGGAGCATCCAGGCTAGCCAGACGAGGAAAACCGTGCGTATGCGCTCAGGAATTTTCACGGTCTGCAGACTTCCAGAAATCATAAAAGTTGAACCAGTTGTATGGAGCGGCATGGCAATAGTGTTCCAGCGCGGTGACATATTTTGCCAGAAGTTCGTGGATTTCTTCTTCGCGGCTTGTGGCCGATGGTTTTGAGAAATCCGCCAGAAGTTCAAATTGTATGTCATAGCGGTTCCCTCCTCGGTAAAGTCCAGTCATGATATATATCGGTTGTCTCAACAGAACGGCCATGCGGAAAGGTCCAGTGGGGAAGCGGGCCTGTGAGCCGAGAAAGGGGATGCTGAGGTACTGGTCTGGACCGCTTGCCCGATCGGCTAGGATACCGATCATGAATCCTTCCTTCAACTTCTGGTGTATCTCCAGCATGGAGTCTACCTGCCCCAGCAGAATGATGTCGAGCATGAATCCGGGGTTGATGGTGGACAGCGTATCGTTGATTTGGCGCGCATTCTCGGAATACATGGCGGCGCAAACTTTGAGCGTAGGGTGGTCGCGGGCGATGCTTCTCAGCATCTCAAAACTGCCAAAATGCGCGCCGAACAGGAAACTCCCTCGATTGGCAGCATGCAGTGCATGGATGGGTGCGGCTCCGGAAATACGGAGGTCAAATAGGTCATACCGGTTGTTGAGTAGATAGATGCGATCATGGATCGTGCTGGAAAATGAAAAAAAGTGTTGGTAGAGATCGAACCAGGTCACGGGGCGAGCCAAGACGCGTTCGAGATATTGCCGCGAGGCGTGGCGGGCTGCGGGTGCTGCCAGCAGAAAGTAGAGCGCGATTCCATATAGCACTGTGCGTGATAACTGTCGTCCCAAGAGGAGTGAAAGCTTGCACATCACGCGCAGCCAAAATCTGTTGCCTCGTTCCTTATTCTTGAGCCATTCAGGCGTTTTGTCATTGACGGATGTTTGCCGTGTTCCCGTCATGAGGAAGAACCGTCATCAAGGAGGAACTGACCGTTGGCCACTCTGCGCTCACCATGGCTGATTGCAAAGTGAACGCTGCTTTCATTGACTTCGTAGGTCAGTTCCAGAAAGTCTCCGGGTCCAGCCGGGCTGAGGAATTTTGCTACCCGAATGCCTCCGAGGGTCAGTCCACATTGGGACTCAATGATTCGTTTGGTTTGATCCAGAAGCTGTACCCCCGGGACGATCGGACGACCCGGGAAATGACCGGGGAATGCAGGGTGGCATGAATCAAAGCGCAACGATGAGCGCTGTGTCGGGTTCGTCATGACAGATGCCGGGTGATCAATTCTGTCATGACGGAGGCCGGAATTTTGCCGTTCCCATCTCGTGGCAGAGCATCAAGAAAGATGATCGGGCGAGGCAAAAAAACCGGATCCAATTTCTGCAGCAAAGACGATTGAATGTCCTGTAACTGCAGTTTGGGAGCAACTACGAAAGCAGCCAGACGGGATACCTCGTGCTCTGATTCCGTTTTGGGGCTGAAGAATACGCCATCGGTCACACCGGGAAGCTGAATGATAATTTGGTTTAGGTATGCCAGAGAACTGCGCTTGCCAACGATATTGACCATGTCTGAGTTGCGACCCAGCAGTTGGAATTGCGAAGAACTGTGTAGTTCGAGCATATCATTGAGGACTTGGGGTCCTTCCAGATGACCGCGCATGGCGGTGGTTAGGCCATGTTCCTGTTTCAGGACGATGCCGTCGTAGGCCAGCCATCGGGGATTGTGCGTGGGCAGGCGGGTGGCAATCTGTCCCGTTTCTGTAGATCCGTATATTTCTACCACCGGAGCTCCCAGTCGATTTTCGATGCTTTCGGCCAGTTCCAGGGATAAGGGGGCGGTTGCGGAAATGATGGCCGCTATGGACGGGAAGGCTTGGTTGGATTCCACCAGTTTGCGCAAATGGAACGGCGTAGTGACAAGGATGCGCGGTGCAGGTAATTCCAGAAGTGCGGCGAGTACATCCGCCGGAAAGAAGGGCAATCGCGCGGTCAGTTGTCCGTTGCCGAGAAGCGGCAGAAAGATGGTCGATTCAAGTCCGTACATGTGTTGGAACGGTACCGTCCCCACTACTGCGCATGGTCCACCGGCAATCGTCCACAGGCGCTCGGCTTCGGCGGTAGCACATTGGCACAGTCGTCCAAAGGTTTTGATATGTCCCTGAGGTTTGCCGGTGGATCCCGAAGTATAAACGCGGAGGATCGGCAGGTCGAAAGGGACGGACGGAACTTTAGGGACTTCCAGGGAAGGAAGAGTATGAGCAATGGAAACCTGCAGATAGGGCAGTGGATGAACGGAGGAGTTCTGATCACCTAGGCACAGCAGATCTGGAAACTCACTGACGAGTTCAGCTACGATTTCTGGGGCGATGGAGTTTGGTAGGAGGGTTAGGATGCCGCGAGAGATGCAGGCAAAGAGGGTGGCAGAGAACCAGTAACGATCCTTGCACAGGTTGATGACATGACGGGTGTGTACCGGAAGATTTGTGGCCAATGCCTCGATATCACCCAGGAATTCGCTTTGGGTAATGGGGCGGTTCCCATGATAGGCGACGATTGCCTTCATATCGGTTTTGGGAAGGATCGGTAACATCTTCATTTTGGCTACGGTAAGTCCTGTCTCCGAGAGTATTCACGGTAAGCATGAATGATGGCCAAAATGCTGATGTGCGGCGCATCGGGCATGCAGTGGGTGCGTATGAAATGTTCTCCCAAAAACATAGCGCCCAGAGTGAGGGGGGTCACCAAATCGGCAAAAACCGACCATATATCGATCGAAGAAAAGAAAAAAAGCACTATCGAAGTGGCTGCGCAGATCCAGAAGTAAATTGTCCAGGCAAGCGTAACCTTCCAAGTGTAGAAAAGGTATTCCGGTCCCAGGGTTTTCGGCATGATAAAGGAGGCGATGCGCGAGCATAGAGCAGACGCATGACCGTTTCCTAGGGTACTACCGAAGGTGATTCCCAGGAAAATCATGGTGCCAGCATGCTGGATAAAATAAAGCCAAGCGACATGATTGCGCAGATTTTCCAGGTTCAAGGCGAGGGTCAGTATGCAGACAGCGCAGAGCAATAACAGGGGAAACTTGGCCTTTGCTTTCCAGGATGCTACCAAAGCCGTTATTCCAAATGGAGCTAGTCCCACTAAAATGGCTAGTGCAGGAGGTTGAGTGGCTGTGGAAGCGAGGTAGCTGATGCCCAGATACAGGGCGGCGGTTGACGCGAAGAAGATTTGTCGGAGGGAAATCATAGGCATTTCCTCCGTTCAGGGATGACCTGATCGGCACAAGGGAAAATGCATCGTTTACCTGAATTATTTGTCATGCATTACTTGTTTGATCGGTGCTGTTTCAGCGGTCATACCCAGTCTGGGGAATACAGGATACTCGGGGTCGTATGGCCAACAGGGTTTTTGGTTTCGCGGGACCAGAGATTTTTTGGTAACCCTAACAAAGACTAGAGCCAAAGCAATGCCGGCAACCACATCGAGAACCATGTGCTGCTTGGTGGCCATGGTTGAGTAAACGATGGCACCCCACCACAGCAGATTCCATACGACCGCACCGGGACCGAGTTCGGCCAGGGGAAGTCGTCGATGTAGCCAGATACAGACAGCGGTAGCCGTGGCCACGTGAAGTGACGGGCAGGCATTGCCTGCCGCATCCATCTTTTTCATGAAGGCCAAGGAAGGGTATCGAGTCCAATCGATGTTTGTCGGGGGCACGGCAGTGGGATAGAAATAGAAGATAACCAGTCCGGCCAGGCATAAGCCACTCATCCACAAGCCATATTCGATGATTTCTTGTTTCGTTGTCATCAGCATGGCGGGAAGTGAAACATAAAGCCAGAGTGACAGATACACCGGCAGAGTCCAGGGTTCGACTCCGATGAGTTGATCCACAGGGGTGGATGGGATGAAGGTTATGGGATAGGAGGGGTGCTTGAGCAGAAAGACATAGAGCGAAAAAAATACCGCCACAAACCCCATTGTACCGAAGCACTTAAACCAAAAGTGGGTCCTGAGGGTCAACCCAACATGGGTCAACTTATGGGGTCTTTTGACGGTTTTTGTAAGCACTGATTTTGATCTGATCACAAAGCTAAGGGGGAATTCGGTCCGCGTTGGCTCCCGTAGACTGGGAACATCGTCTACGGGAAAGCGGCCAACTACTGACCCCGGGTTTCAAGGATCTTGACAGCAGGTAAGTCCCGACCTTCAAGAAATTCGAGAAAGGCCCCCCCGCCGGTGGAGATATAAGACACACGGTCGGCAATGTGGTATTTGGATACGGCGGCCAAAGTATCGCCTCCACCCGCGATGGAGAAAGCGGGAGATTCGGCAATCGCTAAGGCCAAGGCCTTGGTGCCCTCGCCAAATTGGTCAAATTCAAACACCCCCACAGGACCATTCCATACGATGGTGCCGGCGTTTTTGATGATTTCAGCGAGACGTGCCGCGGTTTTTGGACCGATATCAAAAATCATGTCGTCATCGGCTACGGCATCTACCCCCTTCAGGGTCGCCTCGGCATCTTCGGCAAATTTCTTGGCTGTAACCACATCTTCCGGAATGGGGACATCTCCGCCCCGCGCCCGAGCGGCATCGATGATCTTGCGGGCTTCTGGCACCAGATCGGGTTCTGCCAGGGATTTGCCGATTTTATGGCCTTCTGCCAGAAGAAAGGTGTTGGCGATCCCTCCTCCCACGATCAGTTGGTCCACTTTCTGAGACAGAGTGGACAGGACGGTGAGTTTGGTCGAGACCTTGGAGCCGGCAACAATGGCTACCAGAGGTCGTGCCGGTTCCTTGAGGGCGCGACCCAAGGCATCCAGTTCTTCTGCCAGCAGAGGACCGGCGCAGGCAATAGGGGCAAATTTCGCTACACCGTGGGTAGATGCTTCAGCGCGGTGCGCAGTGCCGAAGGCATCCATGACAAATACATCGCATAACGCTGCCATGCGGCGGGACAGATCATCACTATCCTTTTTTTCGCCCACATTGAAGCGCACATTTTCAAACATCACCACTTGACCCGGTTCAATGGTCAAGGGCTGGTCCAACCAGTTGCGAATCAATGGAACGGGCTGTTTCAGCAATTCGGACAAGCGTTGCGCAACCGGTGCGAGAGAATTGGCATCGTCATAGGCCCCTTCGGTAGGACGTCCCAAGTGGGACATCAACATCAAACGAGCTCCGGCAGCCAAAGCGTGCCGAATGCCGGGCAAGCTGGCGCGAATGCGCGTGTCATCGGTGATACGTCCATCTTTGAGAGGGACGTTGAGGTCAACGCGCACCAGTACGCGTTTTTGAGCGAGGTCCAAGTCCTGCATGCGAAGGATACTCATGACGATTTCCTGTGAGGTTTGGTCAATAAAAATCAGCCCCAAACCAAGGGATTCGGGGCTGACGGGTAAACCATGGGCGGCAGTTGCAGCAAGCCGCTTAAGAAGCAGCCATCCACGCGGCGGTGACATCCAGCATGCGGTTGCTGAAGCCCCATTCGTTGTCGTACCAAGACAGAACCTTCACCAACGTTCCACCAGAGACTTTGGTCAGGGTGGCGTCGAAGGTGCTGGAAGCGGGGTCATGGTTGAAATCCACCGAGACCAGAGGGCCTTCATTGTAGTTCAGGATTCCCTTGAGGGGCCCCGAGCTGGCAGCAGCTTTCATGATCTCGTTGATTTCTTCCACGGTGGTGGCACGAGCGGCTTCAAAGGTGAGGTCAACCAGGGACACATTGATGGTGGGAACCCGTACGGCGAAGCCATCCAGTTTGCCATTCAATTCTGGCAAGACCAATCCGACAGCAGCGGCGGCGCCGGTTTTGGTCGGGATCATGGACATGGTGGCGGAACGGGCACGACGCAGGTCGGAGTGATACACATCCGTCAGCACTTGATCGTTGGTGTAAGAGTGAACGGTGGTCATTAAACCTTTGACGAGGCCGATTTTCTCATGGAGGGGCTTGACCAAAGGAGCCAGACAGTTGGTGGTGCAGGAAGCATTGGAAATCACGGTCATGTCGGAACGCAGGATGTTATGATTGACCCCGAACACCACGGTAGCGTCCACGTCGTTCCCCCCTGGCGCCGAAATAACCACCTTTTTGGCCCCCCCCTTGAGATGGGCCGAAGCTTTTTCCTTGGTGGTGAAGAGCCCGGTACACTCCAGAACCACGTCAACGCCTACGCTGCCCCAAGGGATCTCTGCAGGATTGCGCTGGGAGAAAACGGGAATATGGTCACCGTTGACCACCATGGCATTGCCCTCTACGGAGACATCTCCGTTAAACCGTCCGTGAGCAGTATCGAAGCGGGTCAGATGGGCGTTGGTTTCTGAATTACCCAGATCGTTGATAGCGACGATCTGAATGCCTTGCTTATTGCCGGTTTCGTACAGGGCCCGCAAGACATTGCGACCGATGCGACCATAACCGTTGATACCGACGCGAACAGCCATGAAAATTCTCCTCAAGGTTGACAAGGGTGGGGGATGGTGACTACTGCCCCCTATTATAAGAAATTGCGGTGATATTATGAAGGGATTATGATCATCCTGTCACCTATGGGGGGGGCATGCACTTCACTTTTCGTCAATTGCAGATTTTTGAATCTGTGGCACGACTCCTCAGTTTCTCTCGGGCAAGTGAGGAATTGCATCTTACTCAACCTGCCGTTTCAATGCAAATCAAGCAGTTGGAGGACGTTGTTGGGGTTCCTCTGTTTGAACAGATGGGCAAGCGAGTTTTTTTGACCCACGCTGGAGAAGAACTCTATCCCCATACTCGGGCCATCGCACGACAGATGAAAGATGCCAAGGAAGCACTGGAAAGTCTGCGTGAAGGCATTGGTGGACGTCTCGATATTGCCATTATCAGCACCGCCAAATATTTTGCGCCGGCACTGTTGTCTCGTTTTTGCGAACAGTATCCTACGGTGCAACTGAAATTATCGGTATCCAACCGTGCCGGGATCGTGCGTCAGTTGTTGCATAACGAAGTGGATCTGGTCATTATGGGGCAACCCCCAGAAGAGATGGGTGTGGTGATGGAGCCTTTTGCCCGTAATGCCCATATCATTGTGGCCCCCCCTCATCATCCATTGACCCAGAAAGCGGTCGTGACGGTGACTGAATTGGCTAGAGAAGCCTTTTTAATGCGCGAGAAAGGGTCGGGAACACGGCAATTACTGGAGCGTTTTCTTTTGTCCCACGGGGTGGAAGTTCAGCCGCGCATGGAAATGAGTAGCAACGAAACCATTAAGCAGGCGGCCATTGCAGGGATGGGCATTGCGTTTCTCTCAGAGCACACGGTAACTTTGGAGTTGGAAACGGAGCGTCTGAAAGTTCTGCCGGTTGCTGGCCTGCCCATTGTGCGTGATTGGAACTTGGTACACCACCGCGATAAAAGATTGTCGCCAGTGGCACGTGCCTTCAAAGCGTTTTTGCTGGAACAAGCACCCCAGATGTTACCCCGAGTGGGCTAAGCGCTCCTGACTCAGCCAACGTTGCCAAAGATCGAAGAGTGCTGGGTTGCCCGCCGCAATCACCGAACGTGTCCAAGATTCTCCAGACCAGAAGTTTTCTTGTTCCAGCGAGCGATAGGCCCCCCCCGCTTCTTCAAGAATCAGAGCGCCTGCGGCATAGTCCCAAAGTTTTTGACCGCCGTGGAGGTACAGATTGAAGCGCCCAGCGGCGACATGGCACCATTCCAGGCTGCAGGCACCGAAGTTGCGTTGTGAGGCATAAGGGGGGTGGGTCACGAGCGCCATGGCCAAAAACCGGGGCAATCTTTTGAGGTCGACTGACGCAATGGCTTGTGCCAGATCGGGGGGGGCAGAAGGAGAGTAGAGCCGGCGTTCATTCATCCATGCGCCTTGTGTGGTTGCAGCTGAGAAGGTTTCCTGGGACAAGGGGTCGTATACCGCACCCAATATCGGGCGACCATTTTGGAGCAAAGCCACAGAAATGGCGAAATAAGGGATGCCGTGAACAAAGTTTGAAGTGCCGTCTATGGGGTCGACGCACCATAGGTATTCATGGGCCACCCACAATTGCTGTTGTTCTTCCGCAGACATTTCTTCGCCCAGCAGAGGGGCTGGCATCAGGGTCGGCAAAAGTTGGCCCAAGGCCGTTTGAGTGGCAAGGTCGGCGGCAGTGAAAAGGCTGCCATCTGCCTTGCGTTCGTAAGCAACCCTTTGATAGCGCGGCAGGATTTCCTGGCGAGCCACTTGGTGCAGCATCTGAATAAGAGCTTGGCGCATGGCTCCATGATAGCATGGGACCCTAATTTTCCAAGAGTCTGGAGCTTGCATGATGTTGCCGAGGTTTTATTGTCCTGACCATACACTTATGAAAAAGGGGGGCGCGTTGCCGCCTGAGGTAGCACGCCATGCCGTACGTGTCCTGCGGTTGCGGGTGGGGGATGCTTTGATTCTGTTTGACGGTCAGGGTGGTGAATATCTGACGAGCGTGATTCAGATCGAAGGGGATCGAGTGGGGGTTGCGGTTGGGGTTCCTAGTGCCGTAGAGCGAGAATCTCCGCTGTCAATCACCCTGATTCAGGGGCTTTGTTCGACAGAAAAAATGGACTGGATTCTTCAGAAAGCAGTCGAGCTGGGGGTTCAACACTTCTGGGTGGTGGCTATGGAACGCAGTATGGTGCGTCTCACCGGAGAACGGGCAGAGCGCCGCTGTCTTCATTGGCAAAAGGTGATTGTATCGGCTTGTGAACAAAGTGGACGCAATCATGTTCCCGATTTGGGTTATTTTGCGTCACTGGATGAACTGTTGCCTCTGCTTCCCCTTGGGGGAAATCAATTGTTATTGAATCCGGCGGGGACGAAGGGACTCGCCGACTTCATTCCGTCGGGGAAGGAAATTTTTCTGTGGGTGGGGCCTGAAGGCGGATTGAGTGCGGCGGAAGAAGCGCGGGCGCGCCACGCCGGATTCGTGGACTGGCGGGTTGGCCCACGAATTTTGCGTACCGAGACGGCTGCATTAGCTGTGGTGGCAGGGCTGCAAATGCGTTTTGGCGATTGGCACTTGTGATGATGACAGAGGCTGTGCCTATTTGGCTCGGTCAATGATAGACTTATTCATGATCTTACTGGACATTACATGAAAAACAGTCAGGAATTCGTGGCTTGGTTTCGTGCCGCTACGCCTTACATTCACGGCTTCCGTGGGCAGACCTTTGTCGTCGCCTTTGGTGGAGAGGTCGTGGCTGACGGCAAGTTCGTGGCACTGACCCATGACCTCAACTTGTTGCAGAGCTTGGGAGTTCGTCTGGTGCTGGTCCATGGGGCGCGTCCCCAGACCGAAACCCGACTGTCCCAGCGCGGCTTGACTCCCCACTATGTGGACGGCATTCGTGTGACCGATGGGGTGGCTCTGGATTGCGTGATTGAGGCCTCGGGGACTCTAGGTGTAGAGATCAGCGCCTTGCTTTCCATGGGGATTGCCGAGTCCCCCATGGCGGGTTCGGCCATTCGGGTGGCCACAGGTAATTTTGTGACAGCCCGCCCAGTGGGGGTGGTGGAAGGGGTGGATTTTCAATACACCGGGCGGGTACGTAAAATCGATGCGGTCGGCATCGAGCGTCGCCTGGAAGATGGAGAGATCGTACTTTTGCCCCCTTTGGGCTATTCTCCCACGGGAGAAATTTATAATCTGACGGTGGAAGAAGTGGCAACAACCGCCGCAGTGGCTTTGCAAGCAGCCAAACTGATATTTTTGACGGATACGCCGGGAGCAGTAAATGCGCACGGGGAATTGGCCAGTGCGCTTTCCGCACAACAGGCAGAAAACCTATTGCAGGATACGGAGCAGCAACCCGAAGATATCCGTTTCTATCTCCCGTGCGCGGTTCGTGCTTGCCGTCAAGGGGTTGCACGGGTGCATTTGTTGGATCGCCATCGTGATGGGGCAGTCTTGCTGGAGTTGTTTACTTCGGATGGGGTGGGGACGCTGGTGACCCCAGATATCCCGGATGTTCTGCGAGCTGCTACATTGGAAGACGTTCCTGGTCTATTGGCTGTGATAGAACCCCTCGAGGCAGAAGGCGCTTTGGTTAAGCGCGATCGGGTGTTATTGGAGACGGAAATTGAACGTTTCACGGTGTTGTTGCATGACGGGCGAGTCATTGGGTGCGTAGCCCTTTATCCTTACCCGGAAGAAGGTTGTGCCGAGCTGGCATGTTTGGCAGTAACTCCGGAATTTCGTAACCGTGGGCGTGGCGATGTTTTGTTGCGTCATGTGGTAGAACAGGCTCAGGCTTTGGGTATCAACCAGTTGTTTTTGTTGAGTGCGCGCACGGGCCAGTGGTTTGCTGAACGAGGTTTTGAAGAAACGGAAGTGAGCGCTTTGCCTGCTGGGCGCCAGCAACTCTACAACTATCGCCGCCGCTCCAAGGTGTTTGTCAAATCCTTGCGCACAGAGTAATTTTTTGTTTTGCGGTATTATTTATAATCTATTCTCATTTTCCGGATGAAGGTTAGTCATGAGTCGAACAGTACATTGCGTCAAATTGAATAAAGAAGCCAAGGGTCTGGATTTTGCCCCTTATCCAGGGCCACTGGGAGTGCGTCTCTATAACGAGGTCTCTGAAGAAGCGTGGAAACAGTGGATTGGACATCAGACTATGCTGATCAATGAAAATCGCTTGAACCTGGCAGATCCTGAGGCGCGTCAGTATCTGGCTCAGCAAATGGAGGCTCATTTCTTCGGGGCCGGAGCTGAGCAGGCATCGGGCTATGTTCCCCCGCGTTCATGAGTCGCTGATGATGGTGCGTTCCACTTCCTCCATGGAAGTGTGACGCACATCCTTGCCTTTCACCAGATAAATCACATATTCCGCCATATTTTTGGCATGGTCGCCGATCCGTTCCACCGCTTTGGCGGCGAAGAGAATATCGATGGCGTTGGAAATGGTGCGAGGATCTTCCATCATGAAAGTGATGAGTTGGCGCAATATCCCCCGAAAGGACTCATCCACATCCCGGTCATCACGCAACACCTGAGCTGCGCTATTGGCATCTAGGCGGGCGAAGGAATCCAAGGAATGGCCCAGCATACGCACGGCCAGTTGCGCCGCATGACGCAGATCTACTGGGAGATGCGGTTGGAGTAAGCGATCGTTTTCATGGAGCAGCAATGCCATCCGCGCCATTTTTTTGGCTTCATCGCCGATGCGTTCGAGATCTGTGATAGTTTTTATGATGGCCAAAATCAATCGCAGATCGCCGGCAGCAGGCTGGCGACGGGCGATGATGTGAGTACAGTCCTCATCAATGCTGACCTCTAGCCCATTGATTCTACGATCCGTTTCGATCACTTGGCGAGCCAGAGCCACATTTCCGTCTTGCAGGGCAGTGACGGCGGATTCTATTTGTTCCTCTATCATCCCCCCCATACGCAGGACTTTGGCACGAACATTTTCCAATTCCACATCAAACTGCTTAGCGATATGTTCTTGAGGCATGACAGGCTCCAAAATCAGCGGTTCGAGGTGCGCACGCCAGTGGCAGTGGCAAGAATGAGGACGTCGGCAGGACGGCGGGCAAAGAGCCCGCACATGACCACACCCGTAATGGCGGACAGGCGGGTTTCCATGTCCACAGGGTCGATGATGTTGAGGTTATGAATATCCAGAATGAGATTCCCATTATCCGTGGTGAATCCTTCACGTAGGACGGGTTGACCCCCCAACCGTACCACTTCCCTGGCGACGAAGCTGCGTGCCATGGGAATGACTTCCAAAGGCAAGGGGAAACGCCCTAATACGGCAACCTGCTTCTTTTCATCCGCGATACAGACAAATTTTTTGGCGACGGCGGCAACGATTTTTTCCCGTGTCAAGGCACCCCCTCCCCCTTTGATCATGGCGAGTCCGGAGGTGATTTCGTCGGCTCCGTCCACATATACGGGTAAGTCATTGACACTGTTCAGGTCGAAAACCGGAATCCCTGCAGCCTTGAGTCGTGCCGTAGAAGCTTCCGAACTGGAAACGGCTCCGTTGATGCGCCCTTTGCGTGTAGCCAGCGCGTCAATGAAAAAATTCACGGTGGACCCAGTTCCAACCCCAATCAGTGCGTCATCCGGAACATAATCCAGGGCGGCCTGCGCGGCCGCTTTTTTCAGGTCATCCTGATTCATGAAAATTCCTCGAAAGCGACAAGCATAACCCCATCCGCAACCAGACTCAACCGCAAAGGAATGATTCAGGGTTGGGGGAAGGCGTAAAGTTTGCTACTCTGCGGATATTGAATGAGGATTGAACACCAATGAGTGAACAGTATTTGGAACGCATCGTGCGTGCGAGTCGGGTCTACGAGGTGGCTCAGGAAACCCCTTTGCAGTCCATGGACAGGCTATCTGGACGGTTGGATAACCGAGTTTTGCTGAAACGCGAAGACTTGCAGCCGGTTTTTTCTTTCAAGCTGCGAGGGGCCTATAACAAAATGGCCAGTATGGCACCAGCTGCGCTGGCCCGTGGGGTGATTGCCGCCAGTGCCGGGAATCATGCTCAGGGGGTGGCACTGGCTGCTCGTAAGATGGGCGTGCGCGCGCTCATCGTGATGCCCTCCACTGCGCCGCGTATTAAAGTGGATGCGGTGCGCGCGATGGGTGCCGAGGTGGTGCTGGAAGGGGTCTCTTATTCAGAGGCCTATGATCATGCTTTAACTTTAGTGGAGCAAGAGGGATTGACCTTCGTTCATCCCTACGATGATCCCGAAGTGATTGTGGGACAGGGCACCATTGCTCAGGAAATCCTGCGACAGCATGCGGCTCCGTTGAAAGCGATTTTTGTCCCCATTGGCGGCGGGGGATTGATCGCGGGGATGGCCTTGATCACGAAGTTGTTGCGTCCAGAGATTCGTATTATTGGAGTACAGCCGCAGGATTCGGATGCCATGCGCCGTTCTCTGGAGGCGGGGAAGCGGGTGCAGTTGGCTCAAGTTGGGCTGTTTGCCGATGGCGTGGCCGTACGCCAAGTGGGGCAGGAAACCTTTCGCCTGTGCCGTCGTTGGGTAGATGAAGTCGTGACCGTGGATACGGATGCCATTTGCGCTGCGGTCAAGGATGTTTTTGACGATACCCGCGCAGTTCTGGAACCGGCCGGCGCCTTATCGGTGGCGGGTTTGAAACAGGTCGTGGCACGAGAAAGATGGCAGGGTGAGGCCGTGGTAGCCGTAGCCAGTGGTGCCAACATGAACTTTGATCGTTTGCGCTTTATCGCTGAAAGAGCCGAACTGGGGGAACAACGAGAAGCGTTGTTGGCCGTAACTATTCCCGAACGGCCTGGCAGTTTTCGTGCTTTTTGTGATTTGTTGGGTCCGCGTGCCGTGACAGAATTCAATTATCGCTATGCGGATAACCAACAAGCTCAGGTTTTTGTGGGGGTATCCCTGACGCGTCGCGATGAATTGGGTCCTTTGATCGAGACGCTTCAGCACCATGGAATTCGTACTCTGGATCTGACCGCTAACGAAATGGCCAAACTTCATATTCGGCACTTGGTGGGGGGGCGGGCGCCCCACGCCGAGCATGAGATTCTCTACCGTTTTGAATTTCCCGAGCGTCCCGGGGCTTTGGCGCGATTTCTCAACCACATGAGTGCCCATTGGAACATCAGTCTGTTTCACTATCGTAATCATGGTGCCGATTACGGTCGGGTCCTGGTAGGTTTTCAGGTTTCCCCGGAAGACCAGCATTTGTTCAAGGTGTTTTTACGTGATTTGGGGTATCCATGGGTGGAAGAAACCGCCAATCCGGCTTATGAGTTATTTTTGGGAAGTGGGCGATGAACCTCTGGAAAGCCAGTCTGGTGGTAGGAATCGCATGGATTGGTACGGGGGCTCACGGTGCCGAGATGAATGTGGGGGATCAGGCTTACCGGTTACTGGCCACGGAGGGTACGAGCGTGGTGCGGGTCGTGACCAGTGCTGACGAATGCCCCAAGATCGAGGTGGAGGGGCAAACCCGAGACATGACCCAGCGGGTTGGACCGAGGATGATTCCTCGAAGTGATCAACCTACCGCGACTTTTCCGGTTCGAGTATGTGAAACGAGGGTTCCCCAAAACGCTCGTGTACGGTGGCAAGGCCGGGAGCTTCCGGGATTGATGAAAGCGCCACAAAAAATCGTGGTTTTGGGAGATACCGGATGTCGGACAAAGTGGCCGGGATTTTATCAGTCATGCAATGACATCAGCCAGTGGCCTCTGGCGCAAGTGGCCCAAAGTGCCGCAGATGAACATCCGGATTTGGTAATCCATGTGGGGGACTATGCTTACCGCGAGAGTCCATGTCGCGCAACTGGTTGTGATGGCAGCCCCTACGGATATGGCTGGGCCGTATGGCAGGCGGATTTCTTTCAACCGGCAATGCCGTTATTGAACGCAGCTCCCTGGGTAGTGGTGCGCGGCAATCATGAATCTTGTGGTCGTGCCGGTCAAGGGTGGTTCCGTTTGCTCGATCCGGCACCTTACCAAGCAGGGCATAGTTGTTCCACGGAGGCCGTTAAAGAGTCTCCGGATGAGCCTTACCGTGTGGTGTTGGGGGCAGGGTTGCAGCTGTTGGTGATGGATTCGACGGGAGTATCAGAAAAAAAGCCACGACCAGGCAATCAGGAGGTTCAACGCTACGAGCGTCAGTTTGATACGGTAGCTGAGTTGGCACGCCATGCGCCGCACAATTGGTTACTATTGCATCATCCCGTACTGGGATATGGGTATTTGCCCCTAGTGGGGTACGAAGCCAGCAATCCAGTTCTGACGGCTGCTTTGGCGCTGAAAAAATATCCTGATTGGACTCCCCCTGGGCTTGAGATGGTACTGCAAGGGCATGTGCATACTTTTGAACTGACGCGCTTCGAGGGAACAGAGCCCTTGAGTGTGATTGCCGGTTTTGGCGGCTCCATGCTGGAACCCCCTTTCCCATCATGGATTCCCGGACACCAAGAAGTGGCTCCCGGAGTTCATGTGGCAGCCTCTTATCAGGACCAGCGATTTGGATACCTGGTCTTGGAGCGCCAGGAGGGAGACCATTGGCAATTGCAGGAAAAAACTGTATTGGGAAAGACGCGGCGCACCTGTTCCCTGTCTCTGGACCACAGCCCCTTCAGTTTCCAATGTGCAGAAGAGGCTCCGGCGACAAATCGAAGCTTACCTGAAGCCGCCCTACATGCTGATTACCTGCTTTTGGGAGAAGTGCATGACAATGCTGCGGGTCATGCCTTGCGCCAACAATGGCTCGAGTCTTTGGCGGGGGCTGGGCGACGAGTATTGGCGCTGGAACAGTTTGATCGTGATCATCAAGACTCGCTGAATCAGGCGGTATCAGATATAGAAAAAGATCTTCCTGTTTCTGGCGACAGTCTTGCGCTTAAAGCCGTTGCACAAGCGGGAGCTTTCAACTTCAAGGGCTGGAATTGGAATTTTTATTCGGGAGATCTGGCGTGGGCATTGAATCAGCATTGGCCTGTGGCAGCGACAAACCTGAGTCGGCACTTTTTGGGGGGGATCATGAAGGGGCAGGAGGCGCCTCCTCCCGAACCTTTGCACTGGAATGAACAACAACGGGCGACTTTGAATACCGAGGTGCGCGAAGGTCATTGTAATCTTTTGCCCGAATCTCAGTTGCCACTCATGGTAGCAGCGCAGCGTGCACGAGATCGCAGTATGGCTGAGTCGCTGGTGGAGTGGCATAAAAAAACGGGGCTTCCTGTCGTACTTTTGGCAGGGAACGGTCATGGGCGCAAGGATACAGCCGTGCCTGTGTGGTTGCATCAACTCGATCCCGAGGCACGTATCGTGAGTGTGGCGGTACTTGAGCCTGAACAGATTCAGGATAATACGCTCAAGGAGGCCTATGATGCCGTCTATCCAGTGCCCCTTCAGGCGCGGGCAGATCCTTGCGATATCCTGCGCAAGCGTCTCACTGGGCGCCTCCGCCCGTAATTCCCAGCAACTCTTTGATGTCGAGGATGAGCACTATTTCACCGTCGCTGGACATAGTAACCCCAGCGACGCCATTGGGGCGGAAAGTATCCATAGATTTGATGACGACATCATCATGACCGTCAAAACCATCTACCGACAGAATGAAACTGTTATTTTCTACCTGCATGAGGACGCCTGTCTGGGCGGGACCGTGCTCTTGCCAGCGGATCAGATTGGCTAGGGAGATCACTGGCAGAACCTCGCCTCGAACCACCAGTGTGGCTTTGCCTCCTACGTGCTGGATCTGGCTATGTTCCAGAGAAATGATTTCACGAACCAGGGACAAGGGAACCGCAAACGATTGTCCGCCGACTCGAACCAGAAGAACCGGTAAAATGGCTAGGGTCAGAGGCAGTGAAATGGTAAGTTCTGAACCTTTGCCCACCTCCGAGCGAATGGTTACATTGCCATTGAGCTTCTTGATGTTGGTTTTTACCACATCCATCCCTACGCCCCGTCCAGAAACACTGGAAATTTGTTCCTTGGTAGAGAATCCGGGAAGAAAAATAAGTTCGAGACACTGATTCTCGTCCAGACTGCTGGCGACTTCGGGGCTGATCAGTCCTTTGGAAATGGCCTTGGCACGAATCGCTTCTGCATCCATGCCCTTGCCATCATCGGCAATCACTAAGGTAATGTGATCTCCTACCTGACGTGCTTGAAGCTGGATCAGACTTTTTGCCGTTTTTCCAGCACCCGCTCTTTCCTCTGGACTTTCCACTCCATGATCTACCGCGTTGCGGATTAGGTGAACCAAGGGATCATTGAGATCCTCGATCATGGTTTTGTCGATTTCTGTTTCTTCGCCTACCAGAATCAATTCCACTTCTTTTCCCAGTTGTCGTGCCAAGTCACGGGCCAAGCGGGGGAATTTTTTGAATAATCGGCCAATGGGTTGCATCCGTGTTTTCATGACGGAATTTTGTAGGCTGATCACCAGCATATCCAGTTGATTGACGGCCTCATCCAGCGCTCGTAAGGTACCTGCATCCTGTTTTCCCAAGAGGATGTCGGAGCGCAGTTGAGTCAGACGGTTTTTGGTAAGGCCGATTTCACCGGACAAATTGAGCACTTGGTCCAAGCGTTCTGTATCTACCCGAATGGTGTTTTCTTTGACGGTTTCAGATTCGCGTCGTCCTCCGGGGACGCTCCCTGCTGGGGTGTCCGTGGAGCGTCTGCCGTAACTGCTCACTTCCTTGGTGGCTTCAGTTGGAGAGGAGGAGGCGAAGGATCTGGGGGCGAGGGATCGCAGAGTAGGCGCTTCAGTCAGCGGGCTAGGAGTCTCTACCGTGACAACAGGCTTTACCAGGGGGGAGTGGTCCTTAGGTAGCGGCAGCGGTGCCGCATCAGCAATGGGAGAACCCGTCAAGGCAGCAAATAGCTTATTCCAGTCGGGACCTGAGACCGGTGGAATTGCCACAGGGGTGGGTTCGGATACGGGGACTCCACGGCGATCTTCGAGAATGGCATGGAGGGCCTCGTTCAGTTCTGGTGGCGCGCAGTCAGGCTGGACATTTTGTGACAGGGCGCCAAACATGTGCCTAACTTCTTTGGTTGCGGCGAGGATGGCGTCCATGATCCCTGCGTCCAGTTGCAGGTCATCATTTCGCAAACGGTCAAACAGGTTTTCGGTGAGGTGGCACAGGGATACCAGTTCAGTGGCATTGAGAAATCCGGCCCCCCCCTTGATGGTATGGAATCCCCGAAAAACGTCATTGAGTAACCCGTGATTGTGAGGGGATTGTTCCAAACTCAGCAATTTGCTGTCCACATCATCCAGCAATTCGCTGGATTCCTGAAGAAAGTCCTGAAGCAGTTCTTCCATGCCAGCAAAGTCACTCATGGCTAGAATCCCAGGCTTTCAAGGAGTTCGTCGACCTGATCCTGATTGGTGACCACATCACCGCGGTTTTGTGGAGTGACCACGGGGCCGTTGAGTAGTCCTTCTTCATGACGAGGCATGGCGGAAGCATTCTCCACCAGGAGATCCACCAGTTGCTGCTCCATTTTCTGGGTGACTTCCAAGGTTTTTTTGATGACCTGTCCTGTCAGATCCTGAAAGTCCTGGGCCATCATGATTTCCATGAGAAATGCATTGATCGCTTTGGTTTGTTTTGGAATTTCCGTCAGATGGGCATGGGTTCGGGTGACCAGGGCTTTGAACTGTTCCACCTCCATTTTTCCGTCAAATAATGCTTGCCAGTCATTGGCCAGTTGATGGCTGGAGTTTTGCAGTTTTTCCACCAGAGGTTGGGCCGCGTCGGTGGCATTGAGTACGCGTTCGGCGGCTTGTTGAGTCATGGCAGCGATATAACTTAGGCGATCGCGGGCGTCGGGAATGGACGAGGCGACAGACTCAAGATTTTTATCCAGACCCAATTCACGCAAATTGTCGTGAAGGGTGCGCGTGAGTTGTCCCAGTTGGGTAAATACTTTTTCAGAATTTTCACAGTTTTGACAAGCCGTTGACTCTTCCTCGGGCATATCAGCTGTTCCGTCCTGAGCGGCCACAATACTGTCAAATAGGGCTTCCAGATCATCGCTGTCATGGGCTGTCATCAGGATCTCACTTCTTCATGTTCAGGAAAATTTTTTTCAACTTTTCATCCATGGTGGCCGCGGTGAAAGGTTTTACGATATACCCACTGGCCCCTGATTGTGCGGCTTCGATGATGTTCTCCTTTTTGGCTTCAGCCGTAACCATTAATACCGGCAAATGTTTGAGTGCAGGATCCTTGCGAATATTGCGCAGTAAATCGATGCCGGTCATATTGGGCATGTTCCAATCGGAGACGACAAATTCGATATCGCCACTTTTCAACTTGTTCAGCGCATCTATTCCATCTTCCGCCTCGACCACATTGGTGAAACCCAGTTCCTTCAGCAAGTTTCGCACGATACGGCGCATGGTGGAAAAATCATCCACCACCAGAAATTTCATGTTGGTATCAACCCCACTCATTCATAACTCCATCAAAAATCGTTCAACTCAGCAACGGACGCAGGGTGTCCGAAAGCATGTTCGCATCAAATTTAGCCACATAATAGTCGACTCCCACTCGACTGCCCATGGCCCGATTCGCTTGGGATGACAGAGAAGAGTGCATCACCACGGGAATGTCGTCAAAACGCCGATCCGATTTCAAATGCTGGGTTAACACATAACCATCCATTTCGGGCATTTCAGCATCCACCAGAATGACCTGAATTTGGTCGTGCAGTGGGTACTTGGCGTGGGATGCCGTATCTGCCAGACCGCGAAGCCTTTCCAGCGCTTCCTGTCCATTGTTTGCCCGTAAGTGCTTGACTCCCATTTTGTCCAGCAGTTCAGCTATTGTCTTGCGTGCAACAGAAGAGTCATCGACGAAAAAGACGCACTTTTCGTGACCTTTTTCAATTTTTGCGACATTTCCTACCACATCCTCGCCAAATGCGGAGGCCAGTACTTGTTCCACATCCACAATGGATACCAGTTCTCCAGAGGGCAATTCGGTAATGGCATTGATTAGATTGTTGCCATTGCTCATTTCGTTTTCTGGTGCGCGTACCGTATTCCAATCCACCCGGATGATACGATCCACATCGGCGACCAAAAATCCTAAGGTATGTCGGCTATATTCTGTCACCATCATTGTGGTCCGCTCATGGTCGCGGGCATTTTCCAGGTTCATGAAGCTGGAAAGGTCCAAAACGGGAATGATGTGACCGCGCAAACTGACAATGCCGGATACACCAGCAGGCATATTGGGGGTTTTGGTGACCTTCATGGCATGGGTGACTTCCCTCACCTTGAAGACATTTATGCCGAACTTCTCTGGGGTACCCAAGGAAAAAAGCAGAATTTCCATTTTGTTAGAGCCGGCCAGATTGGTCCGAGCATCCACCGCATCGAGTAATCCGCTGCCGTAGTCCTGTGTGCCTTTCTCAAGTTCCATGAGGTCCTGAAAATTCATTCCGATTCTCCTGATTTCAAGAGACGGGTCAACGTTGCGGCCAAGCGATTGGGTTCAAATTTGGAGACATATTCATCTACTCCCACAGCCTTCCCCAATTGTTGATTCGAACTGCCGGAGAGGGAAGAGTGCATGAGAACAGGAATTCCGGCAAAGCGTTTGTCTTCTTTGATTTTACGTGTCAGCATGTATCCATCCATTTCAGGCATTTCCACATCCGTGAGAATCAAGTGCACCATCTCTTTCAAATCGGTATGGGAGTTTTCTGAAAAGTCGGCCATTTGTCTGAGCTCTTCCCAGGCTTGACGACCATTCACGGCGGCAATGCCCTGGATTCCCATGGCTTCAAGGGTACGGGAAATTTGTTTGCGTGCTACTGCCGAGTCATCGGCATAGAAAACTCGGCGATTCTTCAAACCCAACGGTTTGAGATTGCGAAAAATACTTTCATCTTCACCAAAGTGAGCCGTTTCAGCCAAGACCTTTTCCACATCCAGCATCATCACCAGGCGTTTGTCAGGCAATTCAGTGACCGCAGTGACGAGTCCCCCCAGCGGCGTATTGACCATTTCCGGAGGAACTCTCATGGCTGACCAGTCGAGACGCAGAATCGTATCCACTGACTCTACCAAAAACCCTTGGGTGTGGCCATTGTACTCGGTCACTATCATGATTTCCGGAGGGGAATCTACCGTAATTCCGGTATAAGAAGCCAAACTGATGATGGGGACCAGAGCGCCACGCAGGCTGACCATTCCTTCAACGGCATTGGGCATGTCGGGTGCCCGGGTAATGGGGGGGGTGCGTAGCACCTCACGTACCTTGAATACATTGATGCCATAGGTCTCCCTTCTGCCCGTACGTGGATTGATCCCCAGAGTGAACATAAGGATCTCCAGTTTGTTGGTGCCGGCCAGCTTGGTCCTGGCGTCGATTTTGGAGAGCAGGTCAGACATGATCTTCCTTGGCTACGCGGGGGTAACCCCGTTACTGGTTAACGACTGAATCGATAAAAACTTTAATCATTGTTTGGGGGGGGCAACCGTCGGTTGGGGAGGTGGAATAGCAGGAGGCGCGATGGGCTGAAGCGCTGCAGCATTCGGTGTGCCCCCCGACGCTGGAGCCGCAGGAGGCACACCTCCTGCCTGTGGAGATGCCGGAGCCGCAGGTGGCGTAGAGTCTGTGGGGGATTTGCCTGGGGAATCGGCGTTTTTCCCCGTATTGACCTGAATGACTCCGCCGTCATGTCGGGCACTTTCCTCCGCACTTTTATTCATAACGATGATGCTGATACGGCGGTTGGTCGGGTCATTGGGATCCTCTTTGTTGAGCAGCACGGCCGAGGATAAACCTACGACGCGTAGCAGTTTGTCTGGATTCATGCCGCCACGGATGAGTTCTCGGCGCGACGCATTGGCCCGGTCGGCAGACAGATCCCAGTTATTGTATCCCCCCTTATTCCCTGTGACATCCACCGAATAGGGGCGTGCGTCAGTATGGCCTGAAAGGCTAATGAAATTTGGTACGTCGTTCAGAGTCTTACCGATTTCGCCCAGAATTTCGCGGGTATAGGGTTCGAGTTGGGCGCTGCCAACACGGAACATGGGGCGGTTTTCCTTATCTACGATTTGAATGCGCAATCCATCCGTGGTGATATCCAGAAGAATCTGGTTTTTGAATTTTTCCAGATTCGGATTTTTACTGATGGCGTCTTCAATTTTGGATTTTAATTCCTTGAGCTTGTCGATCTCTTTTTCCTGTTCAAGACGTTTAAATTCTTCGTCTGTGGCTTTGAGATTGATGATTCTCTTCTTTGAAGGGAGTTCGCCGCGCTTCACCTGACCTTCGGAGCGCGTCAGATCTTTACCCCCCCCCTTGATTACGCTGGAACTGTCGCCACTCCCAGATCCTCCCTCAAGAGCCACTTTCAGGGGGGTTTTAAAATAATCCTCGATTCCCTGCATGTCTCCCTTGGTGGTCGAGCCCAATAGCCACATCAGCAGAAAAAACGCCATCATGGCGGTGACGAAGTCGGCATAAGCGATTTTCCACGCTCCGCCATGGTGTCCTCCAGCCACTTTTTTAATGCGTTTGATGACAATGGGGCGTTTATCTTCTGCAGCCATGGACCCTGTTCCTCAGGTTCAGCGTTTTTGTTTTACGTGTTCTTCCAGTTCGGTAAATCCGGGGCGTTCGGTCGAGTTGAGCACCTTGCGTCCGAATTCCACCGCCATGGCTGGGGCATAGCCATTGAGGCTGGCCAGGAGAGTGACTTTGATGGTTTGAAACATCTTGGTTGACTCATCGGCTTTTTGTTCGAGCAATCCGCCCAAGGGGCCAACAAATCCATAGGCCAGAAGAATCCCTAGGAAAGTTCCAACCAGAGCATGGGCAATGAGCATCCCCAGTTCCGCCGGTGGCGCCCCTACGGATTCCATGGTGTGTACTACCCCCATTACGGCAGCAACGATCCCGAAGGCAGGGAGACCATCGCCCAGTTTCGAAATCACATGGGCGGGCACGAGGGATTCATGGTGATGAGTTTCAATTTCCACATCCATCAGGTTCTCAATCTCCATGGCGTTCAAATTGCCACTGACCATGATACGCAAATAATCCGTGATGAATTCCACCACATGATGATCACCCAATATTTTTGGGTACTTGGAGAATACGGCACTTTGTTCCGGATTTTCCACGTCACCCTCAATGGACATGAGTCCTTCCTTACGGATTTTTCCCAGAATTTCATACAGGAGTGCCATGAGTTCCATGTACGCGTCTTTGGAATACTTGGCCCCCTTGAAGATGAGGGGGAGTGCTTTGGAAGTGGCTTTGACCGCTTTTCCCGTATTCCCGACAAACAAAGCGCCAAAGGCTCCTCCGCCGATCATGAGGAGTTCGATGGGTTGAAACAAGGCCCCCAGATGACCACCTGCCATGGCAAACCCGCCAAAGATGGTGCCCAGCACGACCACATAACCGATAATGACAAACATGAAAAAGCTCCAGATGCGTTATTAAAGTTTCTTGGAGTGTTCAGGCGCCATTCTAATCATGAAATGGGAGCAAGCGCACGAGGTTCCTTAGGATTTCGGCGATATTTTTTAAAACTTAAGGTTTATCGAGGAAGGCTTGGGCAGAATTCGATCTTTTTTTAGACTTTCCTGCCCGTGATGGGGGGGCACAAATGCCGCAGATAAAATTTTCGGTCAGCTCGTGGGTATGGACCACATAGTTTCCTCCGCAGCGAATACATGGGGCGGTTTGGAGCATGTCTGCATTGCAGAAACGGAGCAGAAACCATGCGCGCGTAATGCTGAGAACGGCATCCTCGCCGCTGAGGGTCATCTGTTCCAGGTACAGTCGGTAACTTTTGATGAGAAGTTCCAGCGCCGGAAGGGAGATGTTTTCCTCGAGGTAGCGGTAGATTCCAAGAAACAGGGAAGCATGGATATTCGGTTGCCAACTCATAAACCAGTCGGTGGAATAGGGGAGCATGCCCTTTGAGGGGGAGTGCCCAGCCACCTCGCGATAAAGGCGTAGGAGTCGTTCGCGGCTGAGATGCGTTTCTTCCTGTAGCAGTTGCAGTCGCGCTCCCAAGGCAATGAGTTCACTTGCCCACTGAACCTCCTGAGCTTCGGCAACCAGACTTTGTTTGTTGGTCAAGGTTGTCAAACGAAAAGAGATTCAGCGGGCTGTCCAGCCATGAGAATGGCGGCGTGGGGCTGAGCCATGAGACGATCTTTCGAGTGATCGGTGATCATATTGAGCAATAGGTTTTCATCGAAGCGGAAGCGGCACACCAGCATGTTCGAAGCCGCCATTTTGATCAGCTGCGCCGGGGTCAGGGTGGCAATAAGATCTGCCATTTCTGCATTGATGCCTAAACGAAACAGGGCGGCGGCCATATCCTGATTGATCATGTTTTGTGCCAACATGAGATACGAAAGGTTGGCATCCTTGATTTCTTCATGGAGTTGGGCGGGGTTCATGAACATTCTCCTGTCATTCCAGGCTCCGGATGAGCCTCGTTGAACCCATTGTGCAGAGACTGGGCAGGAGAATAAATCGGTAGATTGCTGAATTTTATGTAGGTAAAATTCTACGGACGACAAAAGCACCCGTCGCTTGTAATTTCAAATAAGCGCGGGCAGAATTATAAAGCTCATATTTTTCAAGGACGTAATACAAAATATCAATCCCTTCACAAGGGTTATCGGCACGCTTTAGAAAAACTTTAGGGTTTTTTTATATTTTTTTAAAATATTTTTTTGGTGGATCCGAGTGTCTCATTTTGGCACTGACAAACTGTCATGTGTGAAATAGTCGGGCAAATTGCCAGTTGTTCGCCTCTTAGGGTGGCGGGCAGGGGCGGGATAATGATCGGTAGTGTCCCCCTTATCC
>VFSW01000480.1_pt1 | contig 58763 bp, 55 predicted proteins | sample 5358111 | NCBI WGS metagenome assembly VFSW01 (sample SAMN11554181, study PRJNA540505) | mine drainage metagenome | isolation source: sediment from site ElyBrook_90M | place: USA: Ely Copper Mine, Vershire, VT | collected 2017
TTTTATTGGTGGCTTGGCGTTGTAACCAAGTTTGAAATTTCTTATTTTTTAATCATTTGTTATATCCCCCCCCCCCCCCGATTTGATAACCGCGCCAGCGTAAAATTTCATTTCCCCAAACATGATTTTCTTTCCTCAACATTGCATATCTGGCATTCAAGGCGATTGTGTATATTGCATTGTACGAGGTCGTTAAAATATCCGCCGCAAGAATCGCATTTAACGAGGCGCGAGTTTTCTTGCGGTATTGTCTCAAGCTGGTGTGGGCGCGTCACCAATTTTCATTTTCATTTCCTTCCCATCCACGAATATGCGAACTTTCTTTGGAACTCTGTATGCTGTCCCTTTCCTGGGGATGAATGAGCCCATCAATTGCTTATCACGCACAAGCGCTCCAACGGACTTTGATATCGCTTCTTCATTCCATCCGTATTCTTTACTTGCTTCTGCAATAGTCTCTGTCAAAACTGGACCGCCATTGAAATCTTTGCAGAGTATGTACATGTACTGGCCCGTCGGTTCATCCGTGTTATATTTTTTCGGCGGATCTTCATGATGCGTGATATTCACTCTTGTTTCTCCAGCATCTATGTCAATTTGAGTAGGAGTTGGTTTCTCGGTGGAACGCGGCGCTCCTCCGCTATCTGATTGAGCGGGACTCCGCCCATCTTGGCCGTTGATTTTTATCGTAGAAACTGAATTATCCACAATCTGCTTTATGCCATTGAGAATCAACTCGGCGGCTTTTAGCTCCGTAATTTTCTTGTTCGACTCATCGAGCCGCGATTGCAGATCTTGGCTTGCCGCTTCTGCCTTTTCGGCACGGTCTTTCAGTTCTCTGCGTTCTGTTTCTGCTGTCGCTGCTCGCTGGAGAGCTGCTTTCAGATCTCCATCTACCTTTGACTCTACTGCTTCAATCCTCTCAATTGCTTCTTGTTTTGTTGTCATCAGACCATCTCCGAGTGGAAACCCATGTTCTTTAGGAGCGAGGAGCGAAAAGCTATTCTCGTCAGGACTTTGAAATCTGCTCTCTTTGCATTTTGTGTTAATCGTGTTCCCGATGCAATAGCATGCAAGCTGAATCTGCTATTCAGGTTTCCCCCAATGTAACATAAACCATATTGTACATCTTTGACAAGCGTTCCCTTCTTTATTTGGTGGTTAATAGTTCCACCATATCTTCTTCTTATTCCACCCTTTTTCGGTTGCAATCTGTGGAGTTGTCGTCTATGGAAACGAATCGGAGAAAGATAGTACAGTGACCTGGTGGTTGGTAGCTTGGCGCCTGAGACCGATGCAGCAAGTACCCAAGAATCCACGCAATGTGTCTCGAAGACTGGTTTTGATTTGTTGCTAAGCTTCTTGAGCTTGAATAGTTCTCGAAGTTTTTGTGTTTCATGGCCTGCTCTTAGGATTATCTCTAATCCCAGTACCTTTAGTCGCCTATAGAAAAAGGCCTTGCCTGTTTCAAGTGGTGAAAAGTTGCCATTCCAGCTTCGTTGCCCTTGCCTAGTCTCTGCCTTGACATCTTCTATCACGGCTATCTGGATTGGGATCATCCTCTTCAGTTGCTCGATTATCCTGAGCTTTGCATCCCAGCGAGCCCTAGTTGAAGGAGGAAGTCGCGCGTGGTTCGACAGCCTGTTGCTGAAGCGACACTCTCTCCGCCTAGTCTTTCTATACCGTCTTGCTCTCCGCATTTCCCTCCTAGTTTCGACTGCTTTCTTGACCCATATGACCGCTTCGGACATTATGTTTAGGACGGTGTCTTTTCTTCCGACTATGGAGATTCCTTCGAACTTGCTCCCTGGATCTATTCCTACTACCAGCGATTGCACTTGAGGTTCTTTTGGATTGAAGGCAAGCTGAATGTAGAATATTCCGAGCTTGCTCCATTTCTTTACGGCCTTGTTTGCTCCGAGTAGTTTCCTCGCTTTAGCTGGTTTGCATGGCATCAGTGGCGTTCCGTCTTGTGATAATACTGGGATTCTGCCGATTGCGGCCTCTCCCGTAAAGTCACTTAGTTTCCCTTCGCCAATGTGTACAGAGCTTAGCTCAGTCTGCATGGCATTCAGTGGTTCTACCGAAGTGGGCAAGACTAGGGAGGCATCTTGCCGTTCTTGTAGCTCTGTACACATAGTTCCGTCTGAACTCAGGCTAGTCTGGATTTGCATTGTTTCCACCATTTTTACAAGCCCACGTTCTTAGGCGTGGGTTCCTGACGCCAACTTCCCTTCAATGCCTTCTACTCGCAAAAGAATGTCATTCCAGTCTTCTTCTGGTGCTCTTGTGGGAAAACTGTGCCGCTGACGGTCGTCAAAACTTTTGATGTAATCTTCACGGAATTTTTTCACATATTCAGATATTGGGGAGACCTCTCCTCTTGCAACCTGTCTTCCGACTTCTTCGGGCAACCAAACTGGAAGGGCATAGACTTTCTTTACGATCTTCTCTTCTGAAAATACTAGGTAGAAATGACCTCTTGGCAGAGTTTGCACCTCTTCGGTCTTGGGTCTCTTTTCGCGCGGCAAAGAGATAAGTTTGATCGTCCTTGCGACTTCATGTTCGTATTCTTGTGGACCTAGCAACCAGAGGCGAGCTTGGCTTCTGATTACTGGGTCAACATCGGCGATCATCTGGGCATCGAGCCAAATATTGAGATTGACAGCACCGCCTTTCTTCGCAATGCGCCTCGCAATTGTTTTCGCAGGGCTGCCTTTGGCAGCAGGAAAGAAATCTGGCGCCTCAGGCACGACGATTTTGACATCCTCAAAGTGGTCGCTGACTTCTTGGATGCAGGATGCGATGACGAGAGACTGAACTGCTTCAGAAATTCCAGCAAGATCCATGATGTTGACCTTGCCCTTTTGAATATCGAGAGAAGTGGCCCACTTCCTAGATTTCAGATTGGGGAGAACAAGATCCAAGTATCCGCGAATTGAGTAAAGCATTGATTCTGCGAAACCAGTGGCCTTCCTCAATCCGCCTTTCTTCCCGTCACCTTCAAGCAATAGATCGATGTTTTTCCTGACATCGCCCAAGTCTTTCGGACGGCCAACATGCCCAGTTTCACCGCAGTTGTGGACAGCTCCTACAAGAGTGCAGAAGCTGTTATCTTCTTCAACTTCTAAATTGCAGACGGTTCCAGTGTATTGTGTGCAAACCTTCTCTCTAAGAATTGGGTAGATGTATTCGTGGTCGTTTCTTGCGCTTCCATGAATGGGCGATGACCACGAAATCCAATATTTTTCTCGGAGTTTCACAAGTTTGCCCACGATAGTCTTGTTTTCATCTGGCTTGCATTCGCCAACTGTCGAGTTGTAGCCAAGCTTTAGGGCGACTTCTCTTATTCCAAAGGCAAGGCCTTTAGAGACAGTGCTTGCACGAAAGCCTTTCTTGAGGATACCGCCATCTCCTTTCCAATATGCTTCAAGTAAGAGTTTCAGTTTTGGTGCGGATAGCAACTTGACCCAAAATGGTATCTTTTTGTTAGCAGCGCCATGACCAAATTCATCTGACAAGAAATTCGCCAGGATTGCGCTATCCGCAACAACCTTGATTCCTCTCTGGACGAATTGAATATGCGACTTGACTTTGAGTTCTGCCAAGGCCCTCATCAATTCAGTAGCATGCTCAAATTCAAACAGATTCTTTCCGAAAGCAAAATCTGTTCGGTAGTAGCAATTTTTGCCTTTGTTTGTCCGAGCTGGGAATCCTTCTGCTAGATAGTACCCAATAACGCACATCAATGGTTCGTTCACTGGGAGAATGAGACTAATCTTGGAATGGCGTCTTGTTTTCTGAATCGCTTTGTAACTCGCAACATCATTGACTTCAAGAGTCCGAGGCATGACCGCGAATTGGTGTCTGCTTTTGTTGTGCGAATTGCTGAGGATGATTTGATCCGCTCTTGTCCATGCTAGCTGCTTTTGAAGAAGTCCTAGCTTTCCTTCATGGTATCCGAGTTCCATAGTCAAAATTGGGTGATTCGGCGTAAAACTTGTTACCAATGCTGACCTTGTTTTGAAAGTCAACAGCTCACCCTCGTATTTTCGTGTGAATTTCCGCAACACTCTTCTGTATCTTCCACGATGAGTGAGAACGAGATCGCCCTCTACAATCTCACCGATTTTCTTCAATCCATTAGCCGTGATGATTTCTTGATCTGGCGGAAGGCAGACTTCCATGAACCACCTATCGTACATTCCAGAAAGCTCTTTGTTCAGAGCGGCTTCGGCAAGTGATTTTATATAGACCCAATCGGTGCTCGCTTTGTAATATGGTTCAATGATCCTGCCCGAATAGAAACCCTGTTCGTTCTTCTTTGTTCGAAATGTTAGGGCGGTAAAGCTTCCTCGTTCGAGAACCCCTTCGATCGCTGATGTTTTGCCGCTTCTTCTTGTCTGGCCAGTCGCCGCTATGTTTAGATCTGTTGGAATATAAACATCCTGGCCGCTCGGAACCTCAAAACCGAGAAGAACTTTATCACTCAAATCTGTTCACTTTTCCGCCTCTTGCCGCTACCTCGGCATTCAGGGCAGTCCTTGTTGCCAAAAATCGACCCGATTTGTCCATAAATCGTTCCTCTACCATCACATCGTGTACACTTTTCTCCAGGATTGATTTCAGCTTCGCCCATCAAGTCGCCGTCACCGTAACAAAGACCGTGAACGTGGTTGAGCTAGTCGCGAAGCTAGTCGTTGAATTGGAGTGGACAGTTACAGTTTCGGTCGTGCAGACGTGCACTATGACGACATCATCAGTTGTGTTGACGTATGACCGTTGACTAGCATTTTGCGCGCCGCATCCATAGTTAGTTTGACTCAAAGCAAGATAGGCGCCCACACCTGAGATCACCACTATGACTATAACTATGACCATCACGGCGACCAAAGAAATTCCCTCTCTCTTTTTCATTCCAGATTTCACCCTGAGGACAATACGTCCTCTGAGATCCGATTACGTAGTCCTTGCCGCATTCCCTGCATTCAGAATAAAGCCCTCTCCAATTGAATTCATTTTGCTAGGCGCAGTCCTTGCGAGCATAATTTTCTCGGCATGTTTTCTCCTCAATTTTATCGCGCCGCCGTATTGGACAGTTTTCATCGTTTGGATGGCAGTTCTGATTCCTAGTCATGTTTGGCGAACAATCAACAAGGCCAGACCGCCGCGCCGCATTACTTTGTAGGGAAACTGGCCTCGGTGGTACTTCCAGTGAAGGTGGTCGGACAAGCTGTGTTTCAATGTAATTTCACAAGTCCAAGATTATTTAGAAACTTGCGGTTGCTTTGCACGGTATTTTCCAACTCCTTCATGCAGACCCTTCATAAAACGTAATCTTAGAACGCTTTGACTAGGATAAATAGCTAATGCTGGGCATGCAATGCTACTCATAACTAGCTAGACTTTTTACTATGACCTATGAACTTAGACGCCCTGATTCGCTTTATCGCGGAAGCTTCCCAAATTATAAGAAAAGGATAACTAGTGTTACTTTGATAGGTTTGACCTAGCGATATATAGTTACATGAAACACAAGAATTTATCAATCTTAATCGTATTACTGATCGGCACATCCATGCTGAGTATCGGATCCATCGGGAGTTCTATTCCAAGAGTTTTTGGGACCTCTAGCTACGTCCAAACTACTCTATTGGACGGCCTATTCAACGGGACGACCCTTTCCTTCAACAACGAGCCATGGTATCTCAATGTGAGCTGTACTTCGTCAGTCTCCTGCCTTGGTTCTGGGACATACTATAGATACACAACTGGATCGGTATTGGACTTCCTTCCTGGTGCAAAAATCGAAGTCATTATGCCCTATGACAATGTCTCATTCAGCAACGCAAATTGTCACTGCGGTCTCGGTTCGGTGGATCGACCAATTGGAACTCCAAGTATATTCTCATTTAGTTACATCAACACCACGACGCCAGGAGGAGGAGGTTGCCCTAGTATTCCTGCGCTGGGTTCCAATGAAGCATGCGTCTTGACTTCCGTAAGCAGCTCAGCAGGAGGACAAACGGGAAACATTACAATGCAGTATGCAACATTCCCAGTGACAGTTCAAGGGTCATTTTGCTACGCGGGAATGGGATGTAACGGTTCCAGAAATCCCTACTACATCTGCTGGGATTCTAATAGCGCATCATGTACGTTATACTACACTAGCGGTTACACGCCGCCCCAGTTCTTTGCGGCAAATACAACTTTCATCATGGTGGTGGCTAATGCTTTGAGCGATGACACTTTCTTGACAGGTTTTAGTGTCAGTGGGCATTGGACAAGCATGAGCGGTTATAGCTCAAATTGTCCTTTAACTCTCCTTGATGGTTCCACTTGTCTAACTCTTGAAACAGGACATGCGGGAATACAAGCTGGGGCTTTCATTCAATATGAATACGAGGGGGAATAAATTCAACTGCTCTGAGGAATGCAAGATTCCCCCACCCATTTTTTTTAAATTTTGCAAGTGTGTCTTTCTGCCCGTAATGACTATTTTCCATGTTGCTTTCTCGGTCATTTTGTTTTCACCCGCAATACTCCAAATCAATACTCCAAATCAACCGCTACAATATGGCATATTTCAATCCAGGGCTGGACTTGACCTCCCTAGTGTTGCTCCTTGAACCCGCGAGCAACAACATTCACGATAACTCTTTTGCCTACCAGAGTGATGGCGCCAAGATACGTGGCTGCAACTTCTTCCAATTCGATCCTATCCTATGACCCGCTGCATGTGGGAAGTTACAGTAACTAAAATTGCAAGATTTTCTTTCAAGGTCTTACGTCCGCGTTTTGTAATTTTATAGTACCTGCGTGGCATTGATGCGTATTGGGCCTCCTCGGATGATTCACGCTGGTCCTTGAGCAACCCTAGAACCATTAATTTCTGGATGTGTGGATGCAGGGTTCCAAACGAGAATCTCTTGCCCAGAGCATCATTGAAATCTTCCTGGAGAGAATAGAGCGTTCCTGGTTTTAGGAACAAAAGAAAGAGCAGAAGTAAATCGAGAAAGTCAATTCGGGTATCCACTCTTACAAGCCCAAGACCGTGCTTTGCACTCTTGCTATCGTAAAGCTTGACCGATTGTTGACCCAATCCAATATCTATCAAAAGTCGATATGTCTTGTAATAAATAGTTATGGTAAACTACCACGAATAAATTCGTTGGCTTCTCGCTTCCTCGACTGAAACTTACTTATCCGTTTGATAAGCAGAGGCTCTGTCTCAGCGTGGGACTCTCCGCGAATTTGGTAAGAGTTTTTGTCACTCTTATTTGATTTGGAATAGAGGATTTTAGGGAGCTTTTTGTTTGGGCCCGTTGCGCTGGCCAAGTTTCTTGGACTCACGCGCTTTTTGTTTGCCGCGAGCTTTTCCGCCCAGCTCAGCTATGCGGCGCCTCTCTTCGGGCGTGCAGTTTTGCAGACCCCTTTTCCCAGGAGGATGAATGGCTTCGCCTCCCGCCGTGGCAACGCGGAGCCTAGTTGCTTGATTGGCCGAGGCCATGCCCCTCGCAGGGTATTTTTTTTGCTTCTGATGGTCAGTATCAGTCAGTTCGGTCATCGCCAATTACAGAAATTGCACTTGTACCACAAACAGCATTATTAGTAATATATAGTTAACTTTAACTAGGGATTTCAAGCTGTGACCATTTCGTGAGTTAACGATTTATTCTAGTCATTTGGTCACGCCGTGCCATTCTTTACGCGCCACTCATGTCCACAGCGGCACCTGTGCATTTTGTCATGCTTCTCATGGTACAGGTTTTTTTCGCAAACATGCTTCTCGTCCTTATTTCTGCAGGAATATGCTGGTGCCCAGTGCGGCGAGGGATTGAAGCCACTCATTTCAACAGGTATGGGATTTGTATGTAAAGCAGATTCCAAATTCAACTACACTTTCCTTTTTCGACTGCCGCTGTTTTTTGCCAAATATTTCTTATAGTCTTCGGTTATGCTCTCAGGGATCCAGGGGCACACGAGTGGATTCGTCACTTGTTCATCGATCCCGCACTTGGTTTCCAAAGGACAAACCAGGCAGGGTATTCCATCTAGTCGATTCACTGAGTGAAGTTTTATGGTCAGGATTTTCAGTGAATCTTGATCTGGCGCAAGCATCCTGGTCGTCCGTATGATGCCCTTCTTCGTCCTGGTCTTTGCAATCTTGCGAATAATTCTTTTGTTGGCGACGAGCTGCTGGACAACCTCGGTTAATTTGTTTCGATGTAACTTCAGAATATTTCCGAGCTCGTACTGCGTAATTTCTTTGTGCTGAACAATTATCTCAAAAGCGTGGTTGCAAAGTTCCTGGGGAACAAGGCCCTTTAGAACGGGCGGCGATTGGACCTCTGGAAGGGGAACCTCGAGAAAATCCTCGGGACCGCCTGGGTCTATCGATTCTGTTGTTGCCACTTCGGGTCTCCGAGGAAATTCCTCTTCTATTTCTTGCGTTTTGATTCATCAAACTCCACACATGCCCACGACCAAACAGGGCTTTTCTGTTTCTTCAGTTTCGAAAAGGTCAAGGGACTCTGTTGTTAATCTGTGCGCCAAATCGCGCAAAGGCATCTTGTAATAAAGAGTATATCCTTTGAGAATATCCGTGCTGTGTTCTTCAAATTCTACTGCTTTCCAAAAGAGGTCGGGATGATTGCGATACAATTCTATCCATTGAGTTTTCGTTTGAAAAGGGCAGAAGTAGCAACTAGATTTAGGCGGCACGGCTAGATGATGCGATAGAATTATTGTTTTGCAACCTTCGCGCCCTATTCCCGCTTCAATCAAAGGGTATTTGCAGTCTATGAATTTTCGCCGTGAGGTGTGCTGCCTATCAAGCTCGCCATAATCAATCCCGATACATTCTTCAACTTTGTCTTTTCCACGTACCGATTGATAGAAACCTTGGATTGGACGTATCTTGAACTTTTCAATGTGATGTGGAAAAACTGTACTTGGTATCATTTTCCTTGAAAAATAGTGTTCATAGAGAGTGCCGTATTTCGAACGCACCGTGGTGATAAATTTTCCATAATTTCTCCTCAAATAAGAATCAAACATTCCAATGTAACCATATGTTCCAGGGGATTCAGCGCCCGTGTCTGCGAAAACTATGTAGTCGATATGTTTGCCCTGGTCGAGAAGCCAGAGCGTCATGGCCGTGCTATTAACGCCTCCACCGTAGGAGATGGAATGGATCATTTCGAAAGCCCTCGCTGGTTTAAATGACCGTTAAAGCTGAGTATTCTGCGCATAATCGCCAAGTTCCTAGGAAGTACACGTAATGTTCAATGACATAGAAGGTCCAAGAATCTTAATCTGGTAGTTCTCCAGCCCACAATTATAGTCAATCAAGCCCAAAAACGTCGATTTGCTAGACGTAATGTTGTAAGCTTGACCGTTGGGAATTGAGAGTGAGTATTGTCCGTTGTCTGTGCTGGCAGTGTATGAATTATTGTTTGAAACAAACTCCACCTTATCAGCGCTTTGATTGTTGAATTTCGCGTATCCGCTTACTGTTACACCCGAGTAAACATACTGGGGATTAGTGACCAAGAATACAACAATTCCTGCGATGATTGCCAGTATTACGATCACAGCTACGATCGCCACGGCAGTGCTAGTAGCGTGTCTCTTTCTTTTTCCATTAATTTTTTGCAATTTATTTCTCTCCATACTCAAAATCGAATCATTTGGCAATAATTTCCGTAGCGCATTCTTGCGAGCGGTCTTGGAAGCAGTTGGAACAGAGCGTGCTCTCCAGGTTGGTCTGGGATTTTGCCTCGACATAAGACTCGGTATTTCCCCAGCGCCAGTATCTCAAACCCTGGGCATGGGCCTTGTTCTCCAGGTCTTCGATCTTCTTGGCCATGTCAGGGAAGAAAGTTTTGATCATGAATTTTTCCGTGTTATCAGCAAAACTGCCGCATAAACATTCGCCCGAGTAATGAAGGATCTTGTAGATTGGATTGATGTGAACATCATTTTCTTCCAGCGCCTTGTTTCTCAATTCAGTAGTGTAAAGACGAATTGGTTGTTCCCACCAGCAACCTTCGAGAAACTGCTTGTCAAGTACAGCTCCCTTGAAGCGACGCGCCGACTCGAATTTCCTAATGCCTGAAAATAGAAGTGGAGGATGGTCATTTTCCTTGACGTACTGGCGCCTAAATATCCTCATGGCATGGTATTTTAGCGCCTGCATCGCTTGAGCGTGCCAAGAAACTGATGGGAAGCCATAGCGCAGGACAAATTCCTCGTACGAAATTTCAGATTTTATGATGGTCAGCGGCCAGCCCTGGCGCGCACATTCTTCCTTGACAAATTCTTTGCAATCAGGGATACCAATGGTAGTGTCAATGAAAATGCACCCTTCGAGACGCTTTTCTTTCTCCATCTTATGGGCAACAACAGTCGAGTCTTTGCCTCCTGAAAAGAGGCAGAAACCTTTGTTTGGGCAGATCGCACAAGTTTTAGACACCCTCAATTCTCGCGGCTGAGGAGTCACAGAGTTCAGCCAGAATTGAATGTCCTCCTGGGATGGTACGGTCTGTCCCGATACCTGTGCGCTCATTCGGCAGTTCCTCCTACAAACACCGTTAAAGATTGACTCAGAGAATCCAGCCTGTGTTGTGCCACCTCGCAATCGTAAGAACCTAACTCAATGCCAATGAAGTGTCGATCTAGAATTTTACTCGCAATCATAGTCGTGCCCGAACCCAGGAATGGATCCAGTACGACATCGCCTTCTCGCGAGCCGATTGTTATCAAATAGGACATCAGGTTAATTGGTTTCACTGTGTTGTGGATACACCGTCTTCGATAGCCGACCGATTCGAAATTAGGAGCAGGACACTGGCAAGATGTTTCCCCACTATCTGATCTAACAACTTTCCAAAGATTGCAGACCTTGCATCTCTGATTGTACTCGTTTCGACTTACCCCATCGACTGGAATCCACATCTCCAGTCCCTGCTCCTTTTCGCTCATTGGAGGTTTCGGAACAATCAGGAAAGGGAAAGTCCTCCTGACTTGCTCGGGTAATTTTCTGATCCGCTCACCAAATGGACTATATAGAGCCCACTGGTCCAGCGAAAAATATCTAGAAAAGGAGGCATCGGTCTCTGTGAAACTGCCCTGATCCTCCATTGATTTCCATCCGCCACCATAGGGAGATTTTTTCAGCTGAGAGGAATAATGCGTCGAGTTGGCTTTCTCGTTTCCATTTTTGTTTAATACATCATCTGAAACAAGCAGGTTTCCTGGAAACCTACCTTCTGGTCTTGATATGTACTTCCCTCTAGGTTGCTTCCAATTGCTGATTTCTAGCCCCGCTCCACCGCGTTCACTCCGAAGTTCTTCGCCCCAGTAAGTGTTCTTTTTCGCGGCGTCGAGTTTATCACCTGGATTCTCGAATGGGATGCGGCCTTCTCCGAGCCAGGTCGCCCCGTGGCCATTGTCTAGAACTTGGTCAATGAAGGAATCCTTCGAGAGCGGCTTCATAACCGCGACGATGATTTCAATTGCTGGCTTGGGTTGATAACCAAGATATGCTGTGGCAAATTTTTTCGCTTCTTCTGATTGTGGTTCAAAGCTGTGCGTGACTTTGGCATGACTGAAATTCCCTGTCTTTGATTGTATTGCTTTGGAATCGAAACGAGCGTTTTTGGTGGGTTCTCCTTCAACAAATGTTCCCTGCCGTTTGTCTATCACTTTTGCAACGCTGGTAGCCTTGGGAAAACCATTTGAGAAAGTCCAATATAGCTGTGGCAGGTCCATTCTGAAACCCGCCGTTTTTAGTTTCAAAAGCATCTCCAGGTGAATGTCCGATCTTGGGCTCGACATGATGAATGCGAATGCTCCTGGCTTCAACACGCGATAACATTCGTTGAATGCTGCTTGTTCTGGAGTGTTCTGGTCCCAATTTTCACCCATTATTGAAAGACCGTATGGAAAGTCTGAGACAATGCAATCAATTGAGGCATCGGGAATGTGTTCTTTCATGACCTCAACGCAATCTCCATTGATGATTTGATCTAACGGCAATTCTTTGGATTGGCTCATGGAAAACTGTTTTTCTCCGCTTCGATGGCGAGTTTGATCAGGCGTTCCGCCTCAGCCGCATTTTGAGCGGCAAGAATATTTTTGAAAAGTGGATTGTCGGGGTTTTGCAACCCTAGAGTTTGGAGGACTATTTTCTTGCACGTTTCATATTCATGGTTCGTAATTGTCTGTTTATCTTGGGCAAAGGTTCTTTCATGCATATCCATGGATATCTCGGCATCGAAGAATTCGAGCTGCTTGTTGTCGTGGTATCCCTGTGATTCAGATTTCACGTCTTTCCTTGTGCGAATTGTTTCGACGTAACAGAATGTTTCTCCACACAGGACCAATACTTTGTAGCAGCGAATCTCATCTTCCTTGAGCCTAGGGCTGCTGAAGCAGTCCCCGACCTCGACCAAGGTTTTCATCAGATTCACCAATCATGCATGTCGTTGGCGATCATCGAAAGCTGCAAGGCCGTCTCCTGGAATTTTTCTTTACCAGGTCGCTCGCTGAATTTTTTAAGCAGATTTCTATATGCCGTCTGTTGGTACTGTAATTCTTCGTTTGCTTTTTTGACTAATTCTTCTAGGAAATTACGCATGCAAAACGCAAATGTGGTCACAATGGCTCCATCGTCGTCACGCACTTCTTGATGCTCCTCGCAGACTAAGAGAAGTTCGTGAATGACCATCTCTGCCTTCTTTGGATGCTTCGGATCGCAATCCTGGCACTTGATTTCCGCGACTTCCAGTTGCGTCGGCAGCTACACCTTAGTGATAATTCCCGTTGGATCAATAGTTCCAATGAGTTTGACCCTGGATTTGCTTGACCAGTGCGCATAGCATTCATCGCAACATTTTGACTCGATTCCATTGATCTCGTTCCGCCCGATCTTCGCGGCAGGTTTTGATGGGCTGAATGGAGGACAGAGTTGACATATTGGAACTGTTGGAACTGTTGCCTGAACCACTTAATTATGAACCCCCGACTCGAACATACTATCAGCAGCTGGATCCGTTATCAAGCACGAGAAACAATCGCAAAATTCTCCTGAACAGAGATTATGTATACCAGCGCTGCAACCGCCGCAGGTAAACTCTACGCCTGCTGAGCTTGGAAATACGCGCGTGCCGAAGTAATGCGCGTAATAATTATTTACCTCGTTTATTAGAGCAACATAGTTCTCGACGATTGACACCTCTTCGCAGTCGTCATTTTCTTCAAAAAGGTCAATGATGGTATCCAATTTAAACTCCCCTCGGCGAGATGATTTTGCCCCAGCCATTGAGGCGCGAATCATAGGAGTAACCCATCTCCTTGGCCCACAAATGGGCTGCCTCAAATTCTGTTTTTGAGAGGCTGCGAAGCTTTTTGATCGTCATTCCACTGTCTCTTACCGCGATCAACCCTGTAAATGCGACAGGAACTGCAGGCCCGAGTTCCATCTTGTTTAGAAGCTTAATTTCGGTCTTCCATTCTGTCGCAGCTCTATCCCGATTAGCTTTGACGCGGTCGCTTGGTTGATACAATCCTAGATCATTCTGAATAATCCTTGCCATTCGTGGAACGGCTTCCACCCAATTTAGATCTCTGTCTTCTGGGAACATCTTCAAATAAAGTTGTGTGAGAACTGACTTGCCCCCCTCCCGCGAGTCTTTTTGAGTGGCGAATATGTAGGCAACTTTGAGCAAGACTGTTGTGAGGTCTTCCCGCTTCCATCCGCTGTTTTCTAGGTCGAGAATCTTGAGTCTCCTTTGCTCATTTCTTGCCCTTTTCTGTTTCTCCTTTAATTCCGCGTCTGGAATCGTCGTGAATCGGAATTGAGAAGGATCTTCAGAAGGCATGTCTTCTAAGCCAAAGGAATCGTCCTGCCCCATTTACTCTTGCGCTTGGAAGTGATAGTTATTACTAGCTAGGTAAATAGTTTGCGTGTGCGGCCAATCCAAAATCGGAGATAATAAAGAAATTCGGTCAAACGGCTCTATGATGGCAGAGTTCTCCGACTGGACCACTGCGCATTCCCAAGAGTCCCAAGAGTCTATGTTTGGCTCGCAGGAATCGAAACTCTAGCGCCGTGCTACGGGTCGGTTTTTCTTCGTGTCAAAATTCGTCGGTTTCAAACGTGGATTCGTTCTATGAGTAGGATTATGCTTGCATTGAATTAAACGGTAGATTATTCCATTATCTAGCCCTTTGGCAATAGTTACTTTGTCTCCATCTTTGTTCATTACGTCAAAGGAATAATCGACAATTATCTCCCTCACACTTTTTCAGCGGTTCTTTTGGATCTATTTGTCTCCGTGATTGCCACTCGTTCTCCCTTTTCCGTCTGAATTTTTACTGCTCCATTTGCTATGTTCTCCCGTGTGATTGAGCTTCTGACCCTGCACCACTGTTAAGGCACCGCATATCGGACAATACTGTACCTCATCGAGTGGGCGCATCTTGCTGCCATCCCATCGCATTTCGAAAGTCGCCTCAGTCGGAATTTTCTTCTTGTGCATAAGACGCTTCAAGGGTTCGCGGCGGATGCTCCGAGGAACTTTGCCCTGCCAGGGCTCTATCGGCTCTATCGGGAATTCTTCCTCAGTCTCAGTTTGCATATTGCTTCAATTCATTTCAGCCTTTTGACAGGTTTGTAATAATCGAATGCCGAAGGATCATCTACGACAAGATCAACCAGCTTGCTGCCGCTTTTGATTAGATAATGGTCTCTTGAGCCATCGTCTCTTATTTTCTTGATTTCAAACCCTCGATCTCTGATTCTGTTTATTTCCTCAGCTGAGAGACTGAATGATTCCTCAGATTGAGGCACTAGCAGATAGTCAATGTCTCTTCCCTTGCCGCTTTGGACAATGCTCCCGTACAAGAAAACTTGTCGATTATTTCCTATTACATTTATCAAGTCAGGAATGCTGGCGCTGCTCAAAGTTTCGCGGGCTATTCCAGGTTTAACAAAAGTGGAATCAATGCGTCGCCGCTTCGGATTCTCTTTTCGCTTCAGTCGGATGGGCGCAACTGTGTTCCGTGGAGATCGATATTGCTTCACGGTTTCACTCGACTTTAACTACATGGTTCCCGAGACAAAACCGAGAATGATGAATTCTATGATTAGTTGCGCGATTTGGAGGCGGCGAAAATGAAGTACAAAGCTGGCAATTTGGAACTGGAGAATCTTGGGCCCGCATCAACTATGCGTGGCCTCCTCAAACGCAAGAATGCTCAAGGGGCATACGTTTTCCCCGAAAGAGTCTACGCCCAATGTATTCCGCTTGGGAGTTGTAGTTATGGCGAGCTACTTATAACGCTATCTTCAGTTCGTGTTGGAAGGACACAAGTTGAAAGTTCTGTAATGCCTCCGTAATATTCAATGCCTTTAACTGAAATTATGCCTGCTATTCGACAGACCTCATCGACAAAACTTGCAGAAAGGTGCGCGAAGTTCTCGGTGTGCTCCTTGTCGTGTGCAAGTTCATGAATTATGATTGCAACGCCCTTGGGAGAAAAGGAATCGAAGAATTGGCCGCCTAGAATAGCTACATTGAATGCGAGATGTCTCATTTCTCTAGCGTAATTTGCCAACTCTGTTGCATCAGGCGAACTGAAAAATCCAACGGAAATTTCGTGGCAGAGTGTGTCTTTTGCAATTCTCTTTACGACCTCTGCGAACTGGAGCATTTTGCTGGTCGGCTCTACTGGCGCAGAATCAGCGAGATCTGTCTTGAAAACTTTTGACGCATATTCGACGACATGAATTTCTTCCAGGTGACGCCTGGTGTCTCCATCCAATAGCCCAAGTGGAATCAGCCTGCCCCCAGCCTCACAGGCTCTTTCATTAGCTCGATAGTTGTCTTTACTCTCGAAATAGATTTTGTCCGTGCCGTACATTTTTCGAACAATGTCTTTAGCAGCATCTTGGCTCGATTCAAATAACGAGGACGAAATCCAGTTACTGCCTGCTTTCTCAGCGGGAATCAGATCGTAACAATTGTTCAGGATTGCGGCGAACAATTTCTCAAGATAGGCGGTTGATACCGTGTCGCGGTTGGGATTCTGGGGTATCTTTTGACCAACATCTATGTTCCACATGCATTTTATGTGTTGCACGGGGACCCCCAGCTCGTAAAGAAATGCCTTCTTTCCTTGCTCGACAGGGTAGAGACCGATCGACGTTTTTCTGTCATACCGAGCGCGCATTCGTGGATTCGCTTCGCTTGCAACCTCTGTCTGTAAAGTCGTTTCGAAACTGCGTATTGCTGTCTTATGCGGTATCTCGGTTCCATTAACTGTCAAAGTTTTGTCCTTGGGGACTATGATTCGATTGAGCTGGCGGATTATTTCATCGAGGTGGCTTATTCCAAAAACAAGTTCTCCGTAAATGGTCGTGCCATCGCCAGAGCAGCTTTCAACAGTCCTCCTGTCACCACGCAGAAAATCGACCCGCTTTCCTGAACTTACTACGTGACCCACTACTACGGCTGCGAAGAAGTATTTCAATCCCAAGTTGAAACGACCTCGCTTCCTCGGGTCCTTGATCCTTTCCGAATATCCGTGCAGAGTCCAGGCGTCAGAGATTCTTTTGAACCCAATGCCATCATCCCTGTAATTGACCGTTACAACTTTCTTTCTCGAGTTATAGCCTATCAAAATTGAAAGCTTTGAAGCAGAGTCCTCATCAAAACCATCCGAGATAATTTCCTGTACCAGTCGGAATGGCTCGCGCGCCACCTGCTCGTTCTTGAAGCCCGTCGCATCTACCTCGAAACGTCTTCCCACTTGTTCTTGTTTAGCCATCATTTTAGATCATCAATTCATAACTGATTGTACACATGCCAACATAATATAGTTATTGCTAACGAGAATATAAAACAACCCAAGCAAATTCGGTATCCTTATTTGTTTAGAGCATTGTGAGCGCGCTCTAAGAAAATTCGTGCTACTTTGGTTCTATAGATGGTTTCTTGACTACGAGCATGTATTCATGCATAAGCCGTGGTGTATCATTGAAATATTCCAAGCAGGAATCTAACTCTTTTTCTCAATCTTTGGTTTGCATTTTTCATAGACCTTACATCCAAATTTGCCTTGCGAATTTTTACACCGCGAATATGATAACTGTCTCCAGAAGGACAGCACATTCAGTCTCATTTTGAGCACGTCGTGAGCACGTCGTCCAACACGAATCCGCATTTTTCGAGAAGCTGCCACGTTTGAAATGGCACGGGACTACGCGGCGAGTCCTCTTCGATTCAGTAGTTTTAATTCCTCGTAAGCTTTCATCTCCTTGTTCGTCGGCCCCTTCTGGTTGTCAATAGAACCTGCCAAGCGGTCTCTGCAAAACTCCAAAACGATCTCTGCCTGTTTCTTTTTGATGATTAGCAAATTGGTTACTATAGCTAAAGTTTCTGCCAAAAGCTGGTAATTGAAAAGGCGCAAATTGTAACATGGCTTTTCATTTGGACCATAAGCATGTCCTTTACTTAGATTTCCACCAATCAGTTCCTGACATTTTTCCAATAGCTCTTTTCGTGTATTTGTGATATGGAGATACGGTCGCCACATCCAATAATTCCCCCGTTTTTGTTTGTTTAAACCGATACAACCCTCCCCATCAATCAATCCAACAACATAGCCACATTGAAAACCGCTTATTTTTCCCAATATCAGCGGCGAGGGGATATAATTTCTGTAAATATTCTTGCTCCTTCCGCGGCCTCGCATTATTGGTATTCCGTAGAATTGAAACCATTTTTTAACGGGCGTAAATGAAATTCCGTATTTTTCCCCTATCAAATCAAGAGATAGTAACTTTTCTTGATACATCTCCATAAGTTCGGCTTTCATTGGCATGATGCTTTTCCATGGAAAAGCTTGAGCGCATTTTGGTGAACAGAAAGAATGGTTTTGAGAGGGATAAGTTTCAAACGGTTCGTTACACATCTGGCATGATTTTTTCAGTAGCATTCATGTATCGTTAAAGTTATCCACACTTAAAGGCTTTTGCATTACAAGCACATATTCGTGGCGTATTTGAGATTGGTAGGGAAATTTTCGATACTGGAGGATCCGCCAGAAAGATAGTTGGTTTAATCTCATCTTGAGAACATCTTGCAAAATAAAGCCGCATTTTTCAAGGAGTTGATAAGTTTCCATGGGCAAGTCGATTATTTTCTTATTTCGAACAAACGGTTTGACCACGATGCATGCAATGCCGCCCCGCCTCAAATTATCGAATGTTTCTTCGTACACGTTGAAAACTGCTTGCAAGTATGATTCTCTCTTAAGATTCCCAATTTGCGTGTCTCCGTGCCCAGAAGAATATCCCTTCTGCTGGGTAACTGTGCCGCCAGCATATTTCTTCTCTCTGTCTTTGTCGTACCATGGTTCTTTGGTCCTGTCGCGACCCAGAGTCGAATCATAGGGCGGGCTAGTTATGGCAACATCGATCTCAGCTCTTTTCCCCTTTGAGCCGCTGTCTATTCCCTCAGCATAGGCTCGTTTGCCAAAGTCATGCAACCTCTTTTCTTGGATTATTGGCCTGCTCTGGGAAGACTCCTGTCCCATTGCCTCCTCGTAAGGTGGAGATGTTACGGCATCAACTTCTCCATACCTCAAGTTGCCGATGTTATCAGGATTGGTAGAGTAAGGTTTGGAACCAGTCATGCTTTTCTCAGAGTATTTGCGGTGATATTTTTCTTGCATGTCCCGCCAGATCTTTCTGTCCTTGTTTTCTCGGGGATCTCGCAGAGTTTCAGCGTAAGGCGGAGAGGTGATGACAGAATCGACTTTTGGAGGCTTGTCATAAGGTTCGCCGATGCTCGGGTGAGATTTTCTTCCATATCGACTCGAAGTCGGATCCTGAGCTAATTTTTCCCAGAATTCTTCCCTTGCTTTCGTCAAAGATCGTTCGTACGGAGGACTGGTAATTGAGCCATCGATTACTTTGGAAGAAATGATTTTGCCGAGCTCCCTTGAGTCGCCCTGCAGAATTGCGGCACTGCCTCTTCTAATCACATACGCGTTGAGATTCTTGGCGTTCTGAATATCGATGTTATCAATAGCCTCTTGTGCAAGCTTGACAAAATGTGATTCCAGCTCTACTCCGATGGCATTCCTTCCAAGGAGAGATGCCACAACTACGGTGGTCCCAACTCCTCCGAATGGATCAACCAGAGTGTCCTCCTCTTTGGTGTATTTCTTAACGAGATATTCACATAGCTCGGTGCTCATTTTCGCAGGGTGCTGTACAGACTCCTTCGGAAAGTAAGTTCGATACCGTCCAAAGGCCGTGTTTGGAGGAAAAATAAGCTCAGTCGCGGTCTTTAGGCTCTCAATCTGCGACACGTATTCTAGGTTTTGAGTCTCGGCTCTAGGTAATAGCAATCTCTAGTTATCAAAGACAAATGATATAAAATAGCTATGGGTAACTATGGTCTGCAAGGCTATTCTTCTTGACCAAGCAACTGTTGCCCGCTCCAGGAGCGAACCCGAGCAACAGAGAGCTCAAAGTATTTCGGGTTAATTTCGATGCCCGTTGCTTTCAGGTTGTTTTTCAATGCTGCAAGAATGCTCGTCCCTGATCCTGCGAAGGGGTCGCAAATGGTCTTGCAGCCCATCTTCTTGCAGATGTACATTATTTCATCATAGACCTTCAGCGGGTCCTCATAGGGATGGTCGGACTCGCGGACTGGCTCTGCGAGAATAGAAAAGCCATCTTCTAATGGTCGGTCCCAAAAGATTGTTGCCCAAGCAGAGCCGTTGATGTTGATTTCAGATCCTTTGCACTTGTAGACGAATATTGGGGAACTCTTGGTGCGATAAGAACTGTTTCCGCACCAGATTGCGGCACCGTTTTTGCGGACGTACATGACATGATTGGGAACCTCCAAACAATGGATGGTTCCCTTATATTCTTCGACGTGGATATACTTCGATTTGATCCATATCGGAGTTGATTCGTACACATAAGCATCATAAATCGTACCATTTGATTTTATTTCCCGCCCCATAATGCTGGGCGCTTTTCGCAGCTCTTTTCTTGGAATTATTCTTCCCAAAAGACCCATCTTCAAAGCTATTTCTTGAACATCATTGGCAAGTCTTTTAGAAACACTTGTGTATCTACAACTCTTTTTTCCAGTTACCGAATGCCTCATGTGACCGTCTCCTTTCACCATCCATTCGAACAAAATTCTTAGAGAATTGGAGTCCAGTTCTTTGATTTCATCAGGAATGTACTTTGTATTGGCATTTCCAATCTTTGACAAATAACTCCAAAGCTGTTTGTCCCTTGCGATGAAGGCATTCTTAACAGGGTGAAATTGAAAAAATGCCGACAGTTCGCGAACCAACTCTTCAATCTGGATTCTCGTTTCTGGTTCGACGACTGCCAGTCCAACTGTATAATGGCCGTTCAATAGCGCTGATTTGCCACCATCACTACCAGCAACCCACCCATCGGCAAGCCAAAATCCGAAAAATTTCAGCCAAAGAGGCATTGGTATTTTGAGTTCGTTTCTCAGCTCTTTCTTTAACAATAATATTGTACCATGTTTCTGCGCACTAATGACTCGACAAGCGTAAGAACTGTGGCAACCTAAATCCGAAGCGATTTTGCTTGCTCCGAGAGAAGGATCGGATTCATGAATTGCCCTGATTTTTTCCGCCAGGATTGGAGGATGTGAAATTTCTACTTCTGGCAGAACAAAATGTTCAAGTTGTTTCCCTTTCCAGACGCCGCTGCGAGGAAGCATCATCATTCCATTAAGGTGTTGTGCTTCGACAAATCGGGGTTCAGTTCTTTTCCAGTCCCATGTCCATCTTTTTACGAAGAATTTGTGACTTGGAGTTACGCGAATATCAATACTATGGCTTTTATCAAAAATATGATACATTTCTCCCTCGTATTCTCGTTCGATTTTGTTAATGAAATACTGGTACTCGATTTCATTTGTGATTGGATTTAATGTACAAATCTTATCTCCGACCTGCACGTCATGAAAAAATTTCCAACCATTGGAGGTTAAAACTTCTGTTTCGTCATCATAGCATGGGGCTTTGATCCAGTGCCATGTATGCGTGGGATCTGTGAGCCGATGGATGTATTTTTCCCGTTCGGCAGAATTGAAGACGATGACATATTCTCTGGTCTTTCTTTCCGCAATTTCAAGCCAGATTGCAAACCAGGGATAGTAGGGGCAGAATTCCATGTAAGCCCTTGGAAGCGTATCGAGATCCCATGCAGGGGGAACATGGCTGCAGATTCCTTTCTCGCCAAAACCAAGGTCTTTGTCGTAAAATGGGACGGACGTGAAGATTACGTCGATGGATTTGTCCTCGAAACTTTCAAGGACTTTGAAGCAATCCCCGAGAATAAGCTCCGAGTTGCCAATCTTGACTACTCGCTTTTCGGTCTGGACGGCCAGCATCTATCAGAAGTCTAAACATCGCCTACGATAAATAGCTAGCTATCCATAACTATTCCACATGGAATACTCGACAGAATCAAGACTAAGCTGAGCTTGGTCAGGGTCAATTTTCCCCAATATTTCTTCTGCGCGGGTTCTTTGTTTCCAGCTCTCACGTGTTTTTTCTTTGTGACAGTCATTGCAGAGCGACTGGAGATTGTCGAGGCTCCAAGCGCCGCCGCCGTCTGCGATCTCGGTGATGTGATCGACTTCACTAGCTTCTCGGCCGCATTTTTTGCATTTGTACCCATCTCGTTCAAGCGCTTCGTTTCTAAGCGAGAACCATGATTCTATAACATAACTGAATCTTTGACTGAATTCCTTGCGACATTCATCCGAGCAAAATCGTACACGACCATCTTGTTTAGGCTTGAAACAATAGGCACATATTTTTTTTCTACGAGAGATCTGTTTTCGTTTAAAGCACTCTCGCAGTTTATCACTATCAATTAAAACAAAGTGGTCAAGGTCGACGGGGTTTTCTTTCGAGAGCAGGCAATAGCGAAACCAGCCGCTTGAAACTTTGCTTTTCGGTTTGATTCCCCTGGATTGTAATTCTTCACGGCGATAGATTTCCCAAGTGTTTTTTTCTGATTCGTTTAATTCGGCAAAATCTGCAAATTGAGCCAAGAAATTGACTTCGATTCGTTCGAAAAACAACGATTCATTTTCGTTTTCTGAGGACATGACATCAGCCTAGGGTTAGGAATCACAAGCTGATGGTCTCCAATGAGGCTATCGAGCACATCTTTTGGAACGAGAATTTGATGGTCTTTACCTTCATTCTCATGCCCTTGTTCCTGGATGCAAAACAAGTAGACCGACCGCCCAGATTCATCTGTAAGTTCAATTCTAGTTTCACAAGTCCGCATCCTTGACCACCCGACAGTGGAATAAATTCTGTCGTTGCTTGCCTTGATTTGTAGGCTGCCTCGCTCTGTCCTTATTACAATGCCTTTCTTGCCGAAGCCGCGTACCACATCTCCTTCCGAGAAACCTGGAGGCTGTGGAAGGTCATCTATTCTTGATTCTTCAGCCACTTTGTCTTTATCTTTTGAGCGTGGAAACTTTCCAGGATCTGATGTTATACTTGCTTGCATGGAAGGATTCTGCCCGCAACAACTCTCCAAATGTTTCTGTTGTTGTTCTTCCATCCACTTGAGCTGTGATAGCTCATTTATGCAAAGATAGTGGTGTTGATTATAGGGGCATTGCCAAACCCATGGCAGGTTGTTGGCGTTGCCCTTGGGACCAAATACAACCATGTTGACCACGCCTATATTGGCAAGAAGAAATGCTGTCGGTTCTCATAGATCAAACCTGCGCGATACATTCTTTCGAAGAATTTTTGCGCATCAGTTGTGGATGTAACGATATTTTTCGCCAGCATTGCCGCCTTGAAATCTTCATCCCTTACTCCGTCGGGTGAATCTTTTCGCATGGACTTGATGAGGTCCAAGGCCCCCGTCATTATCTGTTTGTCACCGTGTGTAGGATTACCGCTAAGCAGGCCAACATCAATTTTCTTCGTGGTCGGATCGGTTGCAGCTACCTGCAGCATCTTTCTCATTATTCTCACCGCATTGTCAGAGTCCTCAAGCAAGACTTCTTTGTGAAGCAAGGCCCGAGCCCTTGCCGTGGCAAGCCTGATCAGTCCAGTGAACCATCTCGGAGTAACGGCCATGCTATCAGGATCAGATGTAGCCCTCATCTCAAGATAGTAGTCAACAAGTGGTTTGATCGATTCGTCGGTAAGCCTTGGATCAGTCTGCCGCGCATAGGCAATGTATTTCTTCAAAAGGTCGCTGTCGATTGGCGGCGCCTGAGTGAATTTTCCTTTCTGATACAGGCTAGAGATGTGCGCGGTCAATGCCTTATCGTCTGCGCGGTTTGGCGTATCTGTGATTATGAATATCAAATCAAATCTAGTGTTGTGGCAAATTGCCGTGTCTGCCACGAAGTTTTCTGCTCCAGGAATAGAAAGATCATAAACGAAATTTGGCAAATCACTTGAGCCGAGTTCCTTAATATTTTCGATTTTGGCGAACGCGAGATCTCCTACTAGAACTTTATCCACAATATCGACAGTTTCAAGAACTGATTCCCCATTTCTTGTCAGATTGTAAGAATAATGCCTTCCCTTACCACTGTTTGTTATCCGAAAAAGTAGACCACGATCAACCATTTGTTTGACGAAAAGCGTGTCGCCAGTACCACATTTTATTTCAAACTGCGCGGCAAGCTCCTTAGCGGTGGCTGGATTTTTTTGCTGGAAATAGCGTAATTTGCTTAGCCGTGTCTGTTGAACATGAAGCAATCGCTCCCAATATTTCGGAGTAACTACTTTCCTGACTTGTTTGGTGTTTGCATTGTAAAACGCCAGAAGTGGCGCCAATGCTTTTTGGAGTTCGTCCAATGGGAAATGTGTTTGCATATTATTGTTGATACCAGTGTGTTTAGGAAGAGGCACAAACCAACTCCCATTACCATGGATTTCGTGGCCATCTTTCATCTTTGTCGTATTTGGTTTCGTGTAGAATATCGATCCAATGTTGCCATCTTGAGCGTGTAGTTGTAGAAGTTGCGACGCCAGCTCCCTGCTCGAAGTGACTCCTGCATCACCATCATAATAAGCCGTCAAGAATTGTGCTCTGCATTCATCAGAGGCATTGAATACGATATCTGGAATCCTTTTTTCCCTGGCACCGCTTTTGAGTCCAAAGCAATTTCTCAAAAACTCCGCAACAACTCTGGATCTTATCCCGACCTTGATGCATTTTGCCCTCTTGGATCTGGTCAGACATGGTTTTACATGGAACAATCTTTCGCTGATTTTGCAAATGTCTGAAAGGATATTTGCATCTTTTGTTGTTTCCGAATTGAGCGAAAAATCCACGACGTAGACCCCTTCTGTTGGGAGAAATATCAATGAACCCTCCGCTACGAAATAGCCCAATAGTCGCATCAAGTCGGCATCAACTGGAATGCGGTTTGGAATGTAGAATCCGCTGCCTTGTTTACTGATGGTTGTAAGTGAAATTTCCTCTTTGGATAGTTCGTTGTGTCTTGAAGCAGGAAGCCGACTCTTGATTCTGTGATGGTATGGCACTGAATCGCCCAGTCGAGCAAAAACATTGCCAGGCACCCCGTGTAAGAACAAGTCATCCAAGGATAGATATGGAAGTAGTTCGATTTCGCTGAGCAAACTTTGTCCGTTTGGAGGAAGTTTTTTCGAGATAACAACAAAGTCACCCACTTGAAGTTCTTGGGTCGGCCTGGCAACTATTCTTCCATCGGACACTGTATAGACCGAATGCCCACCGCTCAGAATAAGATCCCTGCCCTTAAAAGTGACCTTGTAATGCTTCCCTTCAGGAGTATGCCTAAAAACATACTTCAATGGTTTCCAGATGAGATTATAATTCTCGTCCATGCATACGGTTTCCAAGTTGCCGCCTACGAAAACTGGAAATCCTTGATCGTCTCTCGAATAAAACTGGTCTACGAAAGCGCCGATGGCGCGACTTTTTATTTCTCCGTTGGAGCGAATCAGAATTTGTTCCGTGGGCCCAACTGACAAAAGCGGTATTGGAAGGTTTACATTTTCGAGAAGCGTTTTGAAAGGATCGTATTTACCGAAACGGGGGTTCTCAGCAGCCAGTATGCTTGTTCTGGCATTTAGTGTTGCAGTTATCCCCGCCTTTGCAACACTTACGGTATTTTGTTCCATTGCTTCATGAAGTGCGTCGACATCCTCTTCTTTCATTCTTCCAAATTCGTCTATCACTGCAAGGCCTTGATCGGCCAAGACAACTGCGCCAGCTTCTAATGTCATTAATCCGTTTTTATCTTTTAGGACGCTTGCAGTTAAGCCACAGCCACTTGAACCTTTCCCTGTGGTGAATAGTCCACGTGGCGCGATCTTTGCAGCACATTTTAGTAACTCAGACTTTGCGAGGCCCGCATCTCCCACAAATAAACAATTGATGTCGCCTCTCATAGCAGTACCATCCTCAAGGATTCTCCGAGGCGCGCCGACAAGTGTGAGCAACACTCCTTCCTTGTATAGTTCGTTGCCAAATATCGCAGGTGCTATTGAAATTACAAGCCTGTGCCATGCACCTGGGAGCTTTGCAATCGATGTAATGTGATCGATATCTTCTGAACTTAGCCGAGAATCATCGGGTTTTTTGCTTAGTAATTCGATGTAATTACAAACTAGTTTGAATCTGAAATTTTGAGTGCGTGGTTCTGCTTCAGCGGCTTCCGCTTCCACAATGGCAGTCAGATTGATCCTGTCCCCTGGTCTCGCAGAGTTACACATATCCCCAGTCAATACGACCTCGAAACGCTGTGGCAGTTGTCCAGGGGGAAGATCTTCTGGGAGCTCTTGAATTGTAAGAATCTGGTAGTCAGCGAACTGGGACATCTTTTTTGAAAGCCTAAATTTCTGTGCTTGGCAATTTCCATTGCCGCCAGTGCACGGACCTTCAAACCTTTGAATAAACCACGACTTGTCTTGCAGTTCCAAATTTGCATGCTTGTTTGAACACAGGTAAACAGCGACGCGAACGAATGGATTAACTGCCGAGGCTTTGACAACTATTGCTTTGACAGCGATTAATTGTTGGAGATGTGAGTTAGATACCTTCCTGAGCGAAATCAGATCTTCAATCCCTGCTATTCTTACTGTTAGTTGTCCTCTGACGCGTTCAGCATACACTGGATCAACCACTTCGAGGCGTTTTTGAAAAGCGGCGTTGAAGTAATCAAGAATTATTGGCTGGAGAATCAGCCGCATCGCAATATCAGCCGCACTAAATTTCAATATGTCTTCATAGTCTACAACCAAACTTGTTGAGTTGTTGTATGGCACAAGTGAAATTCTTTCAAGGTATTTCCTGTTCAGGCTCAAGAATTCCTCGAATGTATCAACCCATTTAGCTTCACTGAAGGCATTATAATCGGGTTTTTCGACCGCTCTCTCCATCAGGCTACGACCTCCGTGGAAACGCCGTCTAGCGATTCTTGATACTCTCGCTCTTGATCATGCCAGTCCTTGTGCAACCTCTCCAAGAATACAACTTGAATTCCAATTCTCACTACTTTGTTGTTTGATTCAAAACCAAGGTAGACGCGCCCGTTTTTCTTTGCAATGTTGATTGCTTTCTTGATTTCACCTGCATCTTCTTTGATTTGAAATATGTCAGAAAGCTCCTGGTAGCTTCCAAAGACCATTTCCTTGCGTCCTGTGGTTTTGTAATTGCCTACCAATCCTTGGAGTATCAAATATTCTGAGCGTGATGGGTTGATTTCAGCTCGCCACAGAGCAAGCGTAAGAAAATGTTGCCGTGTCCTTCCTTCACAATTCTCAATTCCACATGATATCGCCCTGGTATGTCGCCGAGGACCAAAACCCTTGATTGCAATCGTTGTACTACTACTACGTTTAGAAAAGCCAGCGAGAGCACCATAGGAGAAATTGGATCCTAGATCGTGCTCAGCATCTATCATGACTTTATTAATAGAATTATGACATACGGAATCTATTTGTGACGCATTTGTGACGCATTTGTGACGCATTTGTGACGTTTTAGCGTGATCTTCCGACGATTGTCGTATAGTACTAGTAAGATCGTGCTTGATCTGATCTACTCCAGGGAATAATTCCTGGGTCCTTAACGTAGTAGTAGTACATACGTCGATTAACGTATTTTTGGCGCATGCGTAGTTTTCATTCATTTCTTTAAAGATGGCCTGGATGACCAATGAATATTCCATTTTTTCAGCGCCATGGCAGGTCATCACTTTCATGTAATTCAGACCCAAAGGAGTTAGCCAGTGAAAACCACGACCGTCAGTATCCGTAAGTTTGTACGAGTGCAATCGTTGTAACGCTACACGAGCTCCATGATCGGTGATCCCGCATAGTTGCGCAATATCTCTCGGTTCTAAATGTTCTCTCGAAAGCGCTTCCAGAATTTTTTGTGTGGCTCCCCAAAGACGATTTATTTTTGGGATTCCCTTCGGCTGTGTCACAGGATTCGTTTCATTAATGATTTGATTTTTGCGGTTCATTTCTTTTCTGCCTTTAATTTAATCATAATTAGGGCACCAGAAGCGGCATTTCGATTTGCTTCTTTCGTGCCAAACGCATTCCGAACCTCATCCCTTTTGTCTTGCTAGAGTTTCCATAGACGAAATAATTGATGATATTCAGATACTTGTGAAAATGCCTTTGATTTTTTGGCCCATACTTTAGATTTTGAATTGCTTCCGTGAATTTGACAAGATCAAGACCGAAAATGCGTTGAATGCGCTCTGCGAAATCTTTGTCATGCATAATGGAAATCGACCCATTGTTTTCTTTCAGAACCTGGAGAATACGGGCTTCAGCATAGCCCAAATAATATGAATCAAGGCGCGTCTGGGTGAGAATGTCGTTGCTTAGAATGTCTGATTCTGTCACGATTAAACCACCGCAGGAGTAACGGCTAGGAGTTTGCGTTCAAGCCGCAACCTATACTCTTTGAGGTCTTTTGGAAGAATGACTTTTCGTTTCAAAGCACACTCAATGTGATAGTGGGACCTCCTACCACTGGTGCACTTTGACACGAGTGGACTAGAAGTGATCAGCTGACGACAATCATGGCAGCTAGTTCCTTGGCTGAGAAGATAGCGCGTTCTGGCGCAATCAGCGAGTATCTTGGGCCTTGTTTTTCCCATGCATGGTCTCACTTTTGGTTCTAATATCGGAGTACATTGTTTCTAATTCGCCGATGTATTTCATCAGAGTGTTGCGTTCAACGCTTGAGGCCTGGGCGAATCTAGTAATATTGATAACTTCATTATGAGGCCTGGCCAAAGATTTATGGAGCGGTGCAATCTGCACGTTCAAAACTGGCACCTTCCAGGAGTAATGAAATCCCCGTTGCGCTTTGTTGCCCCAGCGCGTACGTTCTTCCTTCGGGATGAAGGTGCGATCAATCTTACCTTGAATCCAAAGAGAATCCAGATGATAATACGCCGCTGTATAACTTACGTGTAATTTCGCCGCGACATCTTCCGTGGTGAGGTTTGGGAGCGCTTCCAAGAGCTGCAGAACGCGCTCGTCTGTAACTTTGATGCCGCCAAATGCCATTGTTATTCGACCAGTCCTCTTTTGGTTAGTTTTGTAATCACAATCTCATTATCCTCGGCCTTCAACAAGAGCCGACTGCTGCAACTCGGGCAGATTTTCTTCTCTCCTGCCTTGAGGCGCTCCATCAGATCCAAAGGCGATGAAAAGATTGGGTCTAGTTCGCCTGGGTCCAATTCCGAAACTGGAACGGCGACTTTATGAATTAGAGCAAAGGCACTGTCAAATGTCGGGGTTTCTTTCGTAAGGAGTTTTGCGATAATCCCGCTCTGTTCATCTTGTGAAAGACTGAACAGCTTTGACTGCTCATCCTGAGTTAGTTTCAGGACAGTGTCTCTTTCAGGCGGCGACAGTCGAGAGAGGGCGAGCAATTTGGTCTGGTTGTTCTCGAGCGGGGTGCCCTTGATCTTGTCGGCCACGTCTTCAAGGTTAGTCGCGATCTGGATTTTTCTTTCAATTGTGGCGCGGCTAGAGCCCGTTACATCATGGGTTTGCTCAACGAACGATGGTCTTTGCCTTGGCGCGTGCGGGTTGCCAGCGCTTCGCTTCGTCTCAGGATGCAGCTGTTCATAGATCTCTTTTCTTCGGTTCAAGAGAGTTGCTTCTTCGAGCTGGCTGAGCTCGGCGCGCATCAGGTTCTCGTCTATCTGCGCAAGCTCCAAGTGAAGTTCGTCAAGTGTGATGATTATAGCATCAATTGTTTTCCACCCCAGAGAATTGCAAGCACATAGGCGATGGAAACCAAAAACCAGGTCATTGTCCTTGGTAATTCCTATGGGTTGCTGGAGACCAACCTCTTCTAAGCTCTTGGCCAGTTCCTTGACCTTGCGATCATCAATGGTCCGTGTGTGTCCAGGCTTGACCGAAGAAATGGAGATTGAGACAATTTGCTTGACAGAAGGCTTGAACTCCGCTTCTTGGCTCATCAAGATCCCTCCAAGTGGAAACCTACGCCCACGAACTTTAGTCGCGGGTTCCTGACCAATCTGGCGCGATTTAGAGACCACGGACGCTTCCTCGTTGAGGGCGTCGCGAAATCTTGGCCATCCATATGATCCTACACCTTGATCGTTTGCGCCGAAGCGTTCAAAATGAGCTGCAGTTCATGGTAAGCGGCAAGATACTTTCGCCCATTCTGGTTAGTCTTGTAAAATACATGCCCGTTGTCTACGACCGCGTCAAGAACTTTCACAGGGCAGCCATCGGTCAAGAGCTGGACAAACTTTTTCATTGACTTGAATGAAAGGTTTGCACCGTACATGATTTGCGTCCTTGAGACCGCTTTCCCATGGTTGCACTTTTCAAGTATCATGGCTGCGATATCATCATGCGATCTATTCACACCAGGGCCTCGTCCTCCACCCATTGCAAGTAATGCCTCATTTCAGCATAACATTGCAGAAATTTGCGCCCAATTGAGGTAGGCTCCAATTTGTTTTCCGCGTTTAGGCGCAAGAGGCCGCGGTTTGTTAGAAGGTCTATGTAAAAATGAATCTGTGGGTAAGAAAGATTTGCTTTGTATTCCAAGTGCGTTCTTAGGGCGCCTCCGCTGTTTTGCGCGATTTTCAACAGGACAGATATCGTATCATATGGTGCTCTCTTGGTGAAAGCGGGCCCTTGACTTTTTTCATTCAAACTTTGCAACAATGTTATCAGAGTTCTATAGAAATTGAAGACAATCCGCAAAATCTCTGGATAAATAGTTATTCCTAGCTAGAGTAGGAAAATGTGAGCTGATAGCGAGAAGATCTTGACTTAGTGCATGATTTGCTGTAGTTTCTATTTCTAGCTCTGGTGTAGCTGTCACTAGCTTTCGCGCGATTTTCCAGAAGTTATGTCAAGTTATCGCCCCATTGACATCAAGTATTGGAAAAACTGACATTAACTTCTGGAAATTGCCAAATGAGTAGGCGCGCATAGTCAAAATATGCATTTTGAACCGCGACTAGCTATGACCATAACTCTACCTTTTTATTACCCCTCTTCCATATGCCTTTCCAAGGGAAGTTATGGATGGCAAAAACTAGGCAAATATCTATGGGAAGTAAGGTGACGACTCGCGCCAAAGTGAGTGAGGGAACAGAAGAAGAAACAAAAGGAAAAATCGGGATCGCGCCAATTATAGGATACTCGAGTGTAGGATTTGCAAACAAGGACAACAGTTTGAAGGCAACAATTCCTAAAGAAGTTTCAGAGAGATTGGATTTACATCCCAAGGACAAAGTCGCGTGGCGTACGGAGCTGACGGCCGAAGGAAACTTCTACGCTCTCTTCTGGAAGCAAAAACCAGTCGATATTCATCCTTGAGTTTAATCAGGTACTACTGAACCTGGACCGACATATTTCGGGTCGTCCCATTCGGATTGAGGCAATTTCACAACGGTGTTCATTGTTCTCAGCTTCAGGTCCTCATATTTTTTCCCGATGTCCTGAAAATGCGCGCATTGTAATTCCAAGTAAGCTATGGTCTGTTGTTGCTTGGTGATCCGAGTTCGTGCAGGCTGCATGATTTCTGAAACGATGGCCGCCAAAGAATCTGAATCGAGTAGAATCTTTTCCTGGTTGGCCTCAAGTTTGCTCAGCTTGATAGCCAGGGCCCAAATTTCACCCTGAGAAATGTCCGTAATATCTCTACAGTCTTTTTGACCAGTTCGTGATAACAGCACTCGCTCGGAAAAGGATTGAATAGGCAAGAAACTCGCGTTACAACGGTAACAACGTCAAATAAAGAGTTTACTGAAATTCTTTGCCGTCGGTTTTGGCAATATTCAAATAGACCACACAAAGTTCTATAGACGACCTGTATAGACCTCTTGACAGATAACCAGCAAAGGGCAGAGCGCGCCACCGTGCAACGGGCAAATACGCGCCCGCGCGAAAAAGCTGACCCTAGTTTCAAGATCACGCTCTCAGTGAAAAACAGAGAACATCTTGACGTTGAAATTGGCGACACTGTCCTCTCGAAGAGAATAATCTTCCAAGGAAGACCAGCCGTCGTATTTTACAAAGCCACCGACCAGTGAAGGCCTAGCCAGTAATTGCGCTCCGTTCTGGCTCATCGTCCAGAACAACAATGTTTTGCTTCTTGAGAATACTGATTTCCTTTAGGAGACCCTCGTTCTCATCAGCCCTTCGATCGAGCTCATCTGTGTACTTTTTCCTTTGAGCATCGAATGTTTCGGCCTGCATTCGAAGCGCTTCTTCCATTTCGTTCTGGCTGTAGACGATAGTTTTTTGCGTTTTCAAGGACATCGGCTTTACAATATTTCAGCAGAAATCATTTAGCATATTTAGCATTTTTGGCAAAATTAGAGTTTGATTATCGACGAAAAATCGCAATTTGGCATGCTTGTTTCGGGGAACCCCCGCCAGGAAAGAAAATAACTAACTATAAATTGCTAGAGTAGTAACCGTCGTAACGGCGATAACGAACGGCTTCAAAGCTGGAACAAGTATCCATCAACTATTGCAAAGTGGACCAGTCGCACAGAGAACCATATTCAGGCTTCACGTGCCCAGGTTGCCTCTCAGCAGTACAGGAAAGGATGAGGGAAATCGCCTCAGAATCTTCCTTCCAGCCTCATAGTATTTAGGGCAGCGATTATTTCACCATATCTCTGGGAATCACGAGGCGTAGTATTCATCTCCATTATCAGCCTGTTTACTTTTCTCTGGTTATCGAGCTCTTCCTCCATTTTCTTCATCTGGACAAAGCGCTTGTTTTCGAGGTCATCATTCTTGATTTGTAGCGCTTCGGTCTTTCGAATTAATGCTAGCTTCTCAGGCTCGCTTGATAACACGTTCAGATATTTCGCTAGTATTTTGTAGGATTCAACATAGTGCTCTGGATGACTGTAAGGAGACTTGTCATATCCAAGATGGTCGATGTTGTGAGCGAGAAAGAATTCCGCTACTGGACGCAACCCAAGCGTGGAGGCTATTGAGAGCATTGTATCTCGAAATTCGTGGCAATGAAACGGATAGCGTATCATTGACCCGTGATATCTCCCGACTTTCTCCATGGATTTCACGTTAACTCCAGCTTTCATGCCCCAACGGCGAAATGACACTGAGACATACGCTGGGCTGATCCCCTTGCCTGTTTTGGAAATGAATATCGGATCGCTGAGCGGAACCCTGTCGCTGCGCCGCGCATCGTGAATCTTGATTTCGCTTGATGTGAGAGAAAAACGCACATTGAGCCAGTCTTTGAGGGCAATCACCGCGTCGCGATCGATGAAAGTATAGAACTTCCTGCCCGTTTTCGGTCTTACGAGGTCGAAGCGAACAGGCACATTCTCCACATCCCATTTTTTCCAGTCCGTTGTACCGAAGTGGTCACATATCTGTGAGTACCCGACAAAATTGAACGATTTGGCAAAAGTCGATTCATCCATCGCGCTTTGAAGTATCGTCATAATGACTGAGCGGTCGCGCGCAGTAATGTCTGAAGTCACGACCTTCCGCGCCATGACTAGCATTGGTTCCGCGCGCAACTCTCTCTTTGTGACCTCGACCTCCACAATTGGATCCTTTGGAAGTTGAGACCTGGGTAGCAATACACCGTTATGTGCATAGAACCCCCGAATAATATTGTAGTATTTTCCCTTGGTTGCAGGTGCGATATGCCCAAGATCCCCCATGATGAAAGCCTTCGCCATCGCAACATGATTATTCAAACCACGCGCATTGCAATCTAGCGCATCCTGGAGGAGCTCGTCGGGGCTCTTGAAACTAGAATTTTCACGAACATAATTCATGTAATTGAAGAAAAAATATCTGTTGCCGATGCTGGTTCCTGCTTTTAGTTCAGAGTCCCATTTTTTCACTGAAATGAATTCGGAGATGGAATCAATATTCTTGACGCCTTTGTTTATTCTTAGGAGCTTGACCGCTCCCAAATGCTTTCTGGTTAGATAGAGAGTTGTCTCGACTCCGCGCCGACTGTAGCCAGTCCTTTCCGCGATCTTTGAGGCGGTCATCGGCCCTTCGCTTTTCAAAAGCGAAACTATAGCCAGGACCTGTTTCTCCCGAGAACGAAGAATTGTTTTTACTACATCCTGATGCGCCGCATCAATTACAAACTGCCACGAATTCAATGCGATTTTAGGAGAAAGGCTATAACATATAACTTGTTTGTAAGTAGTTCAAAACAACTATATCGCTACATTCATTATGTTATTGATTTTCACTTACGTTTAGACTCCTCGGAATTATCGGGTTTGATATTTCAAAAACTTACCGAGCAGCGGCATCGACAATGCCCTGAATGACCCTCGACCTGTCCGTAGCAGTGGTGTCCTCGTATCGGGTCATATGGACAGGCTGCAAGGCCCTGGAGCCTCTTGTCGCACTCCCGACGCTGCTTTACCTGGCCGCAATTGAGGCATTTGGTTACAAATCTGTAAGTTTGCAGGTCGTGTTGCGTATTTCGTCGACAGTCATCGCAGAAAAGGAGCTCTCGAACCAAGGTTCAGTCATTCCACCCGAGTTTGGCAATTCTCACATATTTTCCTCTTCAAACGCGGCTACTGTATCGCGAACAAGTTTTCCGATCGGCTCTAGGACAGGAAGAGAAATTGGAAGAAACTCAGATTGTGGTCGCGACAGGTCAGGTCTGACGGGGTTCTCACTCCAGTAAGAATTTTTGTATGGGGAAATAATGATGTATTTTTCCTTGTGCTCGGTTTTACAACCCTTCACAAAAAGTATGTCTTTGTTCATTGTGACTATTTGGAACAGCCAGTTTCCAGCGCGAACAAATACATCGGGTGGTGATTCCTCATAAGCTACACTATATTCGAGGCTGCGTATCAAGTCTGCCTCGGAGTAAATTATTGGATTGATTTGGAATTTCAATTGGAACCCGCCGCGCGTGATCAACTGTTGGCGTTGACCATCAATTCCTCTCCCATCCGAGGAGTACGCGCGGTCCTGATGCAAGACTTGCACCCATGCTCGGCACCTGCCGCATCATTTACGTTGGCGCCTTTCATCTTCGCGAAACCACACAACGGGGCTGCTTGGCGCGTAGGTTTCAAATGCAATACTGAATAACCATTGAGAAACATGACATAGCCTTTCTCAGCGGCGAGCTTGACGATCTGCGCAACTGTGCCGACAGCTTCTGTTGAGGCTTCAGCCCCCGCCACATAGTTTTGCGTTGCCAAGGCTGCTTGCTTGCGCGCGATCTTTTTCGCGCTGATAATGCAGTTGCCGCAGGCATTCGTGACGCCTGCTCCGCTTTCGACTTTTTGTCCCTTGGGGCAGGACTTGCCGCAAATGGGCGTCTTGTAGTCGTCGTATTTCAGATGAAGGATTGAAAGATATTTGCTCTGAACGTGAAACAAAGGGATGCCCAAGTTTTTGCTAAACCCCTCCAGGCTGGTTATCTTGTCTGATGCTCGAACGTCCAGTTTTATTTTTGGCTCCGACTTTACTGTTGCTCGCGCTTCCTCCTTCATCGAAATTGTGTCGGTGCTTGCCTTTAGAGCTAGAATGCTGTTGACATTGATCTGCCGATAAATCTGAACTATCTCCTCTGGGTTCCCTTCGAAAACTTCGCCGTCTTTGTTTGTGTATTTTACAGTCAAGATTAGCTAGTCTATCGTTTCTCAAGAATCAGGTGGATAAATAGTTATGCGGAGTTATGAAAGAAGACCTTATAGTAACTGTTCTATGAATATACAGCAACATTGCCAAAACCAGGTTTTAGCGTTGTAACCATTCGAGAAGAAGAACACGACGAGACGGCAAATTTTCTGAGGAAAATCAACAAGGGGCGCCGAGGTTGGAAGGAAAGAGTTAGCTTGTGTGATTTTGCAACTCAAGCCATAAGAGAGAAACTTGAAAGGGAAAAACCTCTGAACAAAACCCACATCGGGGATCGGGACTACGCATCGCTGAAATGACCAGAGATATCGACGATTTGATTGGATTTGTGGGAGAAGTTGAAACGACTTGGGAAGGAGTTTCCTCAGCTGTCTCCCGCAAGAGGAGCATACGAGTTTAAAATTGCGAGCGCCTCGAGATCCCTATCTCTGAAACGGATAGAATAAATGAACACTATGCCAAAACTGGTTGCGAAAAATAGGATTGCGTAAAGATATGAGGTGTGGGCGAAAAAGCTCGATGCGAGAGATATGATTGCTACGATAAGCAGTGTCGAAGATATCATTGCCAGCGCCGCCATCTTGTCGTGATAATTTCGTGCCCATTTGTATTCGGCTATGGCCTCTTCCTCCGTAGTCATGAATCTAACCCTTTTGAATTTGGGATATTACTTGCCCTGATTCTAGGAGAAAACGAAACCTGCCTTTAGAGCACAAAATTCATGATAATATTTTTGATGATTAGAATAATGCGAAAAGATTTTGTCACCTAGTCGCAATATCGCTTTACAAAAGCTGCAGGGCTGATTCTTCTTGGCGAGATTTTTGCTTCTAGGCGAATCCCCAAGTACGAATAGGAAATCATGTTTGTTCATTCATTCTCTTCTCCAGTCTGATGCTAGGAACCTTCGATTACACACACCCTTAGCAAATCTATGCTATATAGTTAGTTAGTGCTGCCATAACTATTTATTATGCGTGACCCAGGGAGCTGGTTGATGGTCAAGGAAACTAATGTATCACTGAACAGGATCAAAAGCTCCAAAGTGAAACTGAGACAGCTCGACCCAATCGTGGTCGAGGAGCTGGCAAGGAGCATCGATAAGAAAGGATTGCTGCAACCAATTACTCTCAGAGAAACAGATGACGGCTACGAAATTGTCTTTGGCGAGCACCGTGTGGCAGCTTTTCGCCTTCTCGGGCTGCAAACTATTCCTGCCTATGTAAAATATCTTGACGCTTACGAAGCGCTGGAAGAAAAGATCGTTGAAAACATCCACAGGAACTTGTTTGTAGACCCCGTCGTAGAGGGTCAGGCGTACATGGCGCTAGTCCCATCGAAACACAAGGACATTTCCTCGCTCGCCGCTTCCATTGGCAAGTCGCCCCAATATGTTCTCGATAGGATGCGCATCGCTCAGAAACTAGACCCCCAGTTGCGACCTTACATCGGCAACGGGCTCACGATATCCAATATTCTGGCGATTTGCAAGGACAAACCCGCGGAACAAATCACCAAAGCAAGGGCAATCATAGATAGGCGTGATATTGTCAAGCAGATACTTGAGAAACCTGCGTCAGAAGTTCCGCGCCGCCAGATAGTACAGATCCATGAAATTTGCACTTGCCCAAAGTGTGGCGCAAAGCACTCCAAGAAGCAGGACGCAAAGTCAGGAACCCACGCCTAAAGAACATGGGTTTCCACTCGGAGGAATTTTGATGATTGAAACTATCAAGGTGATTAGCGACGCACAACCAAAGTGCCCGACTTGTGGTTCAAGTGGAAAAACTATTGTGAAGCATGGTCTTTCACACAATGTCTATGAGATAGTTCAACGATATGAGTGCAAGAAGTGTGGGACTGATTTCAGGGCAGGGCACAGCGATGCACCATTCCGATTTCACTATCCGCGTAGAATAATTCAATTTGCTTGCCTGGAAATAGAAAAGGGTCTTTCATTCAGGCGAGTAAGGGCCGAGATAAAGAAGCAAACTGAGATTTCTGTTTCAACCACCACGATTTACAATTGGGTCAAAAAATTCACCAATTACAAGCAGAAGCGCCAGGCGGTCAGACGAAAAGTAATTGATGCGATACTGGAAAATGTGAACATCATTGATCTATCAAACGCGACTGGCGTCAAATATAACTCTGTGAAAAATGTCATTCGCGCTTTGAAGTCGACCAAGCCGAGCACACTACAAACCGAATATGTCAAAAGGTATAGATTGCTCGCACAAAAACACGGTTACTTGAAACGTAACTGCGAGCGTTTGCAGCAGGAGGCAAAACGCCTTCAAGATGAAGTAGAACAATTAGGCTCGGAATTGAAAAGATAGTCACTTTCCTGTGCAATTACATGGTTTCATTTCTGATTCGATGGAGATAGCTTCACTCCAACTCTTGCCGCAAGGTTGATGAGTTTCTTTTCCAGATTCACGTATCTCACCTTTTCCATAAGAATGCCTTTGTCATATTTTCCCGTCCTTAGCGCATGTTTGAGATCTCTCATGTCTTTCTTGCGCCCTGAGATAAGTTTCAAAATGATGAGGTCTTCGATTGGAGGGACATAGACTTTCACCATTTCATCGATTCTAACGACCCGTCCTTTCATTTCTTCATAATGCGCGTCCATGTAATCGAGCGACCTGTTAACGTCAAGCTCGTAGCCTGTTGGAAATTTGATTACAAGCCCAAAGTCTCTCCAAGTAGATGATGTTCTCGGATACTTTTTCTCCAGGTACTTTGCCAGCTTATTTCGTTGCTCTACAGAGATTGGAGAATAGACATCGATATCCTCGGTGCCTCGGTAGAATGGGACACCTTGATCATACATGGCTCTGATTCCAATTACGAATGAATCTTTGGCAAAGTTCTGCTTAACGTATCCAATTGCATCAATTACTTCCAGCGGCCAGAATGCCGATATTGACTCGCCATTCTTTGTCGTCGTCTCGCGGTTATTTTTCCGCTTCGCATTTGTCAATGATGCTTGAAAATCATCCGACTTCGCCCTCCTGACTGTTGTTGATGAACGAATCGGAGCGAGTGCAGACCTGCTGCGCTTTGTCGCGTATTGTTTCATGTTATATTAGCTAGCTCTCCCCGTTTTTTATCTGATTAAGCCTTTGGGCGGTTTGCGAGTGCTCAATTATCTCATTTCTTCCTTTCCACTTTGTCCAATTTAGTTATTTCATCTTGCAAATCTTTGACACGCCTTTCCAAGAATTGTTTAGAAAACACCGTCGCCTTTGTACGCGACGCTGGGTTTTTTTCAGGGCCGCAATATAGTTCGACCTTCTTCTTTGTCTTCCTATCATAATACAGGAAGTAGAGGTACTTCTGCCCTTTCACCGTCTTTGTGATTATCGGCAAGTTGTTGTCATAATAGGAAACTAGACGATTTTAAGTTATCTACCTAACGAAGATAGAAGTTATCTCATAACTAGAGATAACCTTTATACGCCCGCCTTTCCCATAGATTGCCAGTGAAACTTATGAATAGAACAGGTGAAAAAAAGAAATGATAGAATCCAACACAGGCACAAGCCAAGAATATATGTATTCGACGGCAAGCTATTCCAACCCCTCGGCTGTCTTTTCAACGAGCCAATCCGACTATCTCTTGGCTCAATTCAATCCTCGCGCAAGATTACCATTGAAATATAGAATAAAGAATAGGCTAAATCAAAGAATAGGCAATTTCCTTTCAAACCACGGCCGCCTGACGAAGATAGCTTGGAGGTCCCTGACGTTCCCTCAAAAACACAGGAAACTTACAATCTCTGTGTTTGTATCTTCGATAGTCACACTTCTCATAGTTCCGCCGCTGTTAGGATATGTTTCGAGTCTGTCAACCACATCAATTATCCTGCTATCCATCGTCGGCAGCACATTAAGCAGCAATGTTCTCAACCCTATCTGCGACCACTACTTCAAAGTCCCGCTTTCAAGAAAAACTCCCCAGCTCGTTGAAGTTATAAACCGAGAGACAAAGTGAGAACATGCCAATCATAGAAATTCTTGAAATGATGGTGGCGTATGTCGTAGCAGGACCAGCTTTGGTTGTCCTTACTGAACGTGTATGGAGTAAGGTCAAACCGTCAAGGTGATTTAACAAAATGGCCACGGAAAGAGTTTGGAAATCAGCTGCAATGCACGACATGCCTGATATTGGCAGAAGGCTCCTGCCAATCTTGATTTTATATCTTCTGAGAGAACCTGTGTGTGGATATGAAATTCAGAAACAATTGACTGGAATATTGGGAGGCGATATCAGTTGCGGCGTCATCAATCCCTGGTTGAGCACTTTTGAGAAGACTGGTTTGACTGAATCAGAATTGGTGGCTAGAACTGAATACACTTTCCAAACGAAAAGACTGTATCACCTCACGGAAACGGGAAAACAATGTTTGCTCGCATACTTAACGGATTTGAAAAAATACTCGGCGCTGATGCAAGCAAACACAGAAGATAGCTGGACGAGATTTCATGTGTCAAGGTGCTCTCGGATTTGATGTGATGCCAGGAATTTGTCCTTTGGGCGGACTTTCCACAACCCTTCGTGCGTTCTTTCGACCATTTGCCATCTCTCGAGTGCTCGGAGTCGTGAGCAGACCTGTCCACGAAGAATGACCCCGTCGTGCTCTCCATGTTCTGCGAGTTTCCCAGCAATTTCAATAGGCGAAGCAGGCCGACCGAGTTCTTTAAGGGCCTCCCAAACCTGAGATTGTGAAACCAAAGCAGCTCACAATAGAGACGAATTTGTTACAGTCAGCGTGGTTGTCAAGGTCAAAGTTGTCGTGGTGGAATTGGTGAGCGTCGTCAATGTTGTTGAAGTCAAGGTCGTACTGGCAGTCTGAGTGATTGTGGTGCTATCAGTGAATGTCTTGGTAGTGGAATATGTCTCTGTGGTTGACGAGGATGAAGTAACGGTTTCAGTTTGAGTCTTCGTAGTCGTGGCCGATGAAGTTGCCGTCGTAGTAGAGGTATCGGTTGCGGTGTTTGTCTTTGTAACACTGGTCTCAGTCGTCCTTGTGACAGTGGTTTGTTTCGTCGTTGTAAAATAACTCGTCGAACTTTGGATTGATGTGACGGTTGTAGTCGAGGACGCAACCCTTGTCAACGTCGACGTGATAGTCGTACCCGAGATGATAGTCAATGTGCTGGTCGTGGTATTCGTTACGATCGTGGTCGTGGGATATTGGATCGTCAATGTGCTGGTGGTCGTGTTTGTAACTATGGTCGTTGAACTCGAATTTGCCAGATAATCGGTCTGCGTAAAAATCGATACCGATACCGACGTGGCAGTTGATGTCGTGGTTCCGTTATTCGTGACTATAGTTTGAGTTGAAGTAATTGTCACATTTGATGGATTTTCTGAAATTGTAATCTGTGGCTGATTGGGAGATGTGGCTCCCGAATAAGAAGCATAGCCGAATGCCGCCCACCCAATAATAGTGAAGATTATGGCCGCGACACCAACCCTCTTCCAGGTGAGTTTGTGTTTGACCGCGGCGTACAAACCAATTAAGACAATGCCAGTGATGCTGACGGCTGCAATTACCACGGCGGAAAGAACATCCAAGGGATTCTCTGCGACAGCGGAGATTGCAAAGATAAATAGCTAACTAGAAATGCCTATTCCTAGATTAATAGGCGTCAAGTTCAACTTCTCGCCTAAAGGCAGCGAGATTGTAACTGCATCCCTTAGGAATAATTCCAAATGACGACTATTTTCAAACCTTCTTGATGCCAAGCTAGAAGGTTTGAGGGAATCGTTGTGCAATTATACGGAAAGAAGAATTTGTACGTGCCAGGCTTCAAGACATTCCCAGCATTCTTGATGGCAATATAAAACGGATAAGCATTCAACACGTTGACTGGACCATTCTTCGTGACCAGTCCGAAACCTCCAATACGCATTGCTCTTGTTCCGACCTGTTTGTAGACTCCAAAATCCTTGTAATCTAATGAATAGTCTGCTCTTATCCAAAGCACTCCTTTCAGCTTGCCCGTGGGGGTGTAATATCCCAATGTGTGCTTGAAGGGTGCGAAACTTGAGGCATTCGTAATGCTTGAGAAATTCGTGATTATCAGAAGCATTGCGATGAGAACGAACGCGGTCTGGGTCTGGGTTTTCATCGCATTGCATGGAAAAATGGAAATGTTGCAATATAAACAGTTATGGCTATCTAATCATTGCCATGCCTGCCTGCCTATCTCAGCCGAGCCGAGCCGCTAGGAATGGCCGCATAACTATTTATTACACTTCTAAATCCTCGTATTGCGAATTGTCCAAAATGAATGGGAAAAGATCTGTTTCGAAATACGTCATTCTGTCTATACTTGTTATTTTCATCATGTCTTCTGCTATCTCGGTTCTCCCAGTACCGCCCGCTCTTAGGATCTTGACATCCCCAATAGCCGCTCGTGCTACTACGAACAACATTGGCATCGATACAAGTTACAATTCTGGCTGGTGGTGCAATACTACTGGCACCACGATAAAATACAATCTTACGACAACAGTCTCCAATGATGTTATTCTCTTTTTGGAGTTTGGCAATTATTCCGCAACTCCTTCGGCTACTTCTTTGACATTTGCGTCTCGTGGTTCAATTGCCGAATCAAGCCCACCGTATCAGGAGGCTTCGGAATACTATGCTGTAGAGGGTGTCGGCCCGCTTACCAACGACACACTATCTACCTCAATTCCAAATGCACCAGCGGGCAAGGTTTACTGTTTTGAATCTGAAGTTGTTGCAATAGAATACGCGAGCACCTCAAACCCGTTCAGTTTCTCTTCACCATATACTAATTCATCGTCGGGCGGTTATCCCAACGTCAATCTTCCAGCTCGTAACAGTACGACTGATTTGATCCTCAATTTCGGGACTGACACTGGCAATATCTTGCAATCTTATGGTAGCGGTTTTACCATGATTTACGCAGACAATTTTCCAGTATATGTTCAATACAAGATTGCCAGCTACAGCGTCGCGGAGACAGAATATTTTGGCCAGAATACAACGCTCTATAACTCAACCGCGTCTACCTATTGGGTGGATATGGCGGAATCCATTCAAGCCGCCACTACAATTACGCAGCCAGTAGACTGCACAATGGCTAATTCAGCCTCGGCAGCTACGATAACACCGAGCCAAGGAAGCACATTTTCTTGCAACGGTTCTGTATACAATCTTGCAGTTGGTTACGGTGGATCTTTGATTCTTAATGAGCCAGCTGATACATCTACTGTAAGATACAGGTTCGCTGGAGGTCTGAATACTGCGAGTCAGCCAAGCTGTCTCTCTGGAACATGCGCGACATGGCACATTACAGATTACGAAGAACTCAACAATACTTTCAAAGCATCAATTAGCGCTGGCACTTGGAGTGCTGGAATTTCTCTCCGTGTCGTCGGTTCACTCGCCGATCTCTCGAGTCAAGTCTTGGCCGCTTTGAGCCCGACTAGTGGGTCAAGCTCTTCAGTCAGCCAACCTGTCTGGGCAAACTACAATCAAGCTACTTGGATTTCAAACGGAGAGGACAGTAGCGGGAACGGCTGGTTATCAAGTGGAACTTATTCATTTACAGATACCTCTGGCGGCAATACTCACACGATTGGTTTTATGAAAAATATTGCTGCCAAAAGCCTAACTGTTACCATCGCCAATTCTGGTCCATTCGCGACCTTGACGCTGAGCGGTATTCTATGTACGCCTAATTCCAATATCATTGCGGATGGTCTCCCGCAGGGGATTGCTGGTTCATCATGTACGCTGAATGTTCCTTCTGATACTTCAACCACACGCTATCGTTTCCAGGTTTCAAGTGCAGCTTCTACAACGTACTCGTTCAGCTCCTCGTCAAGTGTTACACTTTACAATCAAGTAAACAATACTCTTGGCGCCTTACCGCTTTACATCGGCGTTACTTGGAACTCTTCTTTGTCGATATATCCTGTCGGCTCTTTTGTCGGCTTGACAAATCACACACTTTGCACCATCTCGCCGACAGATGGTTCTTCTTCCCTAGCTGCGACTTCGAGTTGCTGGAGCGACTACAACTCTACGATTTATTGGCCACAATTAGCCTCAGTTGGAAGCCCAATCGTGGGAAGATGGATCTCCTATGCTTATGTCAATGCTTCTTTAGGCGACAATCTTGTTTCTGGAGGCCAATCTTTCAATGCTCCTTACTACTATCAGCGTAGCGACACCATAATTCGCTATGCAGTTGCAAATGGTTATGGAAATTCCAGTGCGCCGTTACTTCATTACTACTCTGATGGCGCATATCAGTCCTACAACGTAACAACGAGCGCGTCCACCGTCTGGATTGATTACATGTCAAATTGGACTCTGGACAACCCATTGGGTGGCTCTGTCACTGCTGGCCCACAAGCCCCTCAAAATATCACAGTGCCTGGAATAGAACAATGGGTTACGACTAACGCGACGACAGGAACATTCGGAATCACCAATCCTGGATTTGAAAACTACCACAATCAATACTACTATCTTTTTTCATACAACATAAACGGGACGTGTACTTCCGCATGTACTCCGAATTTGACTTTTACCGCCAACGGCACGCAGCATTTAGTGACCCTCTCAACCAATCAAACTGCCTATTGGCTTGATTCTGGCTCGTCTTGGAATGCCACTAAATACATAGGCTCAGGCGGATTCCTGGGGTATCCTATCAACGGGACTGTAAGCAGTCCGCAAATAGTGAATATAACCTATAGTTCATACCCTGGCCCTATCCAAGCTCCACGCCCTGCAATCAATAGTGATGCGATAATTGCATTGGCCGCTTTTGGGGCAGTCATCACCGTGATGGCTATTCTTGCGAGTAAGAAGATGATAAAAATGACTTGGAGTAAAATGAGAAGATATGTTCCTATTGTGATAGCGGCAGTTCTAGTGGTATCATCCATAGCTGGATTCAGCGCGAACTTTGGATCTACAGTGTTCGGCATAGCACAACCGTCCGCAAACTCTAACTCTGCGAATCCAATATTAAATCAAACATCGGCAAGTCCTAAATTATCGCCTACTGGCGTTGGTGTTGGGCTGCTCTACAATGGCATTCAAGCTGCGCAGGATTATCTCACTCGCCTGGAGAAAAATCAAGGGCCATCCGCATCATTTGACTCCATAAGCACTGGGCTGCCAATAGAAGCGTTTGATGCGACTAATCAATGTTGGCAATTAGCTGGTTACAATCCTAGTCAGACATCACAGAATCAAATTTGTGCAGATGCGCATGGTAGCTCTTATGATTATGTTCAATCGGTCAGCAACGCGACAACTACAGATGTTGAATACATTGGCTTTTATTGCAATCACAATGGATATGGGTACGTGAACAGCCCTATACTTGAAGTCACACAAACTTGGTACGGCTATCCAAACAGTGCAGGGCCCTCGTATAAGTATACTATCAGCTTTTATGTTGTTCATTGGACAGAGGGAGGATGTGTATTCGACGTTTATGTCGCAGGTAACGAGATGGTGCAGGGTTTGGCAAAAGGCAGTGGTGGGCAGATCTCTAACTACTGCTACGACTCTAATCATCAATGCGTCTTGCCAGACACGATAACAAGATACAACACTGGCAACGGGGCCTCTAACAATGGTTTCGATTTCAACCCGTACACATGGGATTCGACGACGAACAGCGGATATGGCAGTGTAGCACCAGATCCTAATATTGGAACATTCAGATACACTACGCGTTCTTCTGCACAGTCTCAGTGGAAATGGGGGACTGCCTCTGCTCAGCCAATATATGTTGATCCAAACACAGACACACAAACTCAATATTTTAGCTCCAATCCTTGGTCAATGTACAACACAATTTATGGCAGCGGTAACGGCGGTTGGCAAAGAGGCGGTTCAGGCGGCCCACAAGGGTTGCTCTACAACAACGGCTTCTCTATTCAAGACGACTACACCCCAATGTGGGCGATGGGCGTCGGACAGACCCAAAGCTACGGGCTCAACAATGGAGGGGGAAAGGAACCTTCTGGTTATGTTTTCAACTACAAATATGCAGGCCCATATACTGATTGCTACAGCAATCCATCGATAAGTGCTGGTCCAGGTCCAGAAGGCTATGTTTATCCCTATCAAAGCAAGGTTTGTGTTGACGGCCAGAGTTCGATAATCGCTTGGGTTGATTGTACGCAAGGTTCTGATCCCTTACTGATGGGAGAGAACGCTTTGCAGTTACTTGATCAATATGGCCCAGCCAATACCAACAAAGAACTTTGGATGTGGACTTCGGGAGGAGGATATGTCAATCTGGATGTAGAGCAATACGCAGCTTGGATCGCTCAACAAGGCTGGTATAACGAGAATTATGGTATCTCATATCCATCTTCTCCTCTATTCAGCTGTGGATATCACGGACTCGCTTCACCATATCCAAACATGATGAGCGGGGATAGATTGCCAATCTATGCAGAATTATACACTCAGCTGGCTTACAAGTACGGCGTAACAAGTTTTTCATATGGCGGAACGAACTATAATTTCAAAGGCATGGCTGACAATCTGACAAACATAATATTCGATACACAATGGGGAATGAATATAGGCGTCGCTAACGGTGATTATAACAGCAGTTATGTTTGCCGTTCAGGTTGTGGATATTCTTCTGGCGGTACGTCTCAGTGGCCTTATATCTTCAGACCATCATCAATCGGTGGTCAGATGACAGCTTGGTGCACTGGCGCAAATGATCCTAGCATCCCAAGCGATCCGTGCAATGGAAAGAACGCATGGCAGGAAGCCAACGGGCAACCCTCAGTTACAGATCGCTTCAACATGCCACAAGAGTATGTTGGCGCTAGTACGTCAGACCAAGAAGCTACCGTAAGCGATTTAACGGCTTTGACGGACTACTGGAATCTTGTTTATGACAATCCATTATGCAATGGACATGATGGTTGCAACTACTATACAGGCAGTTTTGACGGACTACAGCCATTTTACAATTATGTAATCGACAGCTCAATTTGCAATAGCGAAGGATACTCAGGAGCTTGCCCGACTATTGTGAAATACGTCAGCAACACAGGCATTGATTCTAGTTCTAATATCAACAGACCATACTATCTCAACATAGCGCTAATCGATGAAGGGGACACATCGCCAAGAACTCTCAAAGTATATTGTGGCGGTACTAACGTCTATCAAACACAGACCACGAGTGGAATCACAGACGGCTCTGACCAAGTGCAAACTTTCCAAGTTTACGTCGGACAGCTAGGGAATAATGGTTGTGGGCATTCAATCGGGATAAATCTCAACACTATTGACAACAATGCCCAGGGCTATCACGACTATTGGATTGTTGACGCGTCTTTATCACCTGCGTCTGGATTGATCTCGCCGACGGCGGGTCCATCAGGAGATCAATTCAGTTGGGACGCCACATTTCCCTTTGGTACCAATAACAACGCTGCGAGCATTGGATATTGGAGTACTGGAGTGAACCAATTCCAAAACGATGGAACGGCGTGGATCACCACGGTATTCGGTCATGTGCGCGGATTCAGCCAAAAAGTTCAATCCAATGGCGGCTTGTATCTATCTGACATTTGTTTCAGCTCGTGCACTCCTACATTCGGTTCAGGTCAAGTGTTCGCAGGAGAGTTCAATCTTCAAGCAGATTCAGCGCAGATGTTCTATGCCCAGCAGTCATGGTTGAATGGAGCAACGAACGATGGGCACATTGTATTCTTGTTATCGTCCCAATTTAGTCCATCGATAGATCCACTATCGCAAGGATACTATCTTGGCTTTACGCTGTACAAGAACAGCGACGGTGATATTCACGGACTTGTGTTCGATAACTCGGGAACATTAAAGGACAACGACTTGGGCAGTAGTACTTCGAGGACTTGGATAATTCAGGTCTCTCCTGTCAATGGAAAATATTGTGGCAACTCCAACATAAAATATTGCTATTGGCTTCAGGTTTGGGACGGACAGAGCAATCGTGTCTTGATAGCCTATCTTAACTTGAACTTCCAGTATGCATTTGTCTACAATTACATTGTCAGTAGCAATGCTGAACAAACCACAGCTGGCGAAATTGCATTCAACGAGCTAGGAACGCCAACCTACTTCTAGCGGAAAGCACCCCGAAGGCACCCAACACAAACCATGATACTCGGCGCGTTTGCCGAGTCCTCCCTTGATTTCCTTATTCACAGTTAGCTTTAAATAGTTGATAGACTATTTGTAGCCTATTGGGAAATGAATTATTTGACGCAAATGAAACTTCGCAAAGTGCGCGAGGGTTCGGAATCGTTGAAAGGAACCATTCCGCCCGAGGTAGTTAAAATCTCAAAGCTTCGAGTAGGCGATGCGCTCGACTGGGAAATTGTTACAGGAGAAAAGGAAATTTATTGGAAGGTCAAGAGAGCAAAGTGACGAGTAAGATGACAACAATATTCTCAGTATTAGCGCTATCTCTTTTTCCGCTTTCTGCCGTCTGGCTGAGCGTGAATCTCAGCTCGGATGCGTTTTTTGGCACGTCTGTTCCATTGGGTTTCGTTGGATTCTTTATTGACCTCGGGCTTTTGGTTCCCGACAAGTTTAGGCTATGGGCAGGGGTATCGATACTGGCGGGAATCGTGTTCTGGATATTTACTGTGTTGCTAGCTATGGGTGCCTCTGTGGTCAGTGGAATTTAGCTAGATGAAAGGTGAAAAAGGCAAATGACAATTGACTTGGAAACGAAAACACGGCAAGAGAAATTCATAACAAACGGAATATCGAGCGCGATTGCAACCATCTATCCAGCTTCTGGAATAGTAGGATTGTTGTGCGTGTCAAGTCTTCTAGGAACGACAGGATTTCCAGTTACAGATTTTCATTACGCTTTTTGGCTCGGATTCATCAGTTTCTTCACAGATGTGATAGTTATCGCGTTTTTATTTTTTCAGGAAGATAGGAACTTCCCACTCTATTGGTCAGCAGTCTGCCTGGGATTAGGAATAGCCGTGTGGACATGCGCATTCGGTCTATTTATTTTTGCTAGACTTGCCTAAGGCTCGGTTGGTTTAATGAACAAGAATCTCACAAAAGTCGTAATTGGGCTAGTTTCCGTGTTGATCCTTACAAGCTTACCAACATTCGGAAGCCAAGGAACGACTCGAACTCAGCCCACAATAATTCAACTACAGGGAGTAGCTAACTCGCTGTATTCGAGATACAATTCAACACTTGGTCTTGTCTACGAATCAAACACTGCAGGAAACCATTCGTATTCAAAAAACTACCAGTTGAATGAGAGTTATTGGATCTATAATGACAACGGTCAAGCAATCTGGGCATTGCAAAATTATTATCCCGCAATCTCGGGTGCAATCAGTTCAACTATCCAATATTACACCTCTTCTTATCATCTCCCTTCGCCTAACTACGATGAAGTATTCTGGGGAATCGCGTCGACCACGAAGGTCTATACAGCCGATAATGTCATCGTGACCAACGGAACAAAATACGTGATACTGGATGAAATCCACAATGGATCTGGTATCTTCAATAATTGGCAAGACTATGGAAACTTGGTTGTGGTCCATTCGCTGAACAATTACATTCACGACAACTACACTGGCGCTTTGAAGGACTTTTACATTGGAGAAAGTAAATGGAATGGTGTGGGAATCAATGACGCGGCCGTGAATGCCTCACACCCAATCTATTCGGATTACAAGCTGGCCGCACTCATCTTTGACGCCAAAGTGTTGAATGTTTGGAACACAAACATGAGCGCGATAGAAAACGAACTTTGGAGCCATCAAATCAATGATTCAGGGATTGCAGTCAACTATGGCAACGGAGCAAACAACAGCACGAATTCAGAAACAGATGCGCTGACCTTGATGGCCTACAACGCATTTTTGATTTACAAAATCCAATATTCAGTCCTGTTGGAGTTTGGCCATCAGCAATTGCAGTTCGCAAAAGGTCATTCAAGAACATTCCCGTTGACCATTTCGGGGCAACCACAGAATGTGACGCTGAGCTACAACGCAACTCTTCCGAACGGCGTCAGCATCAAATTTTCCAGCACTGTGATAGTAGATTCGACCAAGGGTACAAAGGTCAACATGACAATTACCGCATCTTCGAAGATGATAGGTCCTTGGCCCAAAATTGTAAGAGTCGTTCTAATAGCTATTGGGCAGGACGGTAAGAGCAGTCGGTGTTCATTCGTCTTGACAATTAAAAGATAGACACGCCATAATCTTATATGTTCTTCGCGTTTGTTCTAAATACGTGTCAAAATGAGTAGAACCAAGACAACTGTTCAGGTCGTGTCAGTGCTTGTAGCCAGTCTTTTCGCGTTATCAATGCTCAGCGTACTTCCAACTACGGCGGCCATTAAAAATGTCAGTGCGTCGACATCAAACTGGTGGGGTTACTCGTCTTATGAAAATAATGTAACTGTCGCAAATTTTGCCGCGCCTTCGAGTGGCTGTGGACAAGCGAGCAGAATTTCAACCTCGCTTGCGATAAACGAAACATTCATAGAAAACTCGACAAGTCTAGCGAATGACTATACGTGGGCGTTTGAAGTCACTTATAATGGAAATGGGACGATCATTCCAGGCACTAATCTGCAAGAATGGACAACTAATTTTGGCTTTCAGGATTGGCATTCTGATAGTTATTGGTATGTCGGAATTTGGTTCACCCAAACTCAGGGACTTACAGCTCATCAGAAAGGCTGGCTAGTGAAGACCCATACTAATTTTGGCAAAGCAGGCGATACGATCACCTTGTCTCCATTTTACGCCAATAGTACGACTGTTTGGGCGACAGGTGCCAATGTTACTGTGACAAACTCCACCAAGAATGTCATTTTTTCAGATAATCTCAATTTACCCACAGGTCTCGGTGCGATTTATCCAATTATTGCGCAGGGTGTTTTCCCAGTTATTGTAGGAACAAATGGAGAAACAACGAGTGGGGACTATCTAGGTAACGACGACCCCGTAATAATGAATCAGGCAGCTGGAACGTTCACTACGATCAACTCTAATGTGTCCACAGTTCCTCAAGACTTGTACACATCGCCTTGGATATCTGGGTCGGGTTGTAATGGAATACTCAACTATGATCAAGGCACTTCAAATGTCTTGTACGCTGCTAGTCTTGCTGGAGTAGGAAGCGAATCACTGACACAGGTTTTTGACCTCAATAGCACCTGATCCCGCTATTCTTCCCTTCCTCTTGGTTTTTATTACAAGATAGAACTTTGCAAGTTTCTTGTGGGAAGAACAAAATTTTTGCAGGGATCATTCTCTTCCTTTTGGTGATATCAGCAGCGTTCGCCATCTCGTCTGTTTTTTCTTCTTTTTTCACAGTATCACGCGCCTCATCGTCTCAACTCATTGATAATGTCAATGGGACGCCAATGCAGCAAGAATACGAGCTCGGCTTACAAAGCGAAATGAACACCCTTTGGTCGCCATCTCCTTGTGGAGCAGATTTATCTACGATTCACGAAGCCCCCTCTGTTCTCTATAATTATTGGACTGATGACGCTGCAAAAACCATTGGAGCTCTGGCATACGCCTATCCATACGATGAGAGTTATGCCAATGGACTCTTGTCATTTATCAATGCAAATACTTTCAGCGGATATGTGACTTCGCGTTGCAACCAAGTCATCCCTCAAATCGTAAATTCTAATTTGACTAATTTCGAAGCCAAAGACCAACTGTACACAATGACTGGCAATCCTCTCTTGCAACCTACGAATCAGAGTCAGCATTTTACCGTTCACGATAATGAGGATCCGAGCTTGAGCGAAGCATATTTCCAAGCAGCAGTTGCGTCAATCAATGGAACTCAAATTCATCTTGACACAGGAGAGTCAAATCCAATAACAGACGGCGGATTTTCAAACATTCCAACTTTTGCACCTGCGGGGCCATGGGCGGGGACTGGGACCAACGACACCATCTTCTCGCATTCCCAAGGTAATACTTGTTGTTCTCTAGTTCTCAAGGCCAATCAACAAGAAAATCAGACCATAAGATCCTCGTTAATACAGCCGCCCACATCAGAAGTTCTGAATGCTACTTTATGGGCAGCTAACAATTCTACTTCTCCCCAAGCCTTTACGGTTACTTTTACTTACACCGACTCAACTAGCAGTGTCTTCCCAGAAAATATGATTTCAACAACTGTGGGAAACTGGACGCTCTATACCATTTCTGGCAATCTGCTCACTTCGGGTAAATCAATAGAGAATTTGAAAATAACTGCTAATTCGACAAATACGGCCAGTCTTTGGTTTGATGATGTAGGAATAGCAGTCCATAGTTCTACACCCAGTTTCAAAGCCTATACGACGCCCAACGGGTGTTCTGTAATTCTAAACACATGCACCGTAGTTATGGCGCAATCAGTTCTTTATGACACAGCGAATGTGACCCTGAATTATTACATGCTCCCCAATGCAGAGTATATAGAAGAAAACACTACAATTGTAAACACCTCGGTCAATTCGATTCTTTCTTCACCGACAATTTACAACGCGTTTGACGGTTTAAGTTCGATCAATGCGGGTTATGCATGGGTCTATTTTCCTGGTAGCGTGGGATGGGAACGCGCAAATCAAACACAGGTAAATCGCAATTATCAACCTGCCACTGGATCGGGAGGCTGGAATCAGAACTGGATGGCTCTGGGCATTCACGATAAGCCAGATTGGATAGGAAACATGGGGATATTCATAGATTTTGCACAAAATGAAATGCCATCGGCGGATTGCGGTGGCTGCGGCGGTGGACCGTGGACGGTGTCAGGGTTGCTCAATACTATAGATGTAGGACCAGGCGTTGTTCCTGATTACGGCTATCTAAATTGGTTCGAGCTTTCAATGAATGACCCCTCGATCTTAGCTGGCCAATCATCGACATATTCTCTAAAATATGTTTTCATGGAAGCCTATGACTACACAAACATGGGGGTGTACAGTACTTTCTTCAATCAAAATAATTTGAATAATTACAACAACAGGAATCTGGAACAGAATTATCTGTATGGAGAGATTGCCGACGAGCTCGCTGTATATTATGCCGCTAGCGGCAACGCAAGCTATTACAACACGGCTTCGACCATTTGGAATTATTACTACAGGATGATAAACTCAGAAACCAACGGCACTTACACGACATCATTGACAAGCTTTGTCAATGCTTCGCGAGTCCTTTATTTGGTCACTGGAAATTCGACGTATCTCAATGGAATGAACTGGGGGGCAAACAAACTTCTCGGCTACCAACAGACGGCGGCGTATTATTCGAACACCACAGCCGATTATTTTCACTATGACCCCAGCGTCTCGACTATAAACACAGTGAGCGTCTACGGGAACATCTTCAATTCCACCCAATATTGGGGCAACGGTCACGTTTATTCTGGAACCAACGCCGTTACTATCGGATTCTTTTTGAATCCGCCTTACCCAAGGTCCTGGAATCTTACTGGGACTATGACCACTCTGACTTATTTCAATGCAAATTCGACAATTTCAGGAACCTGGAACACGAAATTAAGCTATGTCTCTTCTACTGGCGTAACAACTGCAATCACAACTTCCCAAAATTCCAGCCTTTCCTTGAGCGCTGGTTACGGCAGCGGTAAACCGCCATTCGCTCGTGCAATTTCCAACCTTACCCTCTCCAATGCAATTATTCCTGCTGGCGCCACTCTTGAACTCACAATCAGCGCATCGGTGAGCAATCACCAAACGATTTTCATGTGCGTTGATTCACGTGTCAATTGCCAATCTGGTCTCACGATTCCACTGAACGGGAAAGCAATCTGGCAGGGAGAATGGCAGATCCCCGTATCTCACTCGGCATCAACACTTTCGGCACCTCAATTCCAACCTTATTTCCTTGACCTGACCGCCGAGGGAGGCTTGGCTATGAGATATGCTTACGAGCAAACGGGCAATCTTACCTACAAGATATCGTACACGAACGCATTGAATTCATTTCATTGGGGCGTTCCACCCTCAGGAGTCACGGAATCAAACCCGATCGTGCCGCGCATTTGGAATTATGAAAATCTCACCAGTGCCGACACCGATTTTGGCACCTATAAGGCGGCAGGAGTTTCGAGATTTGTTGAGGGCTTGAACAACACTTTGGCTAACATTGCGATGTCTCGAGTCATGGACAGAGAGGTTGACAACAGCACCTGGGTGCAATTCGACACTCAAGAAACCAGTTTTGAAATGAATTCGGAAACCCAACCATGGTGTCTCATAGCGTCATGGCAATATGTTGCGTATGAGACGAGCCTGGCGATTACTCCGCATTTCGTTTACTACGGCAACTTTCAAAACCTGCACGACGTGATTGAAAGCTTTGCTTCGACGACAAATGGGAACTTCATCGTTGACACGCTTACTGTAAATGGCTCTGCATCAGATATATTTTACATGTTTGACAATGGTCTTGGAACCCCGTCTTCTGCCACGTTTAATTCACAGCCAATCATCGCTACTTATTATGCCAGCGGAGGTCTGATACCAGGATCGAGTTATGTTGTCGTTCAAGAACCTCTCGCTGGTCTCGGGACATATGTTTTGTCTTGGAGCAAGGGTAGCATAGGCGTTGGCGGGGGTTCATTGAGCGTCGAGCCCGTTATCATTAATGTTTATCCTGGATCGACTGGACAAGGGACGATGACAATCAGCGACACGGGCACGAGTGCTATTCTAAATAACTTGGAATATCCAGTACTGAACAACGGGCGCGTGTTTCTTAATACAACAAGCTCCTTGCCATTAATCATTGACTCGGCTCGAAGTTTTCTTAACATCGGCGCGTCCGCGGCACAGGGGACTGCCCCAGGCGACTATACAGGTACTGCAACTGCTCAGTTTGAACAAAATGGAAATTCGGTTTCTGTTTCATTCCAGATAACGGTCAATGTCCTTTCAGGTACGAATCAAACTTCGACAACAAGTACAACAACCCAGCCGCTTTTTTTGAATGGTGTTTTTGACTGGTTCCCCTGGATATTGGCTATTGTTTTGATCATCTTGGTGGGAACAACAGGTTATGTGATACAGAAGAGGAGATACTCTAGTCAGGAAATCTAATTTGATTAGGGGAATGTGTATTTCCTAGTAGCTTTATTTGCTCGTCAAAAATTGAATGTCTGACTGTCATACAATCTGCTCTTTTTACAATTGTAGTCGGATTTGTTAGCGATTCATTGGAAGAAGTTTACAGTCCTTACAATTGCCCTACTTTTCATAATCCTGTTGGTCTTTTCAACTTACGCCCCTCAAAAAATTCTGGTCGTTCGAGCAACATCAAGTACGATAGGAATGGATGGTACTGGTTCTAATCGCACCGCTTCTACACAATCAATTAATTGTGCGCTTACAACATCGGATACCGATGACATTGTAGAGTTTATTTTGGGTACTGGATCTGGGTCTATCTCAAATCCTTCTGTTTCAGGGGGCGGTCTTACGTGGAATCTACGAAAGAACATAATTAGTTCAGGAGTGGGGCTCTCTGAAACCTACTGGTATGCAAAAGCCGCAAATCCACTTAGCTCAGTGATATTTACAGCTACATGGACTACTTCTACAAATGCTGTATGCATGGTATTCGGGGTGCATAGTGCAGATCAATCGACTATCTTTGACACGCATTCTGGCGTTCCCACTTATAATTCTAGTGCGACGACAACTGTGGAGCCAGAAGTAGATAATCTGACTACCACAAATCCTAATGACTTGATACTTGGTATTGCTATAGGATCTGGTAGCGCGAGTTATACTGAAATTGGAGGATTCACGATTTCAGTCAGTGTATCGGGTGGCCCAAACGGCGGCGAAGAAAGTCTCGTTGTATCATCTGCTCAAACAAACAAGCTCGTTGCTATGACGGCAAGTGGGTCAATCAAATTCATCATTATCGCGGATGCAATTGAGCAAGCCGCGCAAAACACCTATTACTTTGGAACGACCCAACAGGGATATTACTACCATCTCGATAGTCATATTGCAACCGTTAACACGGTATCCACATCTGGAAACCTCATCAATAATTCATATCTCTGGGGGGGTGGTCACGTCTTCTCTGGTAGAACTATAAGCGTGGACTTTTTTCTTAATCCCCCATATAGTAGCGCCCAAACTCTCAATGGAATTCTTAGAACTTATTTTTACATGAATGCGAACTCTAGCTCCGTGACTGGTTATTATGAAACAAAACTCGATCAGATTACATATGCTGGAGTTACTACTGTTATAGCGAGTTCAAGCAATGCCACGATAACTCTACCAACTGGTTCTGGAAGCGCGCCCTTCACGTCTTTTGAATCAGACATCACACTATCTAGCTACTCGCTTCCTTCTGGGGCGACATTGGAAACGATTCTTCTTGTTGAAGTTGCAAGTGGGCATCTGGTCTATTCATGTATTGATTCATCGGCCAATTGCCCATCATCTTTAACCATTCCAATTTCCACATATTCGTGTTATCTAAAATGCCAGAGCTTGGTGACAACTACGACAACCGCTGATACTGGCACTTCTGTGAAAATAGGAACTACCGCAGGAGATTATCCAATTGAGCCAGATATTGCGAGTTCCACAACCACAGGGAGTGAAAGTGTTTCATTCCCCTCAGGCTACGGTTGGGAAACCGCAGGATCTCTAAATGATAACATCAGTAGTGGGAACTGGATCTTCATCTTTGATGCGGGAGCGAGTTCGGCAACAGGAACCGCCAGAATTTGGGTTTCCATCTTTTCTTGCGCCTCTACAGCATCTATTTCATGCACTTTTCTGTTCAAGAACTGGGATAATACTACAAACATTCTATCGACTACCACAACAACCGCATACACTTACGAAGTAAGTGAAGGGGCTTTCAATAATGTTCAGACCCTTGTCGTAGAAGCATGGATTCATTATCCAAGCGCAGGCAGTTCCAGTTCATCAACTGTTACCTTCACAACCGCATCTGAAGCATCTTCAGTTGGCATGCCTGCATACACGGCGGACTCTATTGCAACACTCCCAATACTTTGCACCACTGTGGAGGCGGGAGCGCCCAAACCTACTTTGGCACTTTCAGGAGGCGCTCTAACTCCGAGCCCAAAGTCAATTCCTTGTGATGGTGTTACATATAATGTGGTCGTATCGGCGTCAGCGACCATAACTGCAACCGAACCCGCTAATGGAAACTATGGCGCCAATACTCTCTACACTTTTTCAGGAGCAAGCTCCACGATTAACAATGCGGCATGTAGTTCAGGGACATGCTCCGTGTGGGGTTTTACAAATTACTACCAAGCCACAGAACAATTCGCCTATGCTGTAGTCGATGGGGGCTCTCCGACGGCACCTACTCTTACCTACACTTCTGATGGGAATGGGGCGACGACTTATACCGTAACAACAAGCTTGGCTCCTGTGAATCTTGACTATGGCACTACATGGGCTTTGACAAATCCACTAATTGGCAGTGGGGCGTCAGAAAGATGGGATGCCACTACGGGGACTTCTGGTACTGCTTCGGCGGGAGGATCTCAAACCACGAGCTATTACAATCAATGGTCGTTCAAACTTTCATACATAATAGTCGATGGGGGTTCCCCAACGGCGCCTGTGCTCACTACCACACAATTCGGAGCTTCATACACGCCCTCACTAACTGGTAGTCAAACTCAATACTGGCCAGATGCAGGTCAACCATGGTCGGTAACCAACCCTCTCATAGGCTCAGGAAGTACCGAGCGATGGTACACCAATCAGGTCCCAATATCAGGAACAGTTGGTTCTATAGAAGTGATCCAATACAGCTACTATCATCAACTTAATAACACCTATCAAGCAACACCGAACAACCCCACGACGTTTTCGGGCGGCATCACTTTCACAATCAGTGGAACTGTTTATGGCGCACCCGCAACTATCTGTACTATTACTATCCCGAGCTCACCTTCTTCAGGTCCTTATTCATGTTCAGGCTACGCCGACTATGATATCGCCACAACATTCCCGTCGTCCTCGGGTCATAATCCCGCTCCGAACATTGTTTGGATACCAATCACAGGCTCAACACTATCGTACTCAGATACGACTGGCGGAAACACGCATTCGGTTAGCTACAAAGAATCATTCACGGCAGTTGTGTACTTCTTCAATCCGACCGACCCGACCACTTTCACGAAAAGCATTGTTTTCACAGTAACAGGAACGGTGAACGGGACGGGCGCTACTTTGTGCTCTGTCACGATACCATCCAATCCATCGTCAGGTAGCTACTCATGCAGCGGGGCGCCAGATTATGGCACCACTTCAACAGCCACACGCGTCGTGAATATCTCGTCTAGTGTCAGATGGTATGCGTCTTCAAGCTACAGTTTCACTGAAGCTGGCGCCGCAAACCACACAATTAACTATGTAGAACAACTCTATTTGACATTTGGAGGCTGTCAAAGCTGCACGGCGGATGTTACAAGCCTGGGCTCCCCCGTTGCTTTAACCAGTTCGGGCTATTTTGATTACAACACTGCGATTGCAGTAGCGGGTGTTTTGCAGCATACTTTTTCGAATGTCGTCTATCCCGCTTTTCTCTACCAGGTTCCGAACGGAAACATGGGCGGGTTGCAGATGATCACAAACTCATCCTGCACGACAAACTTTTCTCCTAACCAAGAGAGTATTTTTTTCACCTGCTCGAACATCGAAGCTAGGATATCAATTCCTGCCGCTTATTCTCCAAACGCGTACTTTTCAGGAGGAGTGAGTACGCCCTTCACATATTCCGCGAGCACCAACGAAATGAGTCTAGCTGGCAGTGGGCCAAACCAGGAAGTTGATTTTCTCTATCATTGCACACAAAACTGCATCGGCGGCGTGGGCACCCAAACAACCCAAACGACTTCTAGCGGATCGCAAGAGGGCGCTCCGATCATCTATTCAATCATCTATTCAATTTCAGTCAATGCAAGTTCTGCGACAACTTTGGGTAATGTTTCTTTGCAGATTGACAATAGTGGTTACTACATCTGGTCGCTACGAGGTCTGAACTTTGCGCCTCCACAGGGTTTGAGCACGACAACAGATTCGGCGTTGCCGCTTTCTATTGGCTCAAAATCCACAACCCAGGTCCCCGTAACAATTGGGATTGCGATGGGCCTGCCCTCAGGGACTTATACAATTCTGGGGACTGCCACATTCTACCAAGGGAATACGGGAGTTATTTCGCATGTTACATTCAAGATCACACTAACATTGGGGCCAATAACGCCTATGCTGACGCCCCAGCAGAAGTTCGCTAGTTTTCTCGCGGGCAATTTTGATGGCATTATAATAATTGTAGTTATCGCACTGCTTCTTGTAGGCACCGTGATAATGGTGAAACGACGGAGTAACAATTGATTCCCGACCTTTGAGGAATTTTTCTTTTTACA
>VFSW01000481.1_pt1 | contig 58762 bp, 56 predicted proteins | sample 5358111 | NCBI WGS metagenome assembly VFSW01 (sample SAMN11554181, study PRJNA540505) | mine drainage metagenome | isolation source: sediment from site ElyBrook_90M | place: USA: Ely Copper Mine, Vershire, VT | collected 2017
AGAATCCGCGCGCAACACCCCAAATCCCAAATGCGATTCCCCTGCCCACAAGGGGAGGGTTGAAGAGTTACTACAATTTTGCTCTCGCGATTTCGTGGACTACTCCGCAGAATTCGCAGCGCGCGCGCAGGACCCCGTCGGCATCGGCGAGACCGGCCCGCTCTTCGGGCGGATAGGAGCGCAACACCGCGGCGATCCGCTCCCCGTCGCAATCGCAGCGAAAGGCGATCGGCTCGGCGGGCAGCACGCGCACTTCTTCCTCGTTGAACAGCCGCCACAGCAGGGTTTCGGCCGACAGCGCGGTGTCCACCAGCTCGATGTCTTCGACGGTTCCGGCCAGCGCGGCGAGACGTTCCCAGTCTTCGCTCGCGCGCTGCGCGTCCGGCGTGACCTGCAGCATCAGTCCGCCCGCGCGCCACGACGCCTCGCGCCTGCCCGGCCTATAGACGGGAGCCGCCGCCAGCCTGACCAGCGTCGGCAACTGCTCGGATTGCTGAAAATAAGTCTCCGCCGAGGCGGCGAGACCTTTGGACGAAAGCGCCACGATACCCTGATAAGTCTGCCCGCCGCGGCGCGGCTCGATGGTGATGGCGAGCGACCCCGCGCCGACCAGCGCCGCAAAGGACGGAGCCGTCGGCGCAAGCCGCGTCTCGTCGACCCGTGCGAAGCCGCGCACGCCTTTCGGCTTGTCGCCGTCGGCGCCGTAATAGTCGGCCGCAACCAGATCGAGCGGGCCGTTGCTTTTGGTCTGCGCCGTCAGCCGGCCGTCGAGTTTCAGCGCCGTGCCGAGCAGCGCGGTCAGGGCCAGCATCTCGCCGGCCACCCGCGCCGCCGGTTCGCCGAGCACATGCGCGCTCAGGGCCCGCGCCGAAACGCCGTCGAGACGGACCAGGCGCCCGCGCACACCCGCTCCGACGACGTCGAAGGGCAGCACGAAATCGGCCGCAGGCGCGGGGATGTAGTTGGAGTCCGGCATGGGCTTCGTATATGGCCCTTATTTACGACACTTCAACCCAAACACCACTTCAGGATCGCCTTCTGCGCGTGCAGGCGGTTCTCGGCTTCGTCGAACACCACCGACTGCGGTCCGTCGATCACGTCGTCGGTGACTTCCTCGCCGCGATGCGCCGGCAAACAGTGCATGAAGATCGCGTCCTTGGCGGCGCGCGACATCAGCCGCGCGTTCACCTGATAGGCCTTGAGCAGATTGTGGCGCTTGGTCGAGTCCTCGTCGCCCATCGACACCCAGGCATCGGAGATCACGCATTCCGCGCCGGCCACCGCTTTTTCGGGATCTTCGCCGAATTCGACGTCGCCGCCGTTCGCCTTCACCCATTCCCGCAAGGCCGGACGCGCGGACAGCTCCGGCGGCGAAGCGACGCGCAGCGTAAAGCCCATGCGCACGGCCGCATGCACCCAGGAGGCACAGGTATTGTTCGAATCCCCGCTCCAGGCGACGAGCCGGCCTTTGATCGGGCCCTTATGCTCCTCGAAGGTCATCAGGTCGGCCAGCACCTGGCAGGGATGCGACAACTTGGTCAGCCCGTTGATGACCGGGATGGTCGCGTTCGCGGCCAGATCCAGGACCATCTCGTGATCGAGCAGACGGATCATCACGGCGTCTACGTAACGCGACAGAACGCGCGCGGTGTCCGCGATCGTCTCCTCGCGGGCGAGCTGCATTTCGCTGCCGGTCAGCATGATCGTCGTGCCGCCCAGCTGGCGCATGCCGACGTCGAAGGAAATGCGCGTGCGCGTGGATTGCTTGTCGAAGATCATCGCCAGCACCCGGCCGTTAAGCGGGCGGTCGGCGTCGGCGGCCCCATGCGGCAGGCCGGCGCGAGCCTTCTTGCGCCGGCGCGCCTCCTCGATCAGCGCGTTCAGCGTGTCGGCATCGAAATCGGAGAGATCGAGGTAGTGCCTGACCGTCCCGACCCGGTTTGCGGGGGCGTTCATGCGGCCTCCGTTTTATTGCTGGAGGTTTCGAAGCTTTTCGCCGCGGCCGACAGCATGCCCATCGCCTCGCGCACCTGGGCTTCCTCGATGATCAGCGGCGGCAGAAGCCGCACGACGTTGTCGCCCGCCCCGACGACCAGCAGACCCTGCTTGCGCGCGGCCGCGACGAATTCGGTGTTGGGGACACGCAGCTTGAGACCGAGCAGAAGCCCCTGCCCCCGCACTTCCTCGAACACGCCGGGATGGTCGGCGAGAAGACCCGCCAGCTGCTGGCGCAGATAATTTCCGATCGCCTCGACGTGCGGCAGGAAATCCGGCGCGAGCACCAGGTCGAGAGCCGCGTTGCCCACGGCCATGCCGAGCGGATTGCCGCCATAGGTCGAACCGTGCGTGCCCGGCGTCATGCCTTTCGCCGCCTCGGCGGTGGCAAGGCAGGCGCCCAGCGGATAGCCGCCGCCGATGCCTTTGGCGATGGGCATGATGTCGGGCGCGATGCCCAGCCATTCATAAGCGAAGAGCTTTCCCGTGCGTCCGACGCCGGTCTGAATCTCGTCAAAGATAAGGAGCAGGCCGTGCTCGTCGCAAAGCTTGCGCAGGCCGCGCAGGAATTCCGGCGACATCGCGCGCACGCCGCCTTCGCCCTGGACCGGTTCGATGAGGATGGCCGCCGTTTCGCTGCCGATCGCCGCTTCCACCGCCTTCAGGTCGCCGGGCGGAATTTGATCGAAACCTTCCACCTTCGGGCCGAAGCCTTCCAGATATTTCGCTTGGCCGCCGGCGGCGATTCCGGCCAGCGTGCGTCCATGGAACGCGCCTTCGAACGTCACGATACGGAAACGTTCCGGATGTCCGCTGACAAACTGGTAACGCCGCGCCATCTTGAACGCGAGCTCGCAAGCTTCCGCGCCGGAGTTGGTGAAGAACGCCGTGTCGGCGAACGTGTTCTCGACCAGGCGCCTGGACAGCGATTCCTGTCCCGGCACGCGATAAAGATTGGAGGTGTGCCAGAGCTTGCCCGCCTGTTCGGTCAGCGCCGCCACCAGCCTGGGGTGCGCGTGACCGAAAGCGTTGACCGCGATGCCCGCTCCGAAATCGAGATATCGCTGCCCATCCTCGGCGAAAAGGTACGGCCCTTCGCCCCGGACGAATGCGACATCCGCCCGATTGTAGGTTGGCAGCAATGACGGGAACACCTGATCCTCCTATGGTTCCGCACAGTTGTGGATAATCCGCGCGCGGGCGGGCTTTATCCGCCGTGCGACCGTAGGGGTCAAGCAAGCGGCCTGTTGTGCCGCTATGCACAAAACAACATCCGCGGCCGCGCGCCGCACTTGACGGAACGGATTTCGTTCCTACGTCAGAATGGAGAATTTGGCAGGCGCGATCCGGGTTTATATGAATCCGGCTACGGAGTGGTCTGTATTTTTTGAAGTCGGAAAAATGTTTTGCTGCGGCAAATTTCGGGAGGGAAAGTGGGTGGCGATTTTTGAAAACGAATACTGAGTCGGTTTCTGTGGACGAACAGGTTGTAGATGCCCCTCGTGTCTTGTGCACTGACCTTTACGGGCTACGATATGTTGTGGCCCTAAAGGACGGGCAAGCCCGAAAGGAGCACGGCATGACTCAGGCGAATTGGACCGACGACCGCGTCGAGCAGCTCAAAAACCTTTGGACCGAGGGGCTCTCGGCGAGTCAGATCGCCCGCGTCCTGGGCGGGGTTACCCGCAACGCCGTGATCGGCAAGGTCCATCGGCTGGGTTTGGCCGGCCGCGCCAGCCCCTCGCGCATCGAACGCCCGCGGCTGCCGAGCGTGCCGCGCGTCTCCATCCGCTCTCATGTTCCCGCCCCGCCAGTGGTGGAGGAGGATCCCGTCACCCTCGATGACGGCAATTTCGCCACGGTGCTGACGATCAACGACCGCATGTGCCGCTGGCCGATCGGCGATCCATCAGAGAACGAGTTTCATTTCTGCGGCCGCAAGCCCAAGTCCGGTTCGCCCTATTGCGAGGCGCATGCCCGCAAGGCCTACCAGCCCCAGCAGCAACAGCGCCGCGACAAAGGGCGCATGGCAAGCTGACGAGGCGGACGGCGCGGCTTTGTGCTAGTCTTTCCGCATGAACAGACATGCGGAAAAGCCAAAGGTGATGGTCGCGCTGGCCAAACGCCATGCGCGGCGCGTGCAGCCCCTCAAGCGTAACCGTGCGGACGCGGCCGCCAAAGCCGCAAAAGAAAAAGCCGTACCGCGCGAGGGGAAGGTGTTGGAGAAGTTGTTGCACGACGCCTATGTGCGCAGAGCGTGCCAGCCGTAACCGAGGCGCTGCACGAGAATGACCCTGCCGGAGCGTCTCAGGCTGCTGTGACGCTATCTTCCAGCGCGTAGCCCGCCGAGCGGACCGTACGGACGGGATCGGTTACGCCCTCGATGTTGAGCGCCTTGCGCAGGCGCCCGACATGAACGTCGACCGTTCGCGCCTCGACGTAGACATCCGAGCCCCACACGGCATCCAGCAGCTGCTCGCGCGAAAAGACGCGGCCCGGATGCTGAATGAGGTGCTCCAGAAGCTTGTATTCGGTCGGACCCAAATGGACTTCCTTGCCCGCGCGCCGGACGCGATGGGCCGCACGATCCATCTCGATATCGCCGACGGAAACAACGTCCTCGGCCAGGCTCGGACGAATGCGGCGCAGCACGGCGCGCAGCCGCGCGAGCAGTTCGGTCATCGAGAAGGGCTTGGTCAGATAATCATCGGCACCGGTATCCAGCCCGCGGATGCGGTCGCTTTCTTCGCCGCGCGCCGTCAGCATGATGATCGGGACGTTGCGCGTTTCCTGCCGTCCGCGCAGACGCCGGCAGACCTCGATGCCCGAAAGCTGCGGCAGCATCCAATCCAACAGGACAAGGTCGGGCTTTTCCTCGGCCGCGACGAGCAACGCCTCCTCGCCGTCCTGGGCCGTCAGGACCCGATAGCCCTCGCGCTCAAGATTGTAGCGCAGAAGCGTGACCAGAGCGCCTTCGTCTTCGGCAACCAGGATCGACGGTTTCATGGCTGGTCCTTCTTCTCGAACCTCGTTTCGCTCGTGGTGTCCGCCTTGGGCCGGTCGGTGGCGAGATGGCCGCCCGTCACCATGTGATAGACGACCTCGGCGATGTTGGTGGCGTGATCGCCCGTGCGCTCTATGTTCTTGGCAACGAAGAGCAGGTGCGTGCAAAGACCGATCGTCCGCGGGTCTTCCATCATGTAGGTGAGAAGTTCGCGGAACAGACTGTTGTACATCTCGTCGATTTCGCCGTCCCGGCGCCATACGGCTTCGGCAGCTTCGGCGTCGCGGTCGGAATAGGCGTCGAGCACCAGCTTGAGCTGCGCCAGCGCCTGCCCGCCCATCCTCGCGAGACTTTGCGTCAGGCGGATCGGCGGCTCGCGGTTGAGCACGATGGCCCGCTTGGCGATATTTTTTGCGAGGTCGCCGATGCGTTCGAGTTCGCTGGCGCTCTTGATAGCCGCCAGCGTCTCGCGCAGGTCCACCGCCATCGGCTGGCGCAGGGCCAGAACCTTCAGCGCCTGGTCCTCGACCTGCTGCTGCAACTCGTCGATGCGCTTGTCGCCGCCCACGGCACCCTCGGCGCGACTGGTGTCGCGGCGCGCAATGGCATCAATGGCGTCGGCAAGCTGGGCTTCCGCAAGCCCCCCCATCTGGGCGACGGTGGACGCAAGGTTTTCCAGCTGTTCCGTGAAGGCTTTTACCGTGTGATCGGTCATCATACTTGTCCGGTTCCGTCGGGCCGTGCGCCCAGATACCTGATTAGGCGCGAACCACCATGGCTATGCGACAGTTTTATAACATTTCCGTGACAGGCGCATCGACCGGTTTACGCGCCGTCGGCAGGGAAATCGTAAACGTGCTTCCTTCCCCAAGCCGGCTTTCGACCTGCAGCCGGCCGTTATGCCGGTTGACGATGTGTTTGACGATGGCAAGGCCCAGACCGGTCCCGCCGCGTTCCCGGCTGCGCTTCACATCGACACGGTAGAAGCGCTCTGTGAGCCGGGGAATAGCCTCCGGCGCAATCCCCTCGCCGTCATCGCGCACGCTGGCGGTGACCATCGCATCCGCGCCGCGTCTGCCGGACGCGGAGGCCTGCCGCAGCGCAATCCAGACATGCCCATTCTCACGACCGTATTTGATCGCGTTATGGATGAGATTCTGGAACAGCTGGATCAGTTCATCGCGTTCGCCCGCCACCGGCGGCAAGCCGTCCGCGGCATCGATGGAAATCGCGATGCCGTCGGCCTCCGCCAGGAGCGTCAAGGCCGCCGTGGCTTCGCGCACGATGGTTTCAAGCGATACCTCGCCCGACGGCGGAACATGCTCGTTGAGCTCGATCCGCGTCAGAGACAGGAGATCCTCGATCAGTCGGCGCATCCGCTCGGCTTCCACCCGCATGATGTCGAGAAATTTCTCCCGCGCGACGGCGTCGTCCTTGGCGGGACCTTTCAGAGTCTCGATGAAACCGGTAACCGCCGCGAGCGGCGTCCGCAATTCATGGCTGGCATTGGCGACAAAGTCCGCGCGCATCTGCTCGGCGCGTTTGACGGAGGTAAGATCGTGCAACAGCAACGTGGTGACGCCAGGATTGCTGCCGATGCGTGTCGTGTAAGCCTGATAATGCCGCTCGACCGGTACGCGGAAAAGGAATTCCACCGATGCCGCCTCGCCGGTGGCGGAGGTGCGCGCCAACGCCTCGAGAACGGTGGGCGTGCGCAGGAGCGAGGAAACATGCTTGCGCTCGACGCCGACGCCAATCACCTCGCGCATCGCGCGATTGGCGAACAGAACGCGGCCTGCCGTGTCGATAAGCATCAGAGGATCCGGAAGCCGCTCGACAACCTCGCGCGCCAGCGGCGAAAGGACCGGCAGGGATGCGTCCCCCTCGCCGGCATTCTTCGGCGTCACGGGGCGATTTCGATTGGCGATGAAGCTTGCCACGACCGCGGCGGCGGCCAGGGCCGGCAGCACGAACCACAATCCCGTCTTGCCAAACCAAGCGAATACGCTCGCGCCCACGAGCGAGCCCGCGGCAGCCGCCCATAAGATTCGGCGCAAATCCGCCCAGAATGCCGACTCCATGCCCATGTCACGCTACCCGTTCCGATTCGCGTCCGGGCATTCTATGCGCGTTTTGCCGACGATCTGCGACGGTCGCGTCAGCCGCGATGCGTCATGTCGTTCAAATGGGTCCGCTCGGGCGGCGCACAGCAAGGCGGTGGGCGGTGCGCATCCGGCAGGGTCAGGCGTTCAGGCCAGGCATGTAGGGCGGAAGATTTGCCGTTGGCGCTCATGTCAGAGCGTCCTTGCGAAAAAGACCTCCGCCGGCATGCCGCGCTTCATGCGCAAGCAGCCAGCGCTTGCGTTCCAGGCCGCCGCCATACCCGGTCAACGAACCATCGCTGCCGATCACGCGGTGGCAGGGAACCACGACCGCGACCGGGTTCGCACCATTGGCGAGGCCAACCGCGCGCACCGCCTTCGGCTCGCCGATCCGTCTGGCGAGTGCACCGTAGCTCAACGTTTCGCCGGCCGGAATTGTGCGCAACGCATGCCAGACCTTGTTCTGAAACGGCGTGCCGGCAAAAGCCACCGGCACAGTGTCTATCGCGCGCACATCGCCAGCCATATAGGCCTCGATCGCCCTTGCAAGTCCGAATGCGTCGCCACGCTCCACGAGTTCGATATTGCCGTAATGCGCGCAAAGCTGCGGCCGCCAGCGTTCCTCCCGATCATACCAGCCGAACATGCGCAGACGACCTTCTTCGTCGCTGACGAGTTGCGCCGCGCCGATCGGCGTCGTCACCTTGCCGATCAGCAGTCTCAAGGGCCTATCCAACGGTACTCTCCCCATCCGACGTCCACAGGTGCTGCGCCGCGTAAGCCCGCCAAGGCCGCCATGCCTCTGCGCGCGCGAGCAATGACTTCGGCGCCGGCCGTTTGCCGTCATGCGCAACCGCCCGCAGCAGACCGACATCCGCGGCCGGAAACGCATCGCTGTCGCGCAGCGCGCGCAGCGCCCAATACTGCGCCGTCCAGGGACCGAAGCCCGGCAATGTCAGCAGGCGCTCCACGGCCTCTTCGTATGTTCCGACGGGATCGAGAAGATCAGGGGTGTTGACAGCTTCTCGCGCCAACCCCTGCAGTGCCGCAATACGAGCGCCCGGCATGCCAAAAGTCGAAAGGCCGGCCTTCGCCACCCGCGACGCGGTGGGAAATACGGCGCACAGGCGTTCATCGCCCGTTACATCGGGCGAAAGTGTCGGGCTGGTGCGCGCAACCAGCCTGCCGGCAAGCTTCCGTGCGGCCACAACGCTCACCTGCTGGCCGAGGATGGCGCGAACGGCAAGCTCGAAGCCGTCCCACCCGCCAGGCACCCGCAAGCCCGGCCGCCTGGCGACCAGGCGGGCCAGCATCGCATCGCGGGATAAATGTGCGCCAATAGCTTCAACGTCTGCGTCGAGATCAAACAGCCGGCGCAGCCGTGCGACGATGCCGAGCAGCCCGCGCATGTCGGGAAACCGGATCGACGCCTCCAGATGGGCGCGGCCTGGCGCGACCATGACGCTGCCGCGCGCGGAACCGAACTCGATCGTCCGTGAATAACGGCCGCGCTCCACCAGCTCGACGCCGTCCACGGCGCGCGCGGCAAAGAACGAAAGCATCGCATCCCAATCATAAGGCTGGCGATAGCCAAGCTTCACGATGACCGCCGAGTTATGCGCCGCGCCTTTGCGCACGCGCAGCTCGCGCGGCGTGCGACCGTAGAGCTTGCGAAAGGCATCGTTGAAACGCCGCACGCTGCCAAACCCGGACGCTTCTGCCACGGCGCTCATCGACAACTCGCTGTCCTGTATCAGTTGTTTGGCGAACAGGATGCGTCGCGTCTGCGCCACCGAAACGGGCGGCGCGCCCAGATGCTTGTCGAACAATCTGCGCAGTTGCCGCTCGCCGACACCGAGCCGGGCGGCCAGCGCGCCCATGCCCGCTTCGCCGTCGAAGCCGCCCTCGGCAATCAACGCCAGCGCGCGCGATACGGTATTGGATGTTCCCCGCCAAGCCGCGGCATCCGGCGAAATCTCGGGCCTGCAACGCAGGCAAGGACGAAATCCCGCGCTCTGCGCCGCGGCGGCACTGGGGAAAAACCGGCAATTCTCCGGTTTGGCCGGACGCGCGGGGCAGATCGGACGACAATAGATGCCCGTGGTCCTTATGCCGACGAACAAACGCCCGTCGAAACGGGCGTCGCGTGTCGAAAGGGCGCGATAACAGACGTCATGCGGCGGCATACCCATGCGGCGAACTATGCCGCAAAGCAAAGCCTACGTCTGGCCATTTTCGGACGCGAATGTCACGCCTCGGCGGCCTGCGCAAAGACCTTCCTCAGCTGAATCTTCATCAGCTTGCCGTTGGCATTGCGCGGCAACGGTTCCGGCCAGAATACGATTTTGACCGGCACCTTGAAGGCGGCCAGTTTCGCCGCCACCAATCCGCGCAGTTCCGCCTCCGTCGCGTGCATGCCGGCCTTGAGATGGACGATCGCGCCCGGCTCCTCGCCCAGCGAATGATGCGGTATGGGCACAACGGCCGCATCGATCACGGCGGGATGCTCGTAGAGGACGCTTTCCACCTCGATGCAATAAATATTCTCGCCGCCGCGGATCAGCATGTCCTTGGCGCGGTCGATGATGTAGCAGAAGCCCTCGTCGTCCAGCCGCGCCAGATCTCCGGTACGCACCCAGCCGTCGACAAAGGTGTGCGCAGTGTCCTTTGGCTTGTTCCAGTAACCTCTGACAATGTTCGGACCGCGCGCCCACAGTTCGCCCACCTCGCCGACCGGAAGCTCGCGCGATCCGTCGATGCTCATGATCTTGAGATCGCACACCGCGACCGCCGGCCCGCAGGAATCGGGACGATTGAGATAATCTTCGGCGCTGTGATGGGTGCAGGTTGCCGAGGTCTCCGTCATTCCCCAACCATTGCCGGGCAGCGAATTGGGAAACGTCGCCTTGATCTTGCGCACCAACTCGGGCGCGGACGGCGCGCCGCCGTAGGAGACAGCCTCCAGCGACGAGAGATCGTATTTCGCTCGTGCGGGATGCTCGAGCAATTGCCAGGCAATGGTCGGAACGCCGCCGGCCTGATTGACCTTCTCGCGCTCGATCAGCTCCATGGCGAGCTCAGGATCCCATTTGCGCATGAGAACGAGCTTGCCTCCAACCATCATCGTCGGCCCCAGGACGGCAAAGCAGCCCGTGGCGTGGAACAGAGGAATTGAAAGCAAGGTAATGCGCGGCGGCGCCGTCATGGGGTCGATCATCGGCACGGGCTCGCCCCGGCGCAAGAAATTGCGCGCACCGGAGAGACCGACCGCCATGATGTTCGACAGCATGTTGCGATGCGTGCCGAGCGCACCTTTGGCCATCCCGGTCGTGCCGGACGTGTACAGGATCGTCGCATCATCGTCGGCGGCCAGCGGGCCATCGGGCAATTCGCCGGCGGGCAACTTTGACCAGTCGTTCACTTTTCCAATCACATCTTCAAGACGCGTGACGACAGGATGCGGCGCGGCCTCGGCATATCGGCAGACATAAACGCGTTCGAGCGCAGCGCATTTGTCGAAATGCTCCGCCAGGCGCCCCAGACGTTCGGCATCGACAAAAGCGATCTTGGCGCCGGAATCGACAAGACCGTATTCCAGCTCGGCCCCCGTCCACCAGGCGTTCAGCGGCGTAACGATAGCGCCCACGAGCGCCGCCCCGAAGAACACTGCAGGCCACTCGGGAAGGTTGCGCGCGATGATGGCAACGCGCTCGCCCTTCGCCACGCCTTGGCGGCGAAGCTCGGCGGCGACAGCGAGGCTCGCACGCGCGAAACCTTCATACGTCACGCGTTCGTCGTCGCTGACGAGAAATTCTCGTTCGCCGTAGGAGCGCGCAACCAGGAAGAGCTCGCGCAAAGTCGGCGGCGCGTTCTTCCACACGCGCGTCTTGATTCCCCGGATGGAAGCCTCCTCCATCTCGAAACGCGTACCCGGCGCCGTCAGCAGCGCGTGCGCACGCGCGATCGACATCACCGGCCAAGCTGTTGGCGTGCCTTCCATTCCTCCGGCGTTCCCCGTCATCTTTTATCGTTGAGACGATTATCCATGTGCTGCGCCGGGCCGCAACGGCGCGCGGCGAATTCATTTTGCCTTTCCTGTCGCCACGTCAGTTTCATCATTGACGGAATCACGCACGCCGGGTTAGCTGTTCCCACGCGTAAGGTTCCCGTGAGGGATTTAAGGGAACGCGGTGTAACACCGCGGCTGCCCCCGCAACTGTGACCGGTGAGAAAGCGTCCAACTGCCACTGAGGCGAAAGCTTTGGGAAGGCGGGCGCAAACGAAGACCCGGAAGCCAGGAGACCTGCCTTGCGCCGTCGTCCTGTTTCCGGCCGGGGTGCGCCGGGGACTGCGGGGGAAACCGTCGCGACGACACAGTAGAGTCGTTGCCGCGGGGAACCTTGGTGTTCGCAGAATCACGTTCCATAAAACCCACACGGAAGTCCCGCGCCCCGACTCTTGGCTCAAACCAGGAGTACGTCGTGAAAAAAAACCTTTTGCCTTTGTCTGTCGCCGTCATCATTGCCCTCGCGCCGGGATTGGCCAATGCCGACGATCTTTCGCCGGAAACCGTTGTCGTCACGGCCACGCGCACGCCCCAACCGCTTGAGGTGACCGGGACGTCGATGTCCGTCATCACGGCCAAGGACCTTGAAACGCAGCAGATCGACGTTGTCAGCGACGCGTTGGCCCAGACGCCAGGCCTCGCCACGGTGCGCAATGGCGGCATCGGTCAATCGACAGACATTCTGCTGCGCGGCGCGGAAGCCGGACAAACGCTGGTGCTGATCGACGGCATCAGGATCAACGATCCGAGCGCAACCAGCGGCTTCGCACTGCTGGGCGACGTGCTGACAAACGGCATAGAGCGCATCGAAGTCCTGCGCGGACCGCAATCGACGCTTTACGGCAGCGACGCCATCGGCGGCGTCGTCAATATTCTAACCAGACGCGGAGGGCCATTCGCCCTGCATGCGCAGGCCGAGGGCGGGTCGTTCGAGACCTACCGCTTCAACGCGGCGGTAAACGGCACCCAAGGCGATGTCGAATACGGCGCAGCCGCAAACTATTACGGCAGCAACAGCGTTTCGGCAGCCGACGCCAGAAACGGCAACTCCGAGCCCGACGGCTACCACAACCTTGGCATGACCGGAAATCTCCGCTGGCATGCGACAGACATCGTTAGTTTCGATGCCCGCCTCTATTACACGCATGCACGCGACAGCTTCGACGGATATCCGCCGCCGACCTACACCTTCCAGGACACGCATCAGTACGGGAAGAACGCGCTCTTGGCGGCTTACGGCGGCGTGAACATCTCGCTGCTGGGCGGACGCTTTTCAAACCGGCTTGCCGTCACCCACAGCGACAGCGACCGCAAGACGTTCGATCCTACATTGACGCCTGCCGAGGACTTCTTTGCCAAAGGCGGCGCCACCCGCCTGGAATACCAGGGCGTGTTCGATGTCGACGACGCCAACCAGGCCACATTCGGCGCCGAGACCGGGACGACGACGCTGAACACGCACAGCGTTTACGATCCGACACCGGACGTGACCAAAGGCAGCGACCGGATCAACGGATACTATGTGCAGTGGCAGACCACCCCCCTGAAGCCGCTCACGTTGACCGGCGGCGTACGGTACGACGACGACCGGGAGTTCAAAGGCCATACATCGGTGAAGATCGCCGGTGCCTGGCAGGTCTCCGATGAAACGACACTGCGCGCCAATTACGGCGACGGCTTCAAGGCACCGAGCCTCTACGAACTGTTCTCACCGTACGCCAACCCCGTCACCGCACTGGAGCCGGAGGTCGCGCGAGGCTGGGAGGCCGGCGTCGATCAGGGACTGTGGAGCGGACGGCTGCGCGCGTCACTCACCTATTTCGAGCGGCGGACCAAGAATCAGATCGACTTCTTCTCCTGCTTCGGCGTGACGTCGACAGCCTGTACGCTGCGCGCGGCGCAAGGCGGCTATTACTTCAATGTCGGGCGATCGCGCGCAACCGGGGTGGAAGCGGAGATTGCCGCCAAGCTAAGCGACACGCTCGGCCTGACGGCGAACTACACGAACCTGACGGACATCGACCTGGCGACCGGGCTTCAGCTGGCGCGCCGGCCGCAGAACTCCGCCAACACGGTCGTGACCTGGCTGCCGAACCCCGATCTGACGCTCGGCTTCAGCGTCGATTATGTCGGCAAACGCTTCGACGACGCCGGGCATTTCACGCCGCTTGCCGCCGCCACGCATGTCAACCTGTTCGGCTCGTTCAAGCTGAGCGACAGGTGGGAACTGTTCGGGCGCGTCGAAAATCTGTTCGACGATCTCGCGGAACCGGCTGCCGGCTATGGTGCGATGGGCCGGGCGTTTTACGCGGGTGTGCGGACAAGCCTTTAGTTCGGGAAGGCGGCGGCAGTACCGCCGCCGCCTTTCTCATCCCACGGCGCGGCGCAGCAGCGGAGCGGGCCTGGACCGGTAGTAGAGACCGGGCGCCTGGTCGGTTTGTACGAAGCCGGCGGTCTTGTCCGGCACGGATTCCGCGGGTCCGACCAGCAGCGCGCCGTCGGGCGCCAGAATCGTCGCGATCCTGGCAAGCACGGATGCGCGGGTTTTCTGGTCGAAATACATCAGCACGTTGCGGCAGAACACGACGTCCACCTCGCCCAGCCAACCCAGCGGATCGAGCAGGTTGAATGTGCGGAACGTCACCATGCGGCACAGTTTCTCGGAAATGCGCCAATTGTTTCCTTCCTGGGTGAAATTGCCCAACAGGCGACGGATGGGAAGCCCGCGCTGGACCTCGAACTGCGAATAGAGCCCGTCCTGGGCGCGCGCGATCATCTCCGAATTGATGTCGCTGGCGATTATGTCGATGGTCCAACCATGGGCGGCAAGAGCGGCGTCGCTCAGGATCATGGCGATCGAATAAGGCTCCTGGCCGGCCGCGCAGGCCGCGCACCAGATGCGCAGGCGCTTGGTGCGGGTGCGCGCGATCAAGAGCGCGGGGAGCACGATGTCGCGGAATTCCTCGAAGGTCTTGCGGTCCCGGAAGAAAGCGGAATCGTTGGTCGTCATGGCTTCGATCACCGCCGACACCAGCGCTTCGTGCCCGTGGCGCAACTCGCGCAGCAAGGCGCCAATGTCCTTGAAGCCGAAGCGGCGCATGACGGGCGCCAATCGGCTCTCCACCAAATGACTCTTCTTCTCGGTCAGCAAAAGGCCAGACCGCTTGTGCAGCACTTCCGCGAGGTAGGAGAAGTCCTTCTGATTCATCGTCACTGCGCCAAGCCGACTTCCGAAAGCTTCGCCTCGATGATGCTGCGGTCGAACGGCTTCATGATGTACTCGTCGGCGCCGGCGCTGAGCGCTTCGGTGATATGCGCCACGTCGTTCTCCGTGGTGCAGAAGAGCACGACGGGGCTGTGTCCCTGGCGTTCGCCGCGCAGGGCGCGCAGGAAAGCGATGCCGTTCATGTTCGGCATCTGCCAGTCGAGCAGGATCACGTCGGGCATCCGCCGCCGGCAAGCCTGCAACGCCGCTTCGCCGTCCTCGGCCTCTTCGGTCGCGAAAGACAGGTCTGCGAGGATGCGGCATGCAACTTTGCGGATAACGCGGCTGTCGTCGACGACAAGACAATACTTCATAGGCGAACCCCGGCGGTTAGGGCCGAATTCCAAAAAAATTCCGGGAAAGCCTACGTCAAGGAAGTAAATGACGACTTTACGGGACGGCCGCGCAATTAACCGGCGACCAGTTCGACCTGGCCCTCGCCGGCCGTGATCGTCAACCCGGCGTTGACCCCCTTGGCGAGCTTGTAGGTCAGGAAGGGCTGCACGCCGCGCGCATCGTAGGACGATTCCGACGCTTCGCCGCGCAAGGCCTTTTCGATGCCCTCCACGATCCGCGCATTCTGGCCGGTGGCGACCATCCTGAAGCCGTACACCGCGGGATCCTCGCTGGTCTCGATGCGCAGCGTGCCGCCGCGCGGCAGGCAATCCGCGGCGATCACGGCCGCGTTCATCACCAGTTTCGCCCAGTCTTTCGGCCAATTCGTGCGTGGGGCCTCCCAGTGCAGCGTCACCTTGCCCCCGCTCAGCAGGCCGGCGATCAGCCGCCCCACCTCGCCGAGATCCAGTTCCGCACCCGCGGAACCGGCCGCCCCGTACGCGATCCGCAGGAATTGCAGCCGCGCCAAGGCCTGCGACGCGCTGGAGGTGACGATCTTGAGCGCGTCGGCGCGCATGGCGGCATCGCGCTCGTCCTCCAGGACTTCCAGCCCGTTGACCACGGCGCCCAAGGGCCCCACAAGATCGTGGCAGACGCGGCTAACCAGGAAAGCGGAGAATTCGAGCTCGGTCATGGATCGACGGGTCTTTCGGGTTATGGTTGGCTAATGGTTATCGTCTCCTTTGCCTCTTAAGGAATGCTTAAGATGCTTGCAATGCTGGCGCCGGGACAGTGGGTGCGACTTCCCGCGGCGCCGGAATGGGGCCCGGGACAGGTGCAATCGGTGGCGGGAAATCGGGTGACGGTCAATTTCGAACATGCGGGGAAACGCGTGATCCATATAGACGTGGTGACGCTGGAGATCGTGGACATGCCGGACGGACAGCCATGAACGAGACAGTCCACGCGCACGCCGCCTCGCCGATGCTGCGGGCGCTGGCGATGATCGCCTACGACGCGGGCGCCATCGTACTCGAACACTACACCCAGGAGATCACCGCGCGGCACAAGGACGATCATTCGCCGGTGACCGACGCGGACGTGGCGACGGAGCGCTTCATCCTGAAGCGGCTGGCGCAACTGGCGCCGGGCGTTCCCGTCGTCGCCGAGGAGGAAGTCGCCGCCGGGCGCATCCCGAAGATCGGCCATCGCTTCTTCCTGGTCGATCCGCTCGACGGCACCAAGGAGTTCATCAGCCGCAACGGCGAGTTCACGATCAACATCGCCGAGATCGTGGAAGGCAAGCCGGTGCGCGGCGTCGTCTACGCGCCGGCGAAGGACCGGCTGTTCTTCGGCGAAGCGATGGCGGGCGCTTACGACGCCTTTGCGCCGCCGGGCGGCGCGCCGGACTTCGCCGAGGCGCGGCAGATCTTCGCGCGCGCCCCGGGACCGGACGGACTCGTCGCCGCCGTCAGCCGTTCGCACAACGACAAGAAGACCGGCGAGTACCTCGCCGAATATAATGTGAAGAGCTTCGTGGTGGCGGGATCGTCGCTGAAGTTCTGCCTGCTGGCGGCGGGCGAAGCCGACATCTATCCGCGCCACGGCCGCACCATGGAGTGGGACACCGCGGCCGGCCATGCCGTTCTGGCGGCGGCGGGCGGCAGCCTGTCGACGCCAGAGGGACGGCCGTTCCACTACGGCAAGCCCGACTTCGTGAACCCGCACTTCGTGGCGCGCGGGCTGACCAGCTAGGCACGGCTTCGGCAGGTTGTTTTCAAAATTTTGCAGGGGGTCCCCTCCGGGGCGGCGTTCCGCTTTTCGGACCTCAGACTCCGCGGGGCTGGGTCGGTTTGCGATTTGCATTGCGGGTCAAGTGCTTCCACGCATTTCGGCAATATAATTGTTTTCGAGAAATCGACGTATATATGGGGGGAGGGGGTACCCCCCTTCCCTTCGGGCTGGGAGCTGAGAGCCGTTTTCATCTGAGCGCCATTCGTTTTCGAATTTTTGAATCGGGGTCCCCCTCTCCACGTTCGAAAACCGAATATCCGTATCGCACCTCCTTTCGACCGCCTGCTTCTGCGAGACCGTCCGCAGAATCCAAACGCGCCGCAAACACGCAGCGCGCCGTATATCTGATGTCGGAATGGAATTCGGCGTTTCAAGAGGGTGCGACGAAAATGTCTTCGCGCAGAATTCGCAGTCTCAAATGCCGTTCGAGGAAATCAAGCAGTCCGCCGCGATCGCTTCACAGGCTGAGCATTGCGAGATGAAGACGGCTTTACATCATCGTGGGCACGCGCCTCTGACGGCCGCGACACGAGATCACCCAACCCGTACAATCGCAGCGGGACTTGAGAAGGCAACCTGACAACCAGTTCAAGATCTCCCCCGATGGCCCTGACGTAGTTGGACAGCGTGGAGAGATACATATCGGTCTGATTTTCGATCTTCGATACTGAAGGCTGGCTGATGTTCAGCGTGGTCGCGATCTCCGCCTGCGCCTTTCCAGCCGCCTTTCGCAGCGCCGCCAAGCTTTCCACCTCGCCCTTGAGTTGACGATAGCGTGCCTCGATTTCGAGGCGCCGACCTTTCGGCAAGGAATCGATTACGGCTTTCACTGTCCGACCCATTACGACCTCTTCCGACTTGCCGTATAGCCTATACGTTATATAGCTATTAAGCTATATTTATTCAAAAACTTTCCACCGCCGACAAAACCGTCGGTTGGCAAAGAGCACAACCTCGCATGCAGGGAGATCAGCATCACCTAGAGTCATTTTGGGTGAAACTCGACATACGCCCCCTCCGGCGCTTCCACCTTCGCCCTGCGGGCTACGGCGGACAAGCCGCGCCACCTCCCCCGTTCCTTCGACAAGCTCAGGACGGGGGAGGAAAAGACTGCGCCGGCGTCGCCTACCGGTCGTAATCGTGGCGGCTGGAATAGAAGACGAGATACATCAGCCCCGGCGCCCAAGGCGACGGTATCGATCACGCCGATGCCGTTCGTTCAGGCACCGGAACGCGCCGACGCGTCTTTCGGGCCCCGCCGGGTGGCTGAGGACGCATTCAGTGCCACGGCGGCGCGAATGAGTGCCTTCAACGCCTTCTCATCGATCTCGTCGTCTTCGTGGAAATCGATAGCACGCCTCACATTGCCTTCGAGGCTGGCGTTGAAGAGGCTTGAAGGGTCCGCCAACGCGGCGCCCTTGGCGAAGGTCATCTTCACGACGGCCTTGTAGGTCTCGCCGGTGCAGATGATTCCGCCGTGCTCCCACACCGGAACCCCTCGCCACTTCCACGCCTCGACCACGTCGGGATCGGCTTCCTGGATCAAGGCGCGGAGCCGGCCGAGCATCTTACCCCGCCAGTCGTCCAGCTCCTCGATCCGCGCGTCTATCCGCTGAGACGGAGACTTGCTGCTCTGCGCTCCGCTCTTCTTCATGCTCGTCTCTCCTCTCGTGGCTTTGACTGGCGAATGCGGTGACGCTGACGACGGTTCCCATCACAAGTTTGATCGCCGCGCGCGCCTATCACGCAATTCTCGTCCTACCAGCGGGCCAGCTGGGTGATCTGAATGAGGTTGCCGCAGGTGTCGTTCAGCTGGGCGATGGTCGAGCCGGTGACCTCGGTCGGCGGCATCTTGAATTCGGCGCCGCGCGCTTTGATGCGCTCGTGGTCGCCCTTGACGTCATCGGTGAAGAACATGACCGCGGGCTGGCCCTGCTTGAACAAGGCCTGCTGGTAGGTCTTGGCCGCGGGATTGTCGTTGAGCGCGAGCTGCAGCTCGGTTCCGTCCGCCTCGTCGGGTGAGACCACGGTCAACCAGCGATACGGCCCGTTGCTGAAATCGGCCTTTTTGGTAAAGCCCAGCACGTCGCTGTAGAAGCGCAGAGCCTTTTCCTGGTCATCCACATACACGCTGGTCAGCTTGATCTTCATCGGTGTGCCCTCCGTTTGTTACGTGCGCGGCCCCGGCTTTGAATTGTGCCGGTAGATTCAGTCCATCCGCGCCAAGACCTGCTCCAGATTTGCGAGAAACCGCGGCCAGCCCGCCTTGGCGCCGCCGTAGTACCGCGGCTGGTCCGGCGGGAAACCAGACTGCTCCATGCGCAGCTTGGTCCCGGCGCCCGTTGGCGTGAGAGTCCAGGTGACGACACTTTTGAGAACGTCGTCACCCCAGGTGTAAGACAGCGTCTTGTTCGGCTCGACGGCGAGGACCTGACAGGCGACAGAACCCCATTCCGCGCTGAGATTGAATCGGTGGCCCACGACAGGCTTGAATTCGTTCTTCATCAGCCATTCCTCGATCAGGTGCGGTTCCGTGAGCGCGCGCCAGATCTTCTCCGGCGGGTGAGGGATCTCCCGTTCGACAACGACGGAGAGCGTTTCGGGTTTGCTCATTGGTCCATCCTTTTCAGCAGGTCTTCGAGTTTGTCGAACCGGTTTTGCCAGAAGCCGGTCATGTGGCTTGTCCAGTCGATCAGTGGGGCCAAGGCGCCAAGCCGCGCGCTGTAGTGCGTTTGGCGGCCTTCGTGGCGGTCGCGCACCAAGCCGGCCTGCTTCAGAACGCCAAGATGCTTCGAAACGGCCGGCTGCGAGACTCCGGACCGAGCGGTCAGGGCCCCGACCGTCTTCTCTCCTTCGCGGCACAGCCGTTCGAAGAGAGCCCGCCGCGTCGGATCGGCGAGCGTTCTGAAGAGCACATCGTGAGCGTTTGCCATTTGTAATCGATAACTTTGTAGTTATTGATTGACGTATAATCGATGGGATATGTGTGCGTCAAGCGGGAGCCCGGCGCGCGTGCGTTTCTACCGGTCGTAATCGTGGCGGCTGGAATAGAAGACGAGAAACATCAGCCCGGCGCCCAACGCGACCGTGAAGACGATGCCCATGGCCAGGAAGAACCATCCCAGGCCGCTCATCGGCACGCCGGACAACGCCATCCAGGCATGAATCGCATACAGGATCGCCGCGCCGAGAAATCCGGCCAGCACGATCAGCGCGATCCAGCCGGCCACTCCCAGGGCCGTGCCCGTCGCCGCCGCGCGCTTTGCGGGTTCGTTCATGGATGGGACCTTACCCGCTCGCAATCCTTGCGCAAAGCATCACCGGCGAAATCCTCGATGCCCGCCAGATTCGGGCCCGCGCCGATTTTCGACACATCCCTGCCACAGAAAACGCACAGGACACGTATCCCCTGTGCCGTCGCGGTGCCGAAAACACCGCCGGGCAAAAGGGAAACGATGCTGCCATCTCGCGCGCGTGGAGATTTTGAGCGATGCTGCGCGGCGTAGGGGTTGCGTGATTCGAGAGGAGTTCCGATTGATGAAAAGGCGCACTTTGATTGCAGGCGCGGCCGCCACGGCCTTCGGTTTCGCCGCGGCCCCCGCCTTCGCCGCCGGCGACGATGCCACGTACACCGAACAGGAAATCACCAAGGCCGCATCCGACTTCTTCGGCGTCACGACCGAAGCGGTCGCCAAGGCGGTGCAGCACGTCTTCAAGGACCTGGGGCAGCCCGACGCCTACATCAAGGGCGACGAGGGCTCGGGCGCCTTCGTCGTCGGCCTGCGCTACGGTTCCGGCTGGCTGATCCGCAAGAACTTCGCGCCGAAGAAGGTCTACTGGCGCGGCCCGTCGGTCGGCTTCGACATCGGCGGCAACGCCTCGAAATGTTTCACGCTGGTCTACAATCTCAGGGACGAGCGCCGGATGTGGCAGCGTTTCCCGGGCATCGAAGGCACCATCTATTACATCGCCGGCATCAGCGTGATGTATCAGCGCTCGGGCGGCGTGACGCTGGCGCCGATGCGCACCGGCGTCGGCCTGCGCGCGGGCGTCAACGTGCAATACGACGAATACACCGACAAGCGCGACTGGTTCCCGCTGTAGAAAAAAGCGATTAGCGAAGTCGCGCGTAGCGAATAGGGAACTCCCTATTCGCTATTTCGCTGTTCGCCGGCCTAGGCGCTCGCCGCCGGCGCGGGCGTGTCGATGGCGCCGGCCGGCGCGGGCAGATAGATCAGCAGCGCCGACGCGACATAGACCGACGAGAACGTGCCGACCACGATGCCGAACAGGATCGCGGCGGTGAAGTCGAACAGCGACGGCCCGCCGAACAGCAGCAGCGGCAGGATCGACATCGCGGTCGCCACCGAGGTCAGGATCGTCCGCGACAGCATCTGGTTGGTCGACAGGTTGATCAGATCCGCCAGCGGCATGCGCTTGTACTTTCGCCGGTTCTCGCGAATCCGGTCGAACACCACCACCGTGTCGTTGATCGAATAGCCGGCCAGCGTCAGCAGCGCGGCGATGCTGGTCAGCGTGAAATCCAGATGGAGGAGCGAAAACAGGCCCGCGGTCACCAGCACGTCGTGGCCCGTGGCGATGGCGGCGCTGATGCCGTACTGCCACTCGAAGCGGAGCGCCACCCACAGGGCGATGGCCACGATGGCGAGGATCGTCGCATAGACGCCGCCGCGGAACAGCTCGGCGCTGACCTTCGGCCCGATCACCTGGGCGGCGCGGAATTCATAGCCTTTGCCGAGAACGCGCCTGATCTGGGCTTCGGCGTTTTCGCCGCTCTGCCCGGTCTTGGGCTGCACGCGGATCAGGACGCAGGAATTCACCGGGGCGTCGCACGCCCCGCCGAAGAAATACTGAATCTGCTCGTCGTTGAAATGCAGGCCTTCCACCTGCCCGCGCACATGGCCGATGTTGATGGTCTGCGCGGATTTCACCTGCAGCGACACGCCCCCGGTGAAGTCGATGCCCAGGTTGAAGCCGTGGATGGCGATCGACAGGATCGTGACCAGCAGCAGCAGGCCGTCCACCGCGAAGGCGTAGTAGCGGGCCCCGACGAAGTCGATGTTCGGCACGTTCGGCAGAAAGCGCAGCAGAGGCATGGGTTTGCGGGTCCGTAAGGCGGGCGGCACACATAAACGCATTGGCTGCGGGGAACAAGCTTGGGGCGCCGCGGTCCTGCGACAATACAGACGAATTGACGGCCGGCCGCCGACCGCTCATATTATGCGTTGTTGCGCATAAGCGGATTTTCGCATGACTCAAATCTCCCTGGTGATGGCCGCCCTGTCCGATCCGACGCGTCTCGGCGCCGTGCGGCTGCTGTGGGACGGCCAGGAACATTGCGTGTGCGAGTTGATGCGGCAGCTCGGCGCCACGCAGTCGCGCATGTCCCGCCACATGGGCGTACTCAAACAGGCCGGCCTCGCGGCCGACCGGCGCGACGCCCAGTGGGTGCGCTATCGCCGCAATCCCGCGCTCAGCCCCCAGATCGCCGCCGTCGTCGATGCCGTCATCGCGGCGCTGGGCGAGGACAGGAAGAAGGCGGCATGAGCACCGAAACGATCATCCGCCCCTCCGACGACACGAGACTATGGATCGCGGGAACGGCCGCGTCCGTCGTCCTGTGGTTCGCCGTCTACAGCCAGCTCGCGCCGCTTTCAGAATGGATCGTCTCGCACCTGCCCCTGACGCGCGCCAGCCGGCTCGGCGACGCCGCCGCCTTCTTCATCTTCGAGATGCCGAAGGTGCTGATGCTGCTGACGCTGGTGGTGTTCGCCATGGGCCTGGTGCGCAGCTTCTTCTCGCCGGAGCGCACCCGCGCCTTCCTCGCGGGAAACCACGAGGGCGCCGGCAACATCGCCGCCGCGGGCCTGGGCATCGTCACGCCGTTCTGTTCCTGCTCGGCGGTGCCGATGTTCCTCGGTTTCGTTTCGGCGGGCGTGCCGCTGGGCGTGACCTTCTCCTTCCTGATCGCCGCCCCGATGGTCAACGAAGTGGCCCTCGGGCTTCTGTTCGTCCTGATCGGCTGGCAGGTGGCGCTGACCTATCTCTTCTTCGGTCTCGCCATCGCCATCGCCGCGGGCTGGGTGATCGGGCGGCTGCATCTGGAAGGCTGGCTGGAGGAATGGGTGCGCAATCTGCGCTCCGCCACCGCCGACCTCCCCGCCACAGCGATCACGCCCGTCGACCGCATCAAGGCGGGCATCGAGGCGGTGAAAGACATCGTCGGCAAGGTGTGGTTGTGGGTGGTCGTCGGCATCGCGGCGGGCGCCTTCATCCACGGCTATGTGCCGGCCGGCCTGCTCGCCTCGATCATGGGGCGCGGCGCCTGGTGGTCGGTGCCCGCGGTCGTCCTGCTGGGCATCCCGATGTACTCGAACGCCGCGGGAATCATCCCCGTGGTCGAGGCGCTGCTCGGCAAGGGTGCGGCACTGGGTACCACCCTCGCCTTCATGATGAGCGTGACCGCGCTGTCGTTTCCCGAAATGATCATCCTGCGCAAGGTGCTGACCGTCCGCCTGATCGCCGTGTTCGTCGGCGTGGTGGGAATCGGCATCCTTGCGGTCGGCTATCTGTTCAACGTCCTGTTCTCCTGAAGCAAAGGAACACCCCATGAAACATGTCAAAGTGCTCGGCTCCGGCTGCAAGCGCTGCCTGACCGCGGCCGAGATGGTGCACGCCGAAGCCAAAAAACTGGGCATCGACATCAGCGTCGAGAAGGTGACGGACCCCGCCCTCATCGCCGGCTACGGCGTCGCGGCGACGCCGGGCATCGTCGTCGACGGCAAGGTGGTGCATGCGGGCGGTTTGCCGAAACCCGAAGACCTGGCGAGGTGGCTGAAGGGCTGACGTCCGCGCGACCGAATGGCCGTCGCGCACGCTGTAAAATCAGCGCGCGAATTCCAGCAAAATCCAAAGGGTTGAATTGGCGCCGGGAAGCGACCATCTCCGTAAATACTACCGTGTTGGCCGCAAATCAGGGGACAGGACCAGACGATGGAGCATGTCGTACTCCTCATCGAGCGATATGGCCTCGTCGTCGTATTCCTCAATGTCCTGCTCAACCAGGCCGGCCTGCCGATCCCGACCTATCCCACCTTGCTGATCGCCGCGGCGCTGAGCACCAGCGACGAGCGGCTGGCGGAGATTTTCGCGGCCGGCGTGGCGGGTGCGCTGGTTGCGGACACCGCGTGGTTCTGCGCCTGCCGACGCCACGGACGCCGCCTGCTCGGACTGCTGTGCCGGATTTCCCTGTCGCCGGATTCCTGCGTGCGGCAGACCGAATCCCTGTACGCCAAGATCGGGCCGCCGTCGCTGGCGGTCGCCAAGCTCGTCCCCGGCCTGGGCACAGTGAGCATCGCGTTGGCCGGATCCGCCTCGGTAGGCGCCTTCAGCTTCTTCCTCTTCGACGGCATCGGCGCCACACTCTATGTCGGCATCGCGGTGGCGCTGGGCAGCTTGTTCCATCACGCCATTGCCGACGTGCTGGCCACGCTGACGACGCTGGGCGAAGTGGGAGTCATCATCGTCATCGCCGCGCTGGCGCTTTATCTGGCGGGAAAGTGGTGGCAGCGCCAGAGCTTCATCCGCCGCCTGCGCATGGACCGCATCACCGTCGACGAGTTGGCGGACCTGATCGACGGCGGCAAGACGCCGGTCATCCTCGACGTGCGGTCCGACCTGACGCGCTACGAGGAAGGCGTCATCCCGGGGGCGGTGTTCGCGCATCCCTCGGAGGCGGTAACGGCGCTCGCCGGGTTCCGGCGCGACATCGACGTTGTCGTCTACTGCTCGTGTCCCAACGAGGAATCCGCGGCAAGGGCGGCAAAGCATCTGAAAGACGCCGGATTCCGCAAAATCAGGCCGCTGCTCGGCGGAATCGAGGCCTGGGCCGCCGCCGGCCGGCCGATCCTGGCCCTGGCAAACGACGACGAGCCGCAGGAAAATCTTGCAGGTGCGCCGGGCGTCGTTGCGTAAGATACCCGTCCGCCGCTTTCGCCGCCCATCGACAAGGAGAACACATGTCACAGAATCCATCCGCCACAGCATCGGGGCAGTTCCAGGTCGGGGGCGACATCACGGTCAACCGTCTCGGCTTCGGCGCCATGCGCATCACAGGTCCCGGCATCTGGGGCGAACCCGCCGACCCCAAGACCGCGCGCGAGACCCTGCGGCGCCTGCCGGATCTCGGCGTCAATTTCATCGACACGGCGGACGCCTACGGCCCGGCGGTCAGCGAGGATCTGCTGCGCGAGGTCCTGCATCCCTATGAGGGCCTGCTGATCGCCACCAAGGGCGGCCTGACGCGCCACGGCCCGAACATCTGGAAGCCTCTGGGCCGGCCGGAATATCTGCGCCAATGCGTGCTGATGAGCCTGCGGCGGCTCGGCGTCGAACGCATCGATCTGTGGCAGCTGCACCGCGTCGATCCCGCCGTGCCGCGCGACGAGCAGTTCGGCGTCATCGCCGCGATGCGCAAGGAAGGCCTGATCCGCCACGCCGGGCTGAGCGAAGTCGGCGTCGACGACATCAAGGCGGCGCAGAAGCATTTCCCGGTGGCCACCGTGCAGAACCAGTACAATCTGGTCGACCGCAAGAGCGAAGCGGTGCTGGATTTCTGCGAGCAGCAGAACATCGGCTTCATTCCGTGGTTCCCGCTGGCGGCCGGAGCGCTGGCCAAGCCGGGCACCATTCTCAGCACGCTGGCGGAGAAGCTGAAGGCGACGCCGGCGCAGGTGGCGCTGGCTTGGGTGCTGAAACGCTCAAAGGTGATGCTGCCGATTCCGGGCACCGCCAATCCCGAGCATCTGGTGCAGAACGTCGCCGCCGCCGCGCTTCAATTGACGGATGCGGATTTTGCGGCGCTCGACAAACAGGCAAGAGAGGCCGCGTAACGATGAAAACCGTAAGACTCGGAAAGACAGGTCTGGAGGTCTCGCGCATCTGCCTGGGCTGCATGACCTACGGCGAACCCGATCGCGGCGTGCACAACTGGACGCTCGGAGAAGAGAAGAGCCGGCCGCTGATCAAGAAGGCGCTGGGGATGGGAATCAATTTCCTCGACACCGCCAACACCTATTCGGACGGCAGTTCCGAGGAGATCGTCGGCCGCGCCATCAAGGACTTCGCCAAACGCGACGAGGTGGTGCTCGCCACCAAGGTCTTCAACCGCATGCGGCCCGGACCGAACGGCGCCGGCCTGTCGCGCAAGGCGATCATGGCCGAGATCGACAACAGCCTGCGCCGGCTGGGCACGGATTACGTCGATCTCTACCAGATCCACCGCTGGGACTACGCAACCCCGATCGAAGAAACGATGGAAGCGCTGCACGACGTCGTGAAGGCCGGCAAGGCGCGTTACATCGGCGCCTCGTCGATGTACGCGTGGCAGTTCACCAAGGCGCTTTATATCTCGCGGCTGAACGGCTGGAGCGAGTTCGTCAGCATGCAGAACCACGTCAACCTGCTGCACCGGGAAGAAGAGCGCGAAATGCTGCCGCTTTGCGCCGACCAGGGCATCGGCGTCATCCCGTGGAGCCCGCTGGCGCGCGGCCGCCTCACCCGCGACTGGGACGAGACCAGCGAACGGCAGAACAACGACCTCTTCGGCAACACGCTGTACGACGCCGCACAGGATGCCGACCGCAAGATCGTGGAGGCGGTCCGCGACGTCGCCAAGGCGCGCGGCGTACCGCGGGCGCAGGTGGCGCTGGCCTGGGTGGCGCAGAAGAGCACGGTCACCGCGCCGATCGTCGGCGCGTCCAAGCCGCAACATCTCGACGATGCCGTCGCGGCGCTGTCGCTGACGCTCACGGCGGAGGAGATCAAGACGCTGGAGGCGCCTTACGTGCCGCATCCGGTGGTTGGGTACGCCTGAGCCGTCAGGGACGCCGACGCGTTGGCTTGCGGAAATTCGCTCTTCTTGCCTTCGTCCAATGCGAGAACGGCAGGCTCAGAAGCGCGGCCAAGGTCAAAGCGGCGATCAACGCCCAGGCGTCGTTCATGGCCTGCGTGAAAGCCGCGTGATCGACCATCGGGCGAAGGATGGCCTGCGTCAGTTCGTCAAGCGGACCAGGTTGGCGATTGCGGAACAGCGTGAGCGGGATGCCGACGAATTTCGCGGTCTCGACGTTGCCGGCCATGAGCTGATGAACGATGGTCTGCGCATGGCCCGGCGCGCGGCCGTAAATGATGCTGTCGATCACCGCGATCCCTATCGCCCCGCCAAGATTTCGCATCAGATTGAAGAGGCCGCTCGCATCCGGCACATCGGCGGGCGCGAGATGGCCGAGGGCAAGCCGCGTCGGCGGCAGCAGACAGAACATGATTGCCACGCCGCGGACGACCTGCGGCCAGAACATTCCCGCGAAATCCGTGTCGGGTGTCTGGAAGGCGCTGAGCCCCAAACCCACCGCGAAAAGCACAAAGCCCACCGTCGTCAGCAATCTGGGGCCCAGCCTCTGCTCCAATGCGACCGCGATCGGCGCCGTTACCAGTTGGGCCACGCCGGTGACGAGCATGATCTCGCCGATCTCCAGTGCGCCGTGGCCCCGCACATAGGCGAGAAACACCGGCATCATGTAAACCGATCCGAAAAGGCCCATGCCGAGCACGAAACTCAGCAGGCAGCCCACTGCAAAAATCGGGTCCATCAGCGTCCGCAGTTCAACCACCGGTTTGCGGCGGCCGAGCGAGCGGCGCGCAAACGCCACGCCGCTCATCACCGACACCGCGAGCAGGCCGCAGACAAACGGGGACAGCCAGCCGCGCTGAGGTGCTTCCTTCAGCGCGATTTCCAGCGCCGCGAGCGCGAGCGCCATGCAGGCGATCGACAGGACGTCCAGCGAGCGGGCCTCACCGGGTACCGGCTTTTCCACCGGCAACAGCCACACGGTCGCCACAGCCGACAGAATTCCGGGTATGACGTTGATGAGGAACAACCAGTGCCAGGTGTAGGTCTGCGTGATCCAGCCGCCGACGATCGGACCAACGGTCGGGGCGAGGACAGCGAGGACGCCGGCAATGGTGGTGGCGATGCCCTGCAGGCGCGGCGGGAACAGCAGGAACACCGCGGTGAAGACGGCCGGGATCAACGTTCCGCCCGAGAGGCCCTGCAGCACGCGCCAGGCCATGAGTTCGGCAAAGCTGCCGCTGGCCGCACAACCGATCGACGCAAACGTGAAAATCGAGATGGTGATGACGAACAGCCAGCGCATGGTCAGCAGGCGCGTCAGGAAGCCCGTCAGAGGGATCGCGATGACTTCCGCAATCAGATAGGCGGTCTGTACCCAGCTCATCTGATCGCGCGCGATGCCGAGCGCGCCCTGAATGGTCGGCAGCGAGGTCGCCACCACCTGGACGTCGAGAATGGCCATGAACATGCCGACGCACATCATGGCAAAACCCGCCCAGGTGCCGGCTGAAACCCTATCCTCGTCGTTCTGAGAGATCGGTTGCTCCTGTAAGCGCGGCGTTCTCGGCAGAAATGCGGATGGAAAGGACAATGGCGTTCAGGATCGAGAAAGCCAAGGCATACAACGGCAGCCCGAAGACCAGCGGAAGAACCGCGATCTCGCCGACGACGACCGCATAATTGGGATGGCTCAGGAAGCGATAGGGGCCGGTTGTCACCAGTGGTGCATCAGGCAGGACCACGATGCGCGTCGTCCAACGGTCCCGCAACGTGGCCAGCACCCAGAGGCGCAGGATTTGCAGGACTGCGAAAAGCGCCAGCCAGGTCGGCTGGATCGGACGATCCCATGCCCAGAGCCACAAGCCGCCGAGCCATACCGCATGAAGAGCGACGATCAGGGGATAATGCGCCGCCGCCACTTCCCTGGCGCCGCGATCGAGCAGGCGCGCGGTGTTGCGCTTGGCGAGAAACAACTCCGCCACCCGTTCGGCCGTGACGAAGGCGAGAAGCGCAACCGCGCCTGTCACGCGGCTCTCTTCAGCGATACGCAGCTCGTGCTGAACCCCGGACCCATGGCCGTCACCACGGAGCGAGACGGCAGGCCGGCCCGCAGCGCGTGATCGAGGACGAAAAGCGCGGTCGGGGCGGACATATTGCCGTACTCGCGGAGGACCGCGCGTTCATGGTCGAGCGCGCCCTGCGAGATGCCCAATGCCCGCTCCAGCGCCACGACCACCTTCGCGCCGCCAGGATGACAAACGAAACGATCCACCTCGTTCATCCTGATTTTGGCGCGTTCGAGAATACCCGCAACCGCCGGCCCCAAATTTTCCTCAGCAAACGACGGGATCGCCTGCGCGAAGATCACTTCGAAACCCTCCGAATCCAGGTCCCAGCCCATGATATCGAGCGTGTCCGGCCAAGTGTGCTCCCCGCAGGCTTCGACCTCGGCAACGCCGGCTTCTCCGGCGCGCAGAACGCAGGCGGCGGCCCCGTCCCCGAAGAGCGCACTGGCGACGATGTTCGCTTTGGTCAGCTGGTCCAGACGGAACGCGAGCGTGCAAAGCTCCACCACGACAAGGAGCACGTTGGCGCCGGGCTGCGCCTTGGCGAGACGCGCGGCGATCGCGAAGCCGGAAACGCCCCCCGCGCATCCCAGACCGAAAACCGGAACGCGCTGAATATCGGTGCGAAACCCCATGGCTTGCGCGGCCCGCGCCTCCAGGCTCGGCGTTGCGATGCCCGTGGAGGAAACCGTGACGACGACATCGATCTCGGCGGCCATGAGCCCGGCCCCGCGCAACGCCTTGGTCGTGGCATCGACGAACAGCTCATGCGCGACTTTGAGATAGACGGCCGTTCTTTCCTTCCAGCCATGAGGCTCGGAATACCATTCGATCGGACGCGCCGCATGCCGCTTGCGGATTCCGGCCGTCAGGAATACCGGGGCCATGCGATCGAAGGCGCTGTATCGCTTGCCGAACATCTCGCGGGCGGCGGCGGCGACTTCGTCCTGCAGCAGGACGTGCGGCGGAACGGCGGTCGCGAGAGAAATCAGCTTTGCCGTTTCATACAATAGGGAACCTCGCACGCGGCTCGAACCAGCTTCCGTCACTTGTTCAACGCCGTCCGACGAAAAGAGTTGCTTCCACAGTCCCGCTTCCAGTCCGAACCAAAAAGAATTTGGCGGATTGCCGGCCGCATAGGAGCCTTCGTTCACCACCTGCAGCGCTCATCTGTCGTCGTGACGCAGGCTGTCGACGTTATACTGACGAAATCCCGAGTTGCGCCGGTAGGTTCGGAATCTACTCAGACGGAGTTCCCAACAGGTCGGCGCGGATTATCTCCTTCGTCTGAGAAGAAGATCGGTCGCGCCGAAAATTGCGGCCGCCAGAACCGCCAACAAGGGCTTGTCCCGCGCGAAAATGCTCAGCAGCGCCGCAGCAGCGCTTTCGTAGGTGTCGTCGGGCCGGGGCGGACGCGTTACCGAACGTCGGAAACCGGTTGCCGTTCCCCAGATACAAGGCGGCAGCAGCAAAACAAGCCCGGCGACTGCCGCGCCGCCGGCAATACCGAGGCGCGGCTGCAGCGCAAGCAAGATCGCTGCGCCAAGAAATGCGACGCCGAAAAAAATCAGGGCGGCCCCGAGCAGTCCTAGAACCGCGACTGCAGCATTCGGCGGCCGCACGACTCTGCCTATCGGCGCAGAAAGAGGGCGCCGAGAAGCGCGCCTGCGCCCATCGACAGGACGATAGCCGAAAGAGGCTGGGCCCGCACCGAGCCGCGCACGGATTCGAGATTGTCGTTGGTCCAGGTCTCGACATCGTCGACCGCATGCGCGGCCGTTTCCTCCGCGAGACGGTACGCACGTTCCGCGACATTTTCCGCGTTGCGTATCGCGAGGTGGACGCGACCGTCCGCAACACCGGCGACCTCGCCGGCGAGGCCCTTCATGTCCGCCTGCAGCGAATCGAGTTCCGAGCGCAGCGCACCCAGCCGCGAGTCTATATTCTTCGAGCCATTCGTCTTCCGGTGTTCAGCCATCGATAGTCTCCATTCTCCAACGTTGACCAAGGTCGTGAGGAAGGCCCAACAAAATTATGGGTTTTCCTAATTTGACGTTTCTGCCGCGTGTTGTTGAGCCAGCCATTCGGCAGACTTCTGTTCGATCCAGCGCCGCGCGTCAGGCCGGCGGAGAAACCGGCCGACCTTCATGCGCCGGCCATTGGCCCATGTCACAAGCACGTAGTATTCCCGCAAGAGAACACCCTTGCGCGGCACGAACGTCGGCGCGTCGCCGTCAGCTGGCGTGCGAGGGCTTTCCGTTGAAGATTCTTGCATCTGTTTCCCGCGACTTGTGTCTGTTTGCACGGCGCCGTTACGCCGATGGCATGCAACGACAGAAATACCCATGCGAAACCGGTGGAGCTTCGCCTACGAGCACATCACCCAGCGAATGCGACCCTACCCAGCGGCGGTCCCGCGAAGGTAGATTCGGAATCTACTCAGCCGAAATGATTGCGGACGCTCCGTAGCCTTGCGGCGGCGCCAAGGCGTTAAACCGGCTCGTTTATGACACCGGTAGCAATTATCCCGATACTACGCTAAAAGCGTGGTGCGACCGGGCATAACCGACTGCCAGGATAAGTCCCGGCGCGTTGCAGGAGGACTCCATGAAGCGTCTGCCGATCACCGCCCTATGCCTTTGCGCACCTTTGCTTGGGATCGCGCTGTACGGCGCTCAAGCGGCCGTCGTCGGCGTGAGCCAGCCGGCGCAGTCGATCACCGCAGGGCGGATCGCCACCCTGCCCGCCAAGCAGCGCGCCGCGTGGCTCAATTATCTGAAGCACTCCGAAGCGCAGCGCGCCGCCGACAAGGCCGCGCTCGCCGCCGAACGCAAACCGGGAATGGCCATTCCACCACCACCGGAAGAAAACGCCCGCAGCCGAAGCATGCCGCTCGACCGCGACGCCGCCTGGTACGGAACGCCCGAGGCACGGCGCGTCGCCGACGTGATCGTCAGTTTCCAGACGCCGGCCGGCGGCTGGGGCAAGAACCAGGACCGCAGCGGGCCGCTGCGCCTGCCCGGCCAAGCCTATGTGCCCAACAACATCTCGCACTATCTGGCGTCCGGCGATTTCGATACGCCGAAAGAACCAGACTGGAACTATGTCGGCACGCTGGACAACAACGCCACCACCACCGAACTGCACTTCCTCGCGCTGGTGGCCAAGCAGACACCCGGCGCCGCCGGCGATGCGTACCGCGACAGTTTCGTCCGCGGCATCCGCTATCTTCTTGAGGCCCAGTTCCCCAATGGCGGCTGGCCGCAGGTGTGGCCGCTGGAAGGCGGCTATCACGATGCGATCACCTACAACGACGATGCGGTGACGCTGGCCGCCGAACTGCTCACCGACGTCGCCGAGAACGATGGCGACGACTACAATTTCGTGTCAACAACCCTGCGCGGCAAGGCGGCTGCGGCGGCGCATCATGCGCTCGACTGCATCCTGGCGACCCAGGTGAAGGTGGACGGCCAGCTCACGATCTGGGGCCAACAACACGACGCCCTGACCCTGCAGCCCGTGGCGGCGCGTAATTTCGAACCGGCGGTGCTGTCTTCCGGGGAGAGCGCGGACCTGCTCGTCTATCTGATGTCGCTGCCCCATCCATCCGCGACGCTTCAGGCGGCGATCCGCGCGGGCGTGGCGTTCCTCAAAAAGGCGGCGGTCACCGGTTACGCCTACACGAACCGTGACGCGCCGGGCGGACGTCATCTCGCGGCGCAGGCCGGCGCCGGACCGCTCTGGGCGCGCTTCTACGCCGCCGATCCCAAGCGGCCAGTATTCGGCGACCGGGACAAGACCATCCACGACGACGTCAACGAACTGACGCTGGAGCGGCGCAACGGATATTCCTGGTACAATGACGATCCGCAGAAGGCACTGGCGGCCTACGAGAGATGGAGCAAGGCGCATCCGCCAAGTGCCGACTGATCAGCGTTCCACGTGCAGGCGAAGGCCGAAGACGGAGACGGGCCCGCGGTCCCCGTTGTAGGCGGGATTGGCGATCCACTGATAATCGACGCTCAGGCTGAGTCCGCCCGTGAGACCGACGCGGTAATAGGTTTCGAGGATATCCTCGCGGCGGTAATGCGGCAGCGCGCCGTCGCCGATGAGGATGCCGATGCCGCCTGCCCTAAAATACGCCCGGGCCGCGTTTGAGATGTCATTCGTCACGGCGGCAAACCCGACGGCGTCGTCCGGCCTCCTCCAAGCGGCGCCCGACAGGCTCAGTCCCGCGGCGAGAGACCGGTTAATCTCGGTGAACTCGTATGCCTCCTGGCTGCCGTCATTGGCACTCAGGCGCAGGAAGACGCCAAGACCGTCTCCGATCTGCTGCGCGAGGTTGACCGCAACGCCGGGCCGCGAACGATATCGACGCACCAGCGCGGTGTCCGGCACGGCGAGGGCGATCGCGTCATGGTACGATCCCATGCGGCCGCGATTGACGAAACCGAGCAGCTTGAGCGTGCCGAGCCGGTTCCACAGCGTGTAGCGGTCCTCCAACTCACCGACAATCTCGAATTGCGAAAAGCCAGTGTCCAGCGCCGCACCGTTGGGAACGCGCGACAGATCGAACAGGCCGGCACGCAAGGTCCACCAGTCTTGCGTCCATTCGGCCGCGGCGCCGTAGCTGTAGCCCCACGAGTCGGCGGCGTAATCGAAGGCGCCGGAATCGATGATCGCCCAGTTAAAGAAATCCTGCTTAGGATCGTGAGCATAGACGTTGGCGTCGAAGATGTCGGTGACCGAGAGCTTGCCGATCGTCAGCACCAGATTATCCGCCGTTCGCATGCCGCCAAGCTGGTTTGCATCGGAGTCGACGGTCTCCGCCGCGCCGCCGAGATCGAAGGTCTGGCGGAAGAACAGGCGCTGCAGCCGGAAATAGGGTTCCGATTTCCCGACCTTGTAGGCCTCGCCGCTCGGAAAACCCGCCGCACCGACCGTATCGCTGAGTCCGAAGCCCTGGTCGATTTCCGGATTCACATAGAGCTCGCCGCCGTTCCACAGCCGCACGCCGGCGAACACCGTGGCGTCGAAGGTCTCGTCGCCGCGACTGCCGGGATCGAGGCTGTTGACACCGCGATAGAGCGAGCGGAACGCCGGATGGTACTGCCAGACGAAGGTGGCCTGGCCGTGCAGGGACCAGGCTTCACCGTCGGCGAACGAAACACCGCACGGCGTCAGCAATGCCAGCGCAACGATGATCCCGATTGCACGCATGAATATCCGCCGCGATGGCATTCCGGGCGCGATCAAAATGAAAACGCAGCCATAGTCAACCGCCGAGCACCCTTCGACGGCTAGCTCGGCGCGGCGTCGAAGGCAATGGCCATCGCCCGGCGGCCTTGAGCGCCAATGTCGGTGCAGCGCCGGCGGTCTGAAACGGCTCCGGCACTGCTGCTTGAACGAGGCAACAGCGCGCCGATAATGGCGTCCGCAATGTTTGAATCTGCCTTTTTGATCACCAACCCGGCTACGGGTTTTTCAATAGCCGGTCAGAGCAACTGGGCATGCGTGCGCACATAATCGAGCGTGACGTCCTTCTTCCAGACAATGTAGCCGGTCATGGCGTGAACCTTGGCATCCCCGCCCGTCATGTCGAAGCCCATCTGGTTCCCGGCGCCGGCGGCCGCGCCGGGAATATTGCCGCCCATCATGGAGCCCTGAGAATAGGAGAAGATCTGGCCGACCGTGGCGTTGCTCGAATTGGCGTCGGTAATTGGCCTGAACGGTTGGCCGGGAATCTTGATGTCCCCGAGCACATAATCCTTCGGATTCTGAGACTTTAGCGTCCAACCGCAGCCATCGACATGCTCCAGCCTGTCGGGCGCGAAGGCGAGCGTCAGCAGCAGCAGCTTCATCGTGCCAATCGCCGCAAATTCGGCAAAGCCCGTGGCCTTCGCGGTGTAATTCGAAATGCCGATACCGTAGGTCAGCCAGAAATTCTTGTCCTCCCAGAGTGTCTTGAAGGCCGCCTTGCTCATCGGAATTTTCAGGCCGTCTCCGAAATCCAGCATCTGTGGATGGCCTGGGAGCAGGTTCGCCTTCGGCTCGGGTTCCGCATCGTTTGCGGCCACTGCGGGCATAAACGGAACCGCGGCAAGAGCCCCGGCAAGCGAGATCACGAATCTACGTCTGTCTGTCATGCGCACCTCGATCAACCAACCGCCTTATCCATGAGGGCGGACTTCTTGAGCGACGGATGTAGCGGACGCCAGCGTTTCACCGCACGTTTCTGTTGTTGGAGCAGCGTGAAGCACGCAAACGAGTGCGCCACATCCGGCATAAAGATACTCTTCCGCGTTGCCATCTTCCAGCGCTCGCGCGAAGGACCATTAAAAAATGCGGGCCACCTGCCAGGGGAGGACAAGCGGCCCGCAGCCTCATCAAGCCGAACGGTCTAGAGGTTTGCCCGCACGACGAACGAAAATTCGCGGTCGTTCAGGAACCAAGAACGGCCGGCCCGCAGATTGTTGGTCAGGACTTGGGAGGTCTGTGTCACGCCGTCGAGCAGGTTTGTCGCCTGCACACCGATCTTCCAATTGTCGTTCAGCGAGTAGAAGAACGACCCATCCAGCGTACCGGAGCCCTCGGCGACGATCGGCAGGAACGGATAGATCACGTCTCTGGTCGTCAGGAGGTAGTAGGAACGCCAGTTCCATGCGAGCCTGGCAGAGAACGCTCCCTTCTCGTACATGCCGGTGACGTTGTAGTTGTACCGCGACAGCCCCTGCAGCGGCAGCTTGCTGACGTCGACCGTCGTGCAGGGTGAAGGAGCACCGTTGATCGTACAACCGGCGCCCGAGACGACGATCGGGTTCGGGTTGGCGCTGCTGAAATTGCCCTGCGGCACACCCGAACTGTCGATGTAGGTGAAGTTTGCGGACAGCCCCAGCCCGTCCAACGGTGAGGGGAGGAAGCTGTAGAACTGCTGGTAGGCGAGTTCGAAGCCCTGCACCTTGCCGCCCGACGGCGCGTTGTATTCGTTCTGGAGGACGACGTTGTACGTCACGCCGTTGTTTGTGTAGCTGGCGTTGGTGAAATTGTTCGTCACGACGCCGTGCAGTTGCTTGAAGAACGGAGCAAACGTGAACGAGCCAGTCTTCGCGAAGTACCATTCGTAGGACAGATCGACATTGTCGCCGCGCACCGGCTTCAAAGCCGGATTGCCGCCGTAGACATTCCAGGCAAACGGCGAGGCCGTACCGCTGAAGACGACGGAATTGCGCATCAAGCCCAGATCCGGACGGGAAATGGACTCCGACAAGCCCACCCGGATCAGCATGTCGTCGGTAAGGCCGAACTTCATGTTCAAGCTCGGCAGGACGATGTCGTGATGATGGACCGCCGCCCCAATAGCCTGGGTGGCACCATTGGCGAAGGTCCGAGCATCTTGTTGCTGCGCCGGCGTAAGAGCGCAATACGCCGGAACATCATAGACAGGCCTGCCCGCCGCCGGCGTACAACTTGCGCCGTTCAGATAGCTGCTCGAACCGCTTGACGCCGGGAACTGGATCCACCCGGGCCCCGCTTCGTCGCGCGTGTCGACGAAGCGCGCGCCTATGTTGCCGTCCAATGTGATATCGGTGCCGAACAAGCTGGCGCTCGCGAAATCCACCAAGCCATATGCGGCCCATGTTGTTTCTATGTTGCTGTTGATTTCCGCGGGCAGGAACGACGTGCCGGGTATGACACCCGTGCGCTGAGCCACCGGCACCCAACCCGCGCTGCCGCCGCTGGTTATCCATTGCCGGTTGGTCGCTTCGGCGTTTTGGATCGTATTGGCGTAATTCAGGGCCGGATTGGCTGCGTAGAATTCGGCATGCACGGGGTTCGGCACCTGGCCTCGCTGGAAGCCGGGGAACGTGTAGGTGGTCAGGAAGCTTGTCGGCGCAAGCTGGTCACTCGCCGGATGTATCCGCGATTGACCGTTGGACGGGTCGACCGCGTTGGCCGCCGAAGGCTGGCCAAACCAGACCGGCCCCGCCTTGCCGTCCCATGCTTCGCTGACCACGCCCCAGTTGTAGGCGGTGTAGCGGACCGTCTGATTTTGGTTCGAATAGCGCGCGCCGAACTTCGCGGAACGCAGCCAACCATCGTCAAGATCGTATTTGACGTCGGCCCTATAAGCATCCTCGATGCCGCCGCTTTGCTCGACGTGGTCCATGGCTTCGCGCCAGAAGTAGTTGCCCGGATCCGAATAATACCCGTCCGCGGCTGCCTGGGTCGTCGACGGTATTTCCATCGCCGGCAGGAAGGTGAGCGACGGCAACTTACCGGTGTTGGCATTCTGGATGCTGCCGTCCACCCATGTGGACAAGCCGACCGTGACGTCGAGTTCCTTAGACGTCGAATCGACATGGTGTCCGTCGAGCTCGATGTGCAAGCGGTCGGTGGGCGACCACTTCAGGTTCGCGGAATAGTCCTCGGTGACAAGCTTCTGGCGCACGCCGCGGGTCTGGGCCTCAGCCTGCTCACCCCATTGCGGCACGGACGAATCCGCCGACCGCCAGCCATTATAAAACTGGGTGATCGTACCGTGGGTAAAAAGGCCCTGGGAATTGAATTGGCTGGCGGTGAATGCCGGGGTGCCGCCCCACGGGCTGCAGGTCGCTGCGGCCGTGCACGCAGGCCTCAGCTGGGCCGATCCCGGGGGCGGCGGGATGCTGCCGCCGCCATTGACGACATCCGCCTGAATCTGCAGCGCATGTTCTTCCCAACTCGTATCCGATTGCGAACGGATAAACGAGAAGGTGGCGAGAGCGCTCTCGTCGGGGCTCTGCCATTGCGCGGAGGCGTCCCAACCCATCTTCTGGTAATCATAGACGTCAGTGCGCACGTCCGGACCGACGGGAAGATACACGGTCGAACCGGGATTGATCGCTGTATTGGCGCCGTATGCCGCGATTTGCGAGCCGTCGCCCCGCGTCCATTCCTGGGAATGGCTGACGTCGATCAGCGCGCCGATCTTGCCGATACTGGTATCCCAGTTGTCGGAGAGCAACACCGAGCCGCTTGGCGCCGCCTTCTTGACCATGTCGCCATAAGTCTCGCTGGCATTGAAGGAGATCACGCGGCCGTCGCTGTCGAACGGCATGCGGGTGTGCAGATCGACCGTGCCGGAGATACCGCCTTCGACCATGTCGGCGGATTGGTCCTTGTAGACCAGCACCGTCCCGACCAGTTCCGGCGGGATGTCGCCGAAGCTGAGCCCGCGTCCGTCGCTGACGCTGAAGGTGTCGCGGCCGTTGAACTCGCCTTCCACATAGCTCAAACCGCGAATGACAACCCCCGAGCCTTCGACCGAGAAATGGTCCGGATCGGTCGTGCCCGCGAAATGGTTGATGGCAACGCCAGGAATGCGCTGAATGGTGTCGCTGATGTTGGTATCGGGAAGCGCACCGATATCCTGGGCGGTGATCGCATCGACGAAGACGTTGGCGTTTTCCTTGATCTGCTGGGAGTTTTCCAAGCTGGCGCGGAGGCCGGTCACGACGACCTTTTCAACCTCCGGCGCAGATGCCGAAGACGACGAAGCATTGCTCTGCGAGGGGCTGCTTTGCGCAAGCCCTGGCGCCGAAAATGTGCCTATCGCCAGTATCGACACGCCGCCAAGCAAGGCGCTGCGCAGCAATTTTCCAGCCCAATCACCGGAAGCCGCTTTGTTTTGAAGATTGTTCACGCGTGTTCCCTCCTACGTGGTGCCTGCCCCAACCCGCGCCTGCTTCTTGTTGTGCTGTCTTTCGATCACGGTTTGCCTGTAAACACACTAAGTCGCAGTCGCATAATCATCTTGCTTTGCTGGATGCGGCTCTCGACGCACCTCAACACAAAGTTCGATTACAACATCAAGCGCTTGGGGCTCTTCGGCCCTCGGCGTTTGCATTCCCTGAACGGAGACAATGTGGCGCGAACCCCAGCCCTTAGCAGCCCAGTTTTCGGCCCTGCCCCTTCTTATGTGAACGCTACCATTGCAGGCACGCTACCAAAGGCAACGCCGCCTATCCAGAGCTTGCGATGTCGACTTATTCTAATTACAGAATTTTCCGAACAATCGTTGCTCAATTGCCACGAGAATCCATCTGTAAATTTCCCTAGCGTTACGGAAGTCTGACAGCACACACAAACGCGTTATATCTCATACACTTAAAATAAGCCGATAGTGTCGTAGTAATGTTGGAAACATGCAATAATAGTAAGTATAAATACACGGCATTGTACTTAGACTGTGGAAATGAATTGGCGAACAAATTTCCAAATACCACGATATTTTCCAGTACAGTCATAATATTACTGAAAACAGCAAGTAAAACTGAAAATGATAGCGCTACCATCTATTCTTATTCGGCCTCACTCCTGAAGATTACAGGCACTGTATCAATCTCGCGAACGCAATGTCGTGCTCAAGGGAGTGGCGTTTTTACCTGTTCTCGGCGGGCGCCGCGCGACATCAACCGGCTCGGGGCGCGGGCGACAAGCGCACCAACACAAGATTTTCTCGGGTGGCGTGAATCTTCGCCGTCAAGCCTTTGTGAATTCTCTGGCACCGGCAATGCGACCGACATGTGGCGCAAGGCAACGCAACGGGTGACGTCTGCCGCCGCCGATTGACGCGGGAGACAGCACCATAACGCACCGTTGCGGCCGGTCCGGCAAACACCTAGCGTCAAAACAAAGACGCCGTGACGGCGCGTCGGGCAGATCACTTGCAGGGACGCCGAGGTGAAGAACGACCATATCCGCGACATCGTCATTCTAGGCGGCGGAACGGCCGGATGGATGACGGCGGCGGCGCTGGCGCGCGTGTTCGCCAGCACCCAAGCAGACGCGCCTCGTGTCCGCCTGATTGAATCGGAGGAGATCGGCACCGTCGGCGTCGGCGAGTCGACGATTCCGACGCTGCGCAATTTCAACCTGTTGCTGGGTGCGGATGAAGCCGAGTTCATGCGAAGAACGCATGCCACTTTCAAGCTCGGCATCGAATTCCGCGACTGGGGCAGGATCGGCGATTCCTACATTCATTCCTTCGGGACGTATGGCCGGCCGCTGGGTGGCGTGCCATTCCACCATCATTGGCTGCGGCTGCAGGCGCTCGGCGAGGAAAATCCGATCGACGCCTATTCGCTGCCGATCACAGCCGCCCATCTGGGCCGCTTCGGCCGACCGCCCGAGGCTGCGTCTGTAAGTTTTCCCTATGCCTTTCAGTTCGACGCCGCGCTCTACGCGACCTATCTGCGCAGTTACGCCGAGGCGCGCGGCGTGATCCGCACCGAGGGCAAGGTGGTCGATGTCGGCTTGCGCAGCGCGGACGGGTTCATCGAGTCTCTCACGCTCGCGGACGGTGCTCGGATCGAAGGCGACCTGTTCATCGACTGCTCCGGCTTTCGCGGAGTGCTGATCCAGCAGGCGCTCAAGACCGGCTATGAGGACTGGACGCAATGGCTCCCGTGCGACCGCTCGGTCGTGGCGACGTGCGAATCCGCCGGCGCGGCCGAACCATTCACACGCGCGACCGCCTCGGAAGCGGGCTGGCGCTGGCGTATTCCTCTGCAGCATCGCGTCGGCAACGGTTATGTCTATTGCAGCGAATATCTCGGCGACGCAGAGGCGGCGGACGCGTTTCTGAGCCGGCTGGAAGGAAAGCCCTTGGCCGAACCGCGAATCCTGCGCTTCGTCACCGGACGGAGGAAGAAGCAATGGCACAAGAACTGCGTGGCGATCGGACTGTCAGCGGGCTTCCTGGAGCCGCTGGAATCGACCAGCATCGGTCTCATCATTCTCGCCATCTTCAACCTGATCCAGCTGTTTCCCGATCGCGGTTTCGATCCCGCCGAGGCTGAAGAGTTCAACCGTCTGATGGACATGGAATTCGAGCGCGTGCGCGATTTCCTGATCCTGCATTACTTCCTGACCAGCCGCGACGACACGCCGTTCTGGAACCGCTGCCGGACGATGTCGATCCCCGATTCACTGCGCCACAAGATGGAGTTGTTCGGCGAGCGTGGCCTCATCATCGCCAACGCCGACGCGTTCTTCGGCGAGCCGAGTTGGCTGTCGGTCTGCATCGGACAAAATCTCGTGCCGCGCCGCTACGATCCGCTGGGCGACACCGTTGACGCCGACGAAGTGCGCCGTCGGCTCGGCGCGTTGCGTCAGACGATCCGCAGGACCGCACAGGCCATGCCGCCGCACGACGTGTTCCTCGCGGGATACTGCGCCGCGGGCGAACCGGTCGCAGCCCATACGGGGAGGCGATGACCCGACCGCACGCCATCCGCAGGATCGTCATTGTCGGCGGCGGCACCGCAGGCTGGATGACCGCCGCGAGCCTTGCCCATGTGCTGAGGAGATCTTGCGCCATCCGGCTGATCGAATCCGCCGAGATCGGGATTCTGGGCGTGGGGGAATCCACCATTCCGCATATCCGCTTCTTCAACGCCAAGCTCGGCATCGACGAAGCCGACTTCATGCGGAAGACGCACGCCACCTTCAAGCTCGGGATCGAATTCTGCGACTGGGGACGGCTCGGCGCCCGCTACATGCACCCGTTCGGCGCCTTCGGCCGCGACATCGACGGTGTCGGCTTCCATCACTACTGGCTGCGGATGCGCGAGCGCGGCGACGGCACGCCGCTCGATTCCTATGCTTTTCCCATCGTCGCGGCCAGGCTGGGAAAATACGCGCCGCCTTCCGACGACCCGCGCTCGGTCTTGTCGAGCTATTCCTACGCCTATCAGTTCGACGCCACACTTTATGCTCCCTATCTGCGCGCCTATGCCGAAGCGCGCGGAGTCGTCCGCACCGAAGGCAAGGCGGTCGACGTGGCGCAGCGCGGCGAAGACGGCTTCATCGAGGCGGTAATCCTGGAAAGCGGCGAGCGCATCGAGGGCGATCTGTTCATCGACTGCTCCGGTTTCCGCGCGCTTTTGATCGAGCGAGCGTTGAAGACGGGTTATACGGACTGGTCGCGATGGCTGCCCTGTGACCGGGCGGTTGTCGCACCCTGCGAAGGCGCCGGTCCGCCCGTCGCCTATACCCGCTCGACCGCCCGGCCCGCGGGCTGGCAATGGCGCATCCCGCTGCAACACCGGACCGGAAACGGCCATGTCTATTCGGGCGCCTATATGGAGGACGAAGAGGCACGTTCGATCCTGCTTGCTCATCTCGAAGGAAAGCCGCTCGCCGAACCGCGCATTCTCCGTTTCACCACCGGCCAGCGGAAAAAGACCTGGAACCGCAATTGCGTCGCCATCGGCCTTTCGGGTGGGTTTCTCGAGCCACTGGAGTCGACCAGCATCTATCTGATCCAGGTGGCGGTCACCAAGCTGATCGAACTGTTCCCGGACCTGAACTTCGACCCGGCCCTGATTGGCGAGTACAACCGGCTGATCGACGTGGAATTCGAGCGCGTCCGCGATTTTCTTATCTTGCACTACAAGGCCACGGAGCGCGACGACACGCCGTTCTGGAATTACTGCAGGACAATGTCCGTTCCCGACAGCCTGGCCGGCAAGATCGCACTGTTCCGCGAACGCGCACAGGTGGTGCGCTATCGCGAGGGATTATTCCAGGAGCCGAGTTGGGTCGCAGTCTATACAGGGCAGAATATCGTGCCCGAACGCTATGATCCGCTCGCCGACGTCATCGATGCGGAGGCGTTGGAACGGCGCATGCAAGAGATCAAAGGTGTGATCCGCAGAGCCGCCGAGGCCACGCCATCTCATAGCGCCTTTATCGAGAAGCATTGCGCAGCCAAACCTTTTATGGCGGTATGAAATTGGGAAACGCCGCTAAAATAGGCATGCCGGACAATCGCATTCGCAGCGTCGCCGTGGTGGGCAATGGCGCAGCAGCCTGGATGGCGGCGCTGGCCTTCGCGCGCGCGCTCGGCCCGCGCTGCTCCGTTCGCGTGATCGCGCCCCGAGGCGACGCGCACGGACTCGAAGCACTCGCCGCCAGTGAAGGCACGCTGCCCGCGCTGCAAGCGTTCCATGGGCTCGTCGGCGTCGATGAAGACGACCTTGTGCGCCGCACGGGCGCGGGATTCAAACTTGGCGTCCGTTTTTGCGACTGGTCTCGGATCGGGCACTGCTATTTCCATCCCTTCAGCGAATTCGGCGCGACCTTGGACGCGGTGGCGTTCCAGCATCATTGGCTGCGGCTTCGCGCAGAGGGGCAGGATTCGCCGCTGGAGGCGTATTCAGTGGCCGCGATGGCCGCGCAGTCCGGCCGCTTCGCCCGGCCGCTGAACGACCCTCGCTCGGTGCTATCGACCTTTTCCTATGGGCTGCATCTCGACAGCGCGCGCTACGCCGCGTATTTGCGCGAGATCGCCGTGAAACGCGGCGTGGCGGCGAGCGCACACACTGTTGCCGGCGTCGAGCGCGGCGGCGAAGATGGACGTGTACAAGCGATCCGCCTTGCCGACTGCGAACGCGTGGAAGCCGATCTTTTCATCGATTGTTCGGGTGTGCTCATCGAGGATACCCTGAAGATCGGCTACGAAGATTGGTCGCGCTGGCTTCCGTGCGATCGAGCACTGGCTGCCGTCGGCGCGCCTGTGGCGCCGCCCCCGCCCTACACCGAGGCACGCGCGATCGCCGCAGGCTGGCATTGGCGTATTCCCCTGCAGACCGGGACGAGTCACGGGCTTGTTTATTCCAGCCATCATCTGAACGAGGAGAAGGCGCGTGACGAACTCGCCACACTCCTCGGTGAAAATCCAACGAGCGAACCCAGGCACGTGCACTTCGTCAACGGCCGCCGCGCGCAATTCTGGAACGGCAATGTCGTCGCGCTGGGCGAGGCGGCGGGGTTCCTGGAGCCGCTGGAAGCCACGAACCTGCATCTTGTCCAGACCGGAATCGTCAGGCTGCTGGCGCTCCTGCCAGATCGCGACCGCGCGGACGCAGAACGCGGCGAATACAACCGGTTGATGACCGAGGAATGGGAGCGCATCCGCGATTTCCTCATCCTGCATTACAAGGCGACGCAACGCAGAGACGCCGGGTTCTGGAACGAATGCCGCGCCATGGAGATACCCGAAACACTTGCCTACAAGATCAGGCTGTTCGAGGCACGCGGGCGCGTGGTGCTGTACGACGAGGAAACCTTCCTCGAACCAGACTTCGTTTCGGTCTTCGTCGGTCAGGGCGTGCTGCCGCGACGTTACGATCCCGTTGCCGACACGATCGGACTCGATCTGACCAAAGACCGGCTCAATCGCATGCGCGCGGCGATCCGCCAAGCCGCCGAGACGATGCCAGCCTATCGCGCCTTCATCGCCCGTTACGGCACGGGCCAACCCATCCCGCCTCAGTCATAGGGAGCAAGCGATGCCTGACAACCGCATCCGCAACGTCGTCATCGCCGGGGGCGGCACCGCGGGGTGGATGACGGCCGCCGCGCTGGGACGCACGCTCAACAACGGCTTCACCAAGATCCGGCTGATCGAATCCGACGCCATCGGCCGCGTCGGCGTGGGCGAAGCGACCATTCCGCCGATCTGCACCTTCAACGAGATGCTGGGCATCGACGAGAACGATTTCCTGAAGCACACCCAGGGCAGTTACAAGCTGGCCATCGAATTCGTGAACTGGACGCGGCTCGGCCACCGTTACCTGCATCCTTTCGGCCGCTTCGGGATGGACATCGAAGGCGTCAAGTTCCATCAGATATGGCAGCGACTAAGATGGATGGACAAAGCGTCCGCCATCACCGACTACAATCTGTCTGCCGTCGCCGCGACCAAGGGTCGATTCATGCGGCCGGGAACGGACCCTCGCGCCGTTTTGTCCAGCCTCGCCTATGCCTTCCATTTTGATGCGACCCTTTATGCGCGCTATCTGCGCAGCTATGCCGAGGCGCGCGGCGTCGTGCGCAGCGAAGGCAAGATGGTCGACGTCGCACGCAATAGCGAGACCGGCTTCGTGGAGGCGATAACGCTCGAAAGCGGCGAGCGTGTCGACGGCGATCTGTTCATCGACTGCACGGGGTTTCGCGCACTTCTGATCGAGCAGACGCTGCAAGCGGGCTTTTGCGACTGGTCGCGCTGGCTTCCCTGCGACCGAGCGGTGGCCACCCAGTGCCAAGCAGGAGGCGACCTCACGCCTTTCACGCGCGCCACCGCCCAGAAAGCCGGCTGGCAATGGCGCATCCCCTTGCAGCACCGCATCGGTTCGGGCCATGTGTTCTGCAGCCGCCACATGAGCGACGACGAGGCCACCGCGATCCTGCTCCAGAACCTCGACGGGCCGGCACTGGTCGAACCCTGGATTCTGAAATTCACCGCCGGCCACCGCAACAAGTTCTGGAGCAAGAACGTGGTGGCGCTGGGACTGGCAGGGGGGTTCATGGAACCGCTCGAGTCGACCAGCATTCATCTCACCCAGGCGGGAGTCACGCGGCTCTTGGCGCTGTTTCCCGACAAGACGTTCAATCCCGCCTGGGCGGACGAATACAACCGGCTGATGACCAGCCAGTACGAGCACATCCGCGATTTCCTGATCCTGCATTATCACGCGACCGAGCGCGACGACACGCCGTTCTGGAATGCCTGCCGCACCATGGCAATCCCCGAGACGCTTCGCCGCAAGATGGAGCTATTCCGCAGCCAAGGCCGCTTCTTCCGCGAAGACGACGAGTTGTTCGTCGAGTCGAACTGGATCGCCGTGCTTATGGGCCAGAATGTCGTGCCGCAGAGCTACGATCCACTGGCGGATTCCTTCGACGTCGCGGCGATCGCCGACAACCTCGCACACATGCGCGAGATAATCGCCAAGACCGCCGAGGCGATGCCGACCCACCGCGCCTTCCTTGCGCGTTACTGCGCCGCCGAGTCCGTATCCGGGGCCGCCTACCGGCAATGAGGGAGTAAGCGTCATGTCCGACGAACGTATCCGCAGCATCGTCATCGTCGGTGGCGGTACCGCCGGCTGGATGGCCGCAGCGACCTGCGCGCGCCTGCTGAAAAACGACTACTGCAAGATCACACTGGTCGAATCCGAGGAAATCGGAACCGTCGGCGTCGGCGAGGCGACGATCCCGCAAATTCAGGTCTTCAACAGAATGCTCGGCGTGGACGAGAACGAGGTCATGCGCAAGACCCATGCGACCGTCAAGCTGGGCATCGAATTCGTCGATTGGGCCCGGCCGGGACACAGATACCTGCATCCGTTTGGACCTTATGGTCTCGACATGGAAGGGCTATCGTTCCACGCCTTCTGGCTCAAGCTGCATCAGATGGGCGAGGATCCGGATGTCGGCGAATATTCGCTGCAGGCAATTGCTTCGCGACGCGGCAAATTCATGCGCCCGCAGAACATCCCCAACTCACCCCTGCGCAACATTGCTTATGCATTGCAGTTCGACGCGATTTCCTATGCCCGCTTCCTCCGCGAGTATTCCGAGCAGCGCGGCGTTGACCGCCGCGAGGGCCGCATCGTCGACGTCGCGCTACGCGGCGAGGACGGATTTATCGATTCGCTGACGCTCGCCGACGGCCGGCGCATCGCGGGCGATCTGTTCATCGACTGTTCAGGCTTTCGCGGCCTGCTGATCGAGCATGCTTTGAAGACCGGCTACATCGACTGGTCGCATTGGCTGCCCTGCGACCGCGCGATCGCTGTGCCGTGCGATAGCGCCGGTCCGCCCGAGCCCTTCACCCGCTCGACCGCGCGGCCCGCGGGCTGGCAATGGCATATTCCGCTGCAGCACCGGGTGGGCAACGGCTATGTGTTTTCGAGCAAATTCACCAGCGATGACGACGCACACCACACGCTGATGGCGAATCTGGAGGGCCATCCGCGCGCCGAACCGCGCCTGCTCAAATTCACCACCGGCATGCGGCGGAAGTTCTGGAACAAGAACGTCGTGGCGCTCGGGCTTGCCGCAGGTTTCATGGAGCCCCTCGAATCCACCAGCATCTATCTGGTGCAAAGTGGCATCGCCAAACTGTTCGCGATGTTTCCGAACCGTCGTTTCGAGCAGGCAGAGATCGACCGCTACAACCGGGTTACCACCTGGGAATACGAACGAATCCGCGATTTTCTCATCCTGCACTACAAGGCGACGGAACGCGCCGATACGCCGTTCTGGAACTACTGCCGCACGATGGGCATCCCCGATTATTTGGCGGACAAGATCAGGATATTCGAAAGCCATGGCCGCATCTTTCGGGAAAACGAAGAACTCTTCACCGATACCAGCTGGTTCGCTGTGATGATCGGACAGGGTATCCGGCCGCGCGGCTACGATCCGCTGGTGGATGTACTGCCGGCGGACGAAACGCGACGACGTCTGGCACAGATTCGCGAAGTGCTTTACGGCGCCGTCGACAAAATGACGAGCCACAGCGAATTCCTCGCACAGAACTGCGCCAGCGACGAGCCGACCGCAGCCTGAACGCGGCGTTCAACGCCCGGTGACGGTGCGCTCGAGGCTGTGCAGCAGACCCTTTTTCAGGTGTTCACGCTGTTCCGGCGTCATCGGGCCCAGCGCGCCGCGCGCGTGCGGCGGCAGATGGGCCATCGGCTCGCCCGAGGTCTTGAATACAAGGTAATCGAACACCGCACGCCAAGCCAGGCGCTGGTCGTCGGGCAGGTCGCGGATTGCCAAGACACCATGCAGCAGACAATCGTAGAGCGAACCCATGCCGCGTGGCGCGTCGTTCCACCAGTAATTGACCAGCGCATTGAATCGCTCGAGCGAGCGGACGTGATGCCACCAAAAATAAGGAATAAAGATCGCGTCGCCGGGCCCCAGTTCGGCCGCCTGTGCAGCGTCCAGCGCCATTTCAAAGCGAGGAAAGCGTGCGAAGTCAGGCGCCTCCAACGACGCCATGCTGACGGGCGCACCGGAGAATGTGAACTCAAGCGGTCCCATATAGAGGTTAGCGATCTGGGCGGGCGGAAATACCGTGAAGCGCCGCCGGCCGGCCACAACGCAGGCGATGTTGTCGAATAGGTCGTAATGCGTCTGAGTGCGAATCCGATTTCCCATCCAAACACGCGGCACCACGCTCGGATCGACGAGATCGAGCAGGTTCTCGCGCGCAAAATCGGGCATGCATTCCGGGATCGGAGCGGATTCGACATAGACGGAAGATGGATTCTCGTCGTCGAGTTGGGTGAGCAGCCGCGACAACGCCGTCGCAAATTCCACCTTGCGGCGCTCGAAATTGTAACCCCGCATGTCATCGGTGTAGAAGAAACGTCCCTGGAGATCGGGCGGCGCGGTGAGCATGTTCACCTGTCCGCCACGGTCGAATTTCCGCACATAGTCGCAGAAGGCCAGCGGCGATTTCGAGCCCTCCCGCGCGGCGGGCCAGTCCTTCACCAGCCCCCTGAGGACGGCCGGCTTGCTTTGAGAATAAATCTCGTCCCGGAAAACTTCGAAGGTGACGTCCCGCCACTCGGGTATTTTCTGGAATTCTCGCGTCATGCCGAACCATAACATATGACGGCGATCATTCCGCAGTGACGGGCAGCGGTATCTCCCCCTGGTGTTTCGGCCAGGTCACCGCCGCGACATCACCTGAAAAGCTGGGTGGGGTTCGTATTTCTGTATGCGAATGGCGCTCCCAGGGGGAATCGAACCCCCGTTTCAGCCTTGAGAGGGCCGCGTCCTAACCGCTAGACGATGGGAGCCAGCGGAGGGCTGCGCTTATAGCGGGCCGCGGCAGGGCACTTCAAGCGCCGCCTATTCGACCACGGAAATCTGCCGGAAATTGGCGCCTTCGAAGGCGGAAAGCTCCGCCGGCGCAGCATCTTCGCCGATGGCGACAATCAGCCAGACGAAGCCATCCTGGCCGTCAAAGGCGCGGTCGTGGTCCGAAGGCACCGGCCGTCCGTTGGGGTGGGAGTGGTAGCAGCCGACGATCTCTCGGCCCGCCGCGCGCGCCGTGCGCTTCAGGCGCAGATGCGCGGCCGGGTCGATCTCGAAGCTCGCGGCGTCAGCGCTGAAATTGGCGGTCGGATGAAGGATCACGGCGTGCATGCGTTCGAAGTCGCGCTCGCCTTCAATCAGGCCGCAACATTCGCGGGGGAATGCCGCCCGCGCCTCTGCTGCCAGTTGCGCACGAAGCGGCTGCGGCAGAACAAGTATCGTGATCATTGCGGCAGACCGACCCCCTACGCCTCTATATCTCAACTTCGTGCTTCCACCTCGCCCTCGGTGGAGAAAAGCAACAAGCCGCTATTTCGGCGCCTGTGCCTGGATGATACTGATGATGTGCCCGTCCTTGAGATCGATGATGTCTATCTCGTCCTTTTCCGACGAACGCAAATGCAGGACGAGCCGGCCGGGCTGCGTGTCCGTGCTCAGAATTGTGTAACCTGGGGCCAGCGTCATGCGGACAGGCGCGGCCGGCGTCGTCGTAGTAGACACCCTTGCCGAAACCGACGTATGCGTGCCCCAGCCTTTCATCAGCCCGACGATTAGAACGCCGACACCTATGACGATGAGGAGGCCGAAGAAGATGACGGTACCGAGCGCGAGGCGGTAGCCTAGCGTGGCTTTGGGATTGGATTCGGAGATGTCAGACACGAAGTCCTCCGGTGGGGAAACGTTGCGCCGCGCCACGGTGACGGACGAGCGGTCTGGAGTCCGGCTCGACCGCTTCCTGGCGGATACGCATACCGACTTGAGCCGCTCGCGCCTGCGCCAATTGCTCGACGCCGGCGCGGTAACGCGTGGCGGCGAGACGATAAGAGACGCCAATCACAGGGTCAAACCCGGCGAGACCTATCTGATCGACGTGCCGCACCCGGCCCCCGCCACCCCGCAGGGCGAAGACATCCCACTGATCGTCGTTTACGAGGACAAGGACCTGATCGTCATCGACAAGCCGGCGGGACTTGTGGTGCATCCCGCGGCCGGCAACCCGGATGGTACGCTGGTCAACGCCCTGATCGCCCATTGCGGCGACTCGCTGTCGGGTGTCGGCGGCGTGGCGCGGCCCGGGATCGTCCACCGCCTCGACAAGGACACCAGCGGGCTGCTGGTGGCGGCGAAGACTGAGCGCGCCATGGCAAGCCTTGCCAAACAGTTCGCCAATCACACCATCGAGCGCGCCTACAACGCCGTGGTGTGGGGAAGCCCAAGGCTGGGTGACGGCGTCATCGACACCCAGATCGGCCGCAATCCCTTCGATCGCAAACGCATGGGCGTGTTGCGCGCCGGAGGCAAGGAAGCGCGCACGCATTATCGCGTGGTGGAGCGCTTCGGCGACCCGGAACGCCCCTTGGCGTCGCTGCTGGAATGCCGCCTGGAGACCGGGCGCACGCACCAGATCCGCGTGCACCTGACCCATCTGGGCCACCCGCTGATCGGGGATGCCTCCTATGGGCGGGCACGCCAAGCGCCGCGGCCCAAAACCCCAGACGAAGAGATGGCATTCGCAGCGGCTACGAACTTTCCGCGTCAGGCGCTGCACGCCTATATTCTGGGCTTCCAGCACCCAAGCCTGCACAAGACCTTGCGCTTCGAGTCGAAATGGCCGGAGGACTTATCCAGCCTGATTGCCGCGTTGCGCCGCCTTCGCTAAAGCTCCGGCGTGCCAAGTGAATCTCGCTTGCCACGGCGTAGCCTTTGGGCGGCGCCGGGAGACTTGAAGATTCCTTAATCGCGCCTACATCTTACGCCATAACCGCTGTGTTATGGCGTTTACTTTATCCCACCCCATGTGTGGGCGTAGTAGGATATGTGTCTCCGGCGCGCTTGGGTGCCGGAAAAAAGGGGTTCGACCATGAGCAGCCGCGGGCTACCAGCCCTCCACGGTGAAGGCGGTCTGTCGCGCTATCTTTCGGAGATCCGGAAGTTCCCGCTTCTGGCGCCGGAAGAAGAGTACATGCTCGCCAAGCGCTGGAAGGAGCATGAGGACCCCGAGGCCGCGCGCAAGCTCGTCACTTCGCATCTGCGCCTCGTCGCCAAGATCGCCATGGGCTATCGCGGCTACGGCCTGCCGGTGTCCGAGATCGTCGCCGAAGGCAATGTCGGGTTGATGCAGGCGGTCAAACGTTTCGATCCCGAACGCGGCTTCCGGCTCGCGACCTATGCGATGTGGTGGATTCGCGCCTCGATCCAGGAATTCATCCTGCGCTCCTGGAGCCTAGTGAAGATCGGCACCACGTCCGACCAGAAGAAGCTGTTCTTCAACCTGCGCAAGGCCAAGAACAAGATCAGCGCCATCGAGGAAGGCGATTTGACGCCCGAGCACGTGGCCACGCTGGCCGACCAGCTCGGCGTCTCGGAGAGCGAAGTTGTCAACATGAACCGCCGGCTGTCGGCGCCCGATTCCTCCCTCAACGCGCCGCTGCGCGGGGACGGCGAATCGGAATGGCAGGACTGGCTGCCCGACACTTCGATCGATCAGGAAACCCGCTTGGCCGAAACCCAGGAGGTCAACGAGCGCAAGGAGCTGCTCAACGCCGCACTGGGCGAACTGCCGGAACGCGAACGCGAGATCATCCGCGCGCGGAGACTGCAGGACGAGCCGGCGACGCTGGAAGAGCTGTCGCACAGGTTCGGCGTGTCCCGTGAGCGCGTGCGCCAGATCGAGGTGCGCGCCTTCGACAAGCTGCAACGAGGCATAAAGTCGGCCTTGCGCGAGAAGCGCAGCGCGATGTTCAACGCCAGCGCCGCGGAGTGACGAACAAATCTCTGCCAAGTCCGTGCCAGGCGACCGGACGGCGTTCGCCAGCGTCAAGGATACGCAACAGCGGCATGCCCCGACAGCTTACCCAAAGTCGCCGGCATTCCGCCAGCGCAAACCATGTGCGCAGGTGTGATCCGCCATGCAACAGTGCCTGTACGCGACACGGGGTTCCGGCGGTAGGCTTCGCGCCTCCAATCGAAAGGTCGGGCGATGACACTCAAAATCTGGCAGGTCGACGCCTTCGCAAATCGTGTGCTGGAGGGAAATCCGGCGGCGGTGGTTCCTCTCGAATCCTGGATCGAACCAGGGTTGATGCAGAAAATCGCCAACGAGAACAATCTCGCCGAGACGGCGTTCTTCGTGAAGACGGCACCGGGGCGGTATGACCTTCGCTGGTTCACACCGGAAGCGGAAGTCGACCTCTGCGGCCACGCCACGCTGGCCAGCGCCTGGACGGTGTTCGAATTCCTCGATCCCGAATTGAAGGCAGTGTCGTTCATGACGCGCTCCGGCGAACTGATCGTCTCGCGCGGGCGCGACGGTCGGCACGTGATGTCGCTTCCGTCGGCCATGCCGGTTCCGTTCGAGGCACCGGAAGGTTTCGCACCGATTGTCGGCGAGGCGCTGGGCGTGCCGCCGCCGAAGGAAATCCACAGAGCGCGTTATCTGCTCGCCGTCTGGGAAGACGCGAAGACTGTCCGTGGCATGAAGGGACCTGGCGACGTGGCCCGCGTGCTGCGCACGATCGGCATGTGGGGGCTGATCGCTACCGCGAAGGGCGATGAGGGCTACGATTTTGTCTCGCGCTTCTTCGCACCCGACAAGGGCGTGCCGGAAGACCCGGTGACCGGCTCCGCGCATTGCACGCTGACGCCGTTCTGGGCCAAACGGCTTTCCAAAAAGACCATGAAGGCGAGACAGGTTTCTCCACGCGGCGGCGATCTCGTTTGCACCGACGAAGGCGCGCGCACCGTGATTTCGGGGCCGTGCGCGCTGTACATGACGGGAGAAATCTCTGTTTAGAGCGTCGCGCAGGAAAATTGCTTTTTAAGCAAAATACAAAGTCGCAGTTTTATCGTTTGACGGCGTCGGCGCGAATCTTTATATCCGTCCGCGGGCCACACCTCCCCAACGAGGTGCAACATTCTGAAAGGAATGTGAGATGACCGGTAATACGCCGGCCGTGCGCCCTGCACGGCCTTTTTTTTCGTCCGGACCTTGCGCCAAGCGGCCAGGCTGGACCCCTGAAGTCCTCAATGCCGCCCTTCTGGGCCGCTCGCACCGCTCCAAGCCGGGCAAGGCGAAGCTGAAGGAAGCCATCGACCGCACCAAGGCGCTGCTCGGCATCCCCGCCGATTATCGCGTGGGCATCGTGCCGGCCTCCGACACCGGCGCCGTGGAAATGGCGATGTGGTCGATGCTGGGGCCGCGCACCGTCGATCTGTTCGCCTGGGAAAGTTTCGGCGAAGACTGGGTGACCGACACGGTCAAGCAGCTGAGACTCAGAGACAGCCGCCTTTTCAAGGCGCCGTATGGCGAACTGCCGAAACTCAAGGAAGCCGACCCCAAACACGACATCGTGTTCTTGTGGAACGGCACGACGTCCGGCGTACGTGTGCCCAATGGCGACTGGATTTCCGACACGCGCGAAGGACTGACGATTTGCGACGCCACCTCTGCGGCGTTCGCCATGGACATCCCCTGGAAGAAACTCGATGTCGCGACCTTCTCGTGGCAGAAAGTTCTCGGGGGTGAAGCCGCGCACGGCATGCTGATCCTCTCCCCGAATGCCGTTGCGCGGCTTGAAGCCCATACGCCAGCCTGGCCGATGCCGAAGATATTTCGCATGACCAAGGGCGGCAAGCTGGTCGAAGGCATCTTCGAAGGCGAAACAATCAACACGCCGTCGATGCTGGCATTGGAAGATTACCTCGACGCGCTGAAATGGGCGGAAGGGATCGGCGGGTTGAAGGCGCTGATGGCGCGCTCCAATGCCAACCTGAAAGTGCTGGCAAACTGGGTGAAGGAATGCGGCTGGGCCGCTTTCCTCGCCAAGGACGAAGCGATCCGCTCCAACACCAGCGTGTGCCTCAAGATCGTCGACCCCTGGTTCACGGCCCTGGCACCAGAAGCCCAGGCCGATGCTGCCAAGAAGATCGCATCGACACTGGACAAGGAAGGCGTGGCGCTGGACATCGCCGCCTATCGCGCGGCCCCGCCGGGTCTTCGCATCTGGTGCGGCGCAACGGTGGACTCATCCGATGTCGAGGCGCTGACGCCGTGGCTCGATTGGGCCTGGGCCAAGGTCAAGAACGGTTAGTTCGAGGATTCATTTTCCCATCCATCCGGCCAGCGCGCGCTCGTGCAAGGCCGGTTCCCTTCCCTCTTGAGGGGAAGGAAAGGAGTTATCGTCATGCCTAAGGTTCTCATCGCCGACAAGCTGTCCCCCGCCGCCGTTGCGATCTTCAAGATGCGTGGCGTCGAAGCCGACGTGAAGACGGGCCTTCCCAAGGAAGAGCTGCTCAAGATCGTCGACCAATATGATGGTATCGCCATCCGCTCGGCCACCAAGATCACCGCCGATGTCATCAAGGCGGCCAAGAAGCTGAAGGTGGTCGGCCGCGCCGGCATCGGCGTCGACAATGTCGACATCCCCGCCGCTACGGCCGCCGGCGTGATCGTCATGAACACGCCCTTCGGCAATTCGATCACCACAGCCGAGCACGCCATCGCCCTGATGATGGCGCTGGCCCGCGACATTCCCGCCGCCAACGCCTCCACCCAGGCCGGCAAGTGGGAAAAGAACCGCTTCATGGGAACCGAGCTCTACGGCAAGACGCTCGGCCTGATCGGCGCGGGCAACATCGGCGGCATCGTCGCCGACCGCGCCAAGGGCCTGAAGATGCACGTGGTGGCCTACGATCCCTATCTCTCGGCCGAACGCGCCGCCGATCTCGGCGTCGAGAAGATGGAATTGAACGATCTGCTGGCGCGGGCGGATTTCATCACTCTGCACACGCCGCTCACCAACGAGACGCGCAACATCATCTCGGTCGACGCCATCAGCAAGATGAAGAAGGGCGCGCGCCTTATCAATTGCGCCCGAGGCGGGCTGGTGGATGAAGCGGCGCTGAAGGCGGCGCTGGATTCTGGGCATCTGGCCGGCGCTGCGCTGGACGTGTTCGCCGAAGAACCCGCCAAGGCCAACGCCCTCTTCGGCAACGAAAAGGTCGTGGCGACGCCACATCTGGGCGCCTCCACCGAAGAAGCGCAGGAGAACGTCGCGCTGCAAGTCGCCGAACAGATCGCGGATTACCTGCTGACCGGCGCCATCACCAATGCGCTCAACATGCCGTCGATCAACGCGCAGGAAGCCGCGCTGGTCAAACCGTGGATTGTTCTGGCGGAAAATCTCGGCGCCTTCGCGGGCCAGCTGACCGACACCAGCATCGAGACGGTGGAAATCCTCTACGAGGGCACGGCCGCGACGATGAACGGACGGGCGCTGACGCAGGCAGCGCTGGCCGGTCTGCTCAAGCCGCATCTGCCGGAAGTCAACATGGTCAACGCGCCCATCGTGGCAAAAGAGCGCGGCACGAAGGTGAGCGAGACCCGCCGCGACCGACAGGGCATCTACGAGGGCTACATCAAGATCACTGTGAAGACGCCCGAGCAGACCCGCAGCGTCGCCGGCACGGTATTCTCGGATGGACGGCCGCGTCTCATCCAGATCAAGGATATCGACCTCGACGCCGGCTTCGCTCCACGCATGCTTTATGTGACGAACGAAGACAAACCGGGCTTCATCGGCCGACTGGGCATGGTGCTGGGAGAAGCCAAGGTCAATATCGCCAACTTCACCCTAGGCCGCACCGCGCCGGGCGCCGACGCCATCGCGCTGGTAGAGATCGATACGGAGATGGACGAGAAAGTGCTGGCCGACATCCGCAAGCTGCCGCTGGTCAAACAGGCGAAGGCTTTGGCTTTCTGATCACACTTCCCCCTTATTGCGCGTTCTCGGCCGGAGCGACCACGCTACGGCCGAAAATGCGATAAGAAAGGGGTTACGCGATCTGCCGATTCGGCAAGACCGCCAGCCGCCCTGCCGGGCGGAGAGGCCGAAATGTCGCCGTTGGTCACGATCTATCTGTTGTGGCTCGTGTGGATCATGTCGTGGATCGTCGCGGCCATGTGGTGCAACCCGACGATTAAGCGCGCCGGGCTGACGCGCGAATTGCTTTACCGGGCCCTGGTGCTCGCGGGCTATCTGTTTCTGTTCGGGCTGATTTCCACCCGCTATGACATGATCTACCGCTTCTGGCGCACGCCGACCGGCGCGCTTGGCTGGGTGATGGTCGCGCTCGTGGCGATCGGCTTCAGCTTCTGCTGGTGGGCCCGCATTCATCTGGGGCCGCTGTGGTCCAGCGGCATCACCCGCAAGAGCAGCCATCACGTGATCGCCACCGGCCCGTACGCGGTGGTGCGCCATCCTATTTATACCGGCATCACGCTTGCCGCGCTGGCGACGGCCGTGGCCCATGGCGCGCCGACCTCCTTTCTCGGCGCGGCGCTCATGACGACGGGCTGGTACATCAAGGCGCGGCTGGAAGAGCGCTTCCTGCGCGAAGAGCTTGGGCCGGAGGCTTACGACGCCTACGCCCGGCGCGTACCGATGCTCGTGCCGTTCGTGCGCTGGCCCACCTGACAGGCATCCAGTCCCTGGGCGAATAGGGTTAATCGGCTGACGGCAAAGGTCTTTTAACCTACGCCCGACAAGATGGCGGCCAGGATCCGGGTACGCTGTCGATGGTCGCAGAGAAGCTGAGCGACGAGCGCGCGAGAGAACGCAGCACCAAGCTGGCACTCGACCAGATGGAACTGGCGCTGCGCAACGTTGCGCCGAACCACTGGATCATGCCGGCTTTCGCACTGATCGTCTGCGTGATGTTCCGGCAATGGGTCGGCACCGCGCAGCTCCTGGGCTGGTTTGCCGGCGTGACGTTCGGCGTTATGCCGCTGGCGATCGCCGCGGCGATGTTCGCCCACCGCAAGGCCACGCTCCGCGACGGACGAAAATGGATGGCCGCCGTCGCCGCGAGCTATTCCGTCACCGCGGTCACCTGGGCCTCGCTGGTCTATCTCCTCTGGGCGCCGGGCAACAACCTCGACCATATGATCGTCATCCTGCTGATCGCCATCTCGCTATCGGGGTCGACGGCGATGCTGAGCGCCAGCCGGCCGCTGTCGTGGATCGCGTTCAGCATCTACGGCATGGCGCTGGTGCTGGCCCCGCTGCAGCAAGGCGGCATGATCTATGACGGTCTGTCGCTGCTGGCGGCGCTTTTCGTGTTCTACCTCGCCCACATGTCGCAGCAGATGTACGCCACGGCGCGCGACATGCTGCTGCTGCGCAACGACAAGAACGACCTGATCGTCGCGCTGGCCAGCGCCAAGAACGAATCCGACGAAGCGCGCAGCCGCGCCGAAGCGGCGAGCCTGGCCAAATCGCAGTTCCTCGCGAATATGAGCCACGAACTGCGCACGCCGCTGAACGCGGTCCTCGGCTTCTCGGAAATCATCTCCAGCACCGCACAGGACGGCGATACCGCGAAACACCACGAATACGCCGAGCTCATCCACCGTTCCGGCGATCACCTGCTGACCCTGATCAACGACATCCTCGACCTGGCCAAGATCGAGGCAGGCAAGTTCGTGCTGCACGACGCCGAGCTCAACCTCGATCACATGATCGACGACGGCCACACGCTGATTGGCGCCAAGGCGGAAGCGGGCAAGTGTCTGCTGGTCAAGAAGGTCGAGGCCGGCCTGCCGAACCTCTACGCCGACGAGCGCGCCATCCGGCAGATCCTGCTCAACCTGCTGTCCAACGCCGTCAAGTTCACGCCGCCCGGCGGCACGGTGACATCGTTTGCGCGGCTGGAGAAGGAGGGCGAGCTTACCTTCGGCGTCCAAGACACCGGCGTCGGCATCGCCAAGAACGATCTGGCCAAGGTCTTCCAGAAGTTCGGCCAGGGCCGCCACGACATCGTGACGACGGACAGGGGCACCGGCCTCGGCCTGCCGATCGTCAAAGGGCTGGTGGAAGCCCATGGCGGCACGGTCACGCTCGAAAGCGAAGTCGGCAGGGGCACCACTGTCACCGTGCGCTTTCCCGCAAACCGCACGCACGCCACGGCCTTGCGCGCCGCGTCGTAAGCCCCCCTTCGCCCGCCTTCGGCGGGCACTCTCCCCGTGAACGGGGGAAGAAAGGTCAGCGTCCCTTGAACGACGGCTCGCGCTTTTCGAAGAAGGCGGCGAGCGCTTCGGCGTGATCCTCGCTGGCGTGGGCGTGCGACTGGAAGGTCGCCGACATGTCCATGATGGTTTCGAAGTCGGCGCCCAGGCCTTCGCGCATCAGCTTCTTGGTCATGCGCAGGACGCCCGGCGGCTGGCGGCAGATCTCCGCCGCGAGTCCGCGAGCCTCCTCCATCAGCATTTCCGGCGGCACCACCCGCGAGATCAGACCCCAGGAAAGCGCCGTGGCGGCATCGACGGTCTCGCCGGTGAAGAACAGTTCGGCGGCCCGCGACGCCCCGATCATGCGCGGCAGCAGCCACGCCCCGCCATCGCCCGGCACCAGCCCGATCTTCAAAAACGTCGCGCCGAACACCGCGAACTTCGAGGCGATGCGGATGTCGGCCAGACAGGCGACGTCGTTGCCCAACCCGATGGCCGGCCCGTTGACGGCGGCGATCATCGGCACTTCGACATGCCACAGACTGCGCACGATCCGATGGATGTTGCTCTTGTAGCTGTCGCGGATCTGCTCTTGCGTACCGGCGAAGACGCCCGCCTTGTCGCGCATCGCCTTGACATTGCCGCCCGCCGAGAAGGCCGTGCCGACGCCGGTGAGGATGACGCAGCGCAGTTCACGATCGGTATTGATCCGGGCGGTGGCCTCGGCGAACAACTCGCCGTCGCCCGCCTCGCCCAGCGCGTTGCGCATCTCGGGACGATTGATGGTGAGGGTAACGACGTAGCCGTCTTTCTCGAACAGAAGGGCCGACATGGAATCCCGCGGGGTGAATCGTGACCCCTCATTATACGGAAAGGCGGGCCCCATCCGGGCGCGAATTCCGTCAATTCCGCGATGCGCCCGGCGGGAACCCGCCTTTTCGTTGGAAGCTACGGCAAGCCCTAGGAGTCCGCACGTCAGGCGGCAAACCATTAAGCACCTTGCTTCCCCTCGGGTTTTACGCCGCCAGACCTTCGCATCGACCGCCCGTCGAGTACGACGGCGCGGGAGTCCCTTGGTCCGGCTGCGTGTGGTAGTGCGCGCGACGGTGCACCCAGCCCTGTATGTCTTTATCTGCGCTGTTTCCGGTTCAGATCAGGCCTTGCCATCGGCCCCGTGTCTTGATCGCTCTCCCTCATTTCATCCTCGCTCACAAAGAACATATAAAGAACGATACAGCAGATTGCAACCACCGGAATCATATTTAATCAAACAGCAACTTATAAGTGTTAATCAGGAGCGGTTGCAGAACGC
>VFSW01000482.1_pt1 | contig 58734 bp, 64 predicted proteins | sample 5358111 | NCBI WGS metagenome assembly VFSW01 (sample SAMN11554181, study PRJNA540505) | mine drainage metagenome | isolation source: sediment from site ElyBrook_90M | place: USA: Ely Copper Mine, Vershire, VT | collected 2017
CGGAACTTCGCGGGCAGGATGAGTCGACCCTTGGCATCCAGCGAGTGCTGAAACTGGCCAACGAACAACAACATTGATCACTCCCCGGGGTCAACACCCTTTTACTCCACCTCGCGCCACAATACTCCCTTTTGCTCCACCACACCCCACGAATCAACAGAATTCCCCACTCGGGGCGCCACCAAGCGAGAGGGTGCGCCACTGGGGACGTCGGGGCTGGTGTCGTCGTGGCGAAGAGAGCTCAGCGTCCCGACTCGCCGGGTCAGCGAGCGTTAGGCCAAGAGAAAGAGTTGTCGCTGGTGCACGGGAGAGCTCACCTTCTGAAGAGCTTCGATGAGCTCGTCAGGTTCGAGGTCCCACTCCCCCACGACGCAGTGGTCGAGCGCCGATCGCAGGTCGTCGGAGGGATCGCCTAACCAGTCGACGAGTCCGGCCATCGAGTGGGCGGGAAGCACGGTAGAGACGAAACAACCCTCGCGCACCCGCCACTGGGTGAGCCCCACGGCCTTGCGCGCGCCGACGAAGACCTCACCCGGACCTCGACCGGCGAAGCACGCCGCGGCGAGGGACGTCGGTACCTCGGCGGGACCCTGGTAGATCTCGACGGAGGAGACGCCCGCCTCGAGGAGTACTTGTCGCCACCACCCCCCGACCAGTGCTGAGGCTTCGCGCAGGTCAGCGCGATAGCGCGGGTCGTCCGCCGGTATCCACCAGTCCACCCACAGGTCGTCGGGCTGGAGCAAGACGACCCCGCCCCCGCCCCGCCGTCGACGCAGCGGTGGGAGGGTCGACGAACTGAGCACCGCCGTTGACTGGCTGGATCCGAGAACGAGGACCGGTTCGGAGACGTGCACCGTCAACATGGTCGGTTCGCGCAAGCGCCGGACCACGTCGTAGTCGTAGAGGGAGTCGACCTCGTCGATCACGAGGCCTTGGGCAAAAAGGGCGCCCAGAGCGGATCGGGGTCCGGTACGTGGCGCCAGCGCCACCACGGGCCGTCGGGGACCCGGGGCTCGAAGTGCATACGCCAGCCAATCTCTTCGAGGAGGCGATCACCCTTTTGCATGTTGTGTCGACGACAGGCCGCCACCACGTTGGTCCATTCGTGTCGACCCCCGCGACTTCGGGGCACGACGTGGTCGATAGTGTCGGCGTGTTCGAGGCAGTAGGCGCAGCGGTACCCGTCGCGCAGAAGGAGGGATCGTCGGGTGAGCGGAGGAGTGCGGACCCGGGAGGGAATGCGCACCACGTCGTGGAGACGCACGATGGAGGGCACCTCGACCTGAGTAGAACTCGACCGACAGACGTGGGGATTCTCGGGCACCGCGATGGTTTCGGCGCGACCGGCCAGGACGAGGACTATGGCCCGCCGCTCACTCACTAATTGGAGGGGTTCGAACGTGGCGTTCAGAAGTAGGACCCGGCCCACTCGGCCAACTTAGCGGGCCCGGGGTTGGAGAAGGGACCACTTCGCCGCCGCGAGAGTGGACGCCACGTCCAACTCACCCTCTGTTCCCACGGCCGTCACTCGACGAAACTCCCAGTACGCCTCGTCGGGGAGGGGTAAAAAGGGTGCTCGACGCCACCATCCGACCCGTCGAAACCGCCACCCGGCTCGCCCGAGGATGAGGAGGTCACCGGGATGAGTGAGCAGGTGTCGAGCGAGTCCGCGTGGCCAGAACGCGCTCCTCTTCATCACGTGGACCAGGCGACGCAGGCCGCCCCGAGCAGTGGCCCGTCGGTGCCGAGAGCGCTCGGGACAATCTCCACTCCCTCGCAGTAACTCAACCGGGCCACCCGGGAAGCTTCTTCGTTGGCCGCCCGAAAGAAGGTGGCCCCGAAACCGAGGGCCACCGATCCACTGACGAAACAGGTCTCCAGATCGAAGACCGCCATGAAGGATCCCACGCCTCGACCCACGAGCTCCCCGACGCGAATTCGAGTGGCTTCGTCGGCCCGGTGGGCCGGTTGACCGCTGTCACGCTCGAGGGCCCAGCCCGACACCTCCGCTTCGAGACAGCCGCGCGACCCACAGGAACAGTCGTGGCCCTCCGGTTCGACGATGACGTGACCGAGGTGCCCAGCGTTCCCGGTGCGTCCGTCGAGGAGCCGGCCGTCCAGAACCACGGCTCCACCGACCCCGGTCGAGACCACGAGGGAGGCGTAGTGGTCTAGTTCTTTCGCGCCGCCGAATCGACGTTCGGCGAGCGCCAGGGCCCGCACGTCGCCGTCGACGCGCACCGGAATTTCGAGGGACGCTTCGAGGAGATCACGGAGGGGAAACTCACGCCACTGGGGAATATTGAGTGGGGAGACCCGTTGACCGTGGTCGAAGAGGGGCCCGGCAGTGGCGACTCCCGCTCCCACTACGTGAAATCCCTCGCCCAGTCGTCGTGCGAGAGTGATGACCTCGTCGATGAGGTGCCCATTACCCGGCACCGACACCCGTCCGCGGGCCTCGAGCACCCCGTCGGAGGAGACGACGGCGACGTCGGCCTTCGTGCCCCCAATATCGAACGCCAGCCAGTGTGGGCCAATCGGGGCCCCAGAGTTCACTGGGGACGACGACCGCCCAGGCGGCTTCGCCACCCGGGACCTTCCTCGCCCCCGGGTCGCGTGAGGTCACGCCAGCCGGCGCGACCGAGTCGGCGAGCACTTCGCTCCACCACGACGGCCGAGGCGAACATCACGGCCACTCCCACCAGCGCCACCAGGAGATAGGTGGTGAAGAAGGCCACGAGGAGAGCCAGGCCGACGACGAAACCGAGGACGCCCCACTTCACCCGGCGCATGCCGTGGGAGTAGACGTTGGTGTCGCGCAAGCTCTTTGCGAAATGTGGGTCGTGCCGGGTGAGGGACTCCTCCATCTCGGCGATAACCTTTTTGTCATGCTCAGAGAGCGGCACGTTACCTCCTTCCGCGCTGGCTCTATCGTAACGCCGACGGCGTGGGCACGACACAGCCCGCCAGATTTCTTACCCTCAGTCTGTCTCGACGAGGGACCAGGTTACTTGCCTCCGTGTTACAAGATGGGGTCGGCGTTGGAGAGAGGAATCTCGTCGGCGACCGGGTGGTGGCTCGAGCGCAGGGCGATCTCTGGCAACGTGAAACTGAGCAGAACCGCCACGAGCCCGACGGGCACCGCCCACACGTAGATTTTCGAGACCGAGGCGGCGATGGCGTGGACGATGACCCCGATCACCGCGAACGGCAGGGTGTGCAAACTCTGGGGGGTGAGGTGAGAGACAGAGATCGCCGGTCCGTGGTAGTGAATCGACTGCAGACCAGAGACCATCTGGTGGGGCAGTTCGTTGATGTAGAGCGCTCCGAAGACGGCGGTACCGAAAGATCCACCGATCGAACGAAAGAAGTTGGCCCCCGCCGTGGCCGACCCGATGTCCTGGGGACTGACCGCATTTTGCACGGCGGTGACGAGAATCTGCATCACCAGTCCAATTCCGGTTCCGAGGACGAACATGTAGAACGCCGTCAGCCAACTCGAGGTAGTGACCCCGAGCGTCGCTAAGAGCCCGAGACCGAGGGTCATGACGATGGTTCCCGCGATCGGGAATGGTCGGTACTTACGACCCTTGGCGACCAGTTGACCGACGATGATGGAGGCTCCGAAGAGCCCGACCATCATGGGTAAAAGGCGAAGTCCGGAGTTGGTCGGAGAGGCCCCACGAACCTCCTGGAAGTAGAGCGGGAGAAAGGTCATGGCCCCGAACATGGCGAATCCCACCACGAAGCCAATCGCTGACGCCGATCGAAACACTCGATTAGCAAAGAGGGGCATCGGCAGTACCGGTTCGTCAGCTCGGCGTTCGAGGTAGACGAAGTAGGCCGCCAGGATTACTCCCCCCACCCCTAAGCCGATCGACTGCCAGGAGATCCAGGCGAAGGAGGTACCCCCGAGCGAGGTCATCAAGATGAGCGCGGAGGCGGAGAGGGTCAAGACGATGATGCCGGCGTAGTCAATGACGTGGGAGACCCGATTAGCCGTCGAGGGCAGGGCGGCCGCCGTCACGATCATGGCGAGGATGCCGAAGGGCAGGTTCACGAAGAAGATCCAGCGCCAGGAGAAGTACTCCACGATGAACCCACCGAGGAGGGGCCCGAGCACCGTGGCGGCCCCGAAGACCGCCCCGAAGAGTCCGGAGTAGCGGCCACGTTCGCGGGGAGCCACGACGTCAGCGATGACCGCTTGGGCCCCCACCATCAAGCACCCACCTCCGAGCCCCTGGAGGGCGCGAAAGAGAATGAGCAAGATCATGTTCGAGGCGAGACCGCAGAGCATGGAGCCGACGACGAAGATGGCGATCGCCGCCTGGAAGAAACTCTTTCGACCGTAGAGGTCGCCGAGCTTGCCCCAGAGGGGAGTCGAGACCGTCGAGGCGAGCAGGTAGGCGACGACGACCCAACTGAGGTGGTTAGCCCCGTGGAGATCACCCACGATGGTGGGCAGGGCGGTCGAGACGATCGTCCCGTCGAGCGCGGCGAGGAGCATCCCGAGCATCAACGCTCCGAGTACCCAGTACAACTCTCTCTTAGCCAGCGTTCCCGTCGTCATCAAGTACCTCACGCGAAAGTAGAAGGATTTGGCTAGCCTATCGGCTAGGTGAGGGGGGACGAAGCACCCTCGGTAGGCTTCCCTCGTGCCCTTCACCGCCCCTCGTCGGCCACTCGTGGCGGCCGGGTGGATGGGTGGTGGTGCCCTGCTGGCCCTCGTCTGGAGTGCACTGAGCCCGGAGACGTACGCCCAGATCACCCGACATTCCTGGTTTCGTTCCCCCTCGGGATTCACCCTCACCCACCTCGCCACCCAGGGACTCATGACCGTGTTTTTCCTCTCGGTGGGACTTGAACTCTCCCGGGAGTTCCTCGGAGGACACCGGCGCCACTTCGGGGCGCCGGTGCTGGCCGCCCTCGGTGGAATGGCCGGAGCGGGACTCTGCGCCGCCGGGGCCGGAGAAATCTTCCACCACTCGGCCCTGACCCGGGGCTGGTCGGTTCCGATGGCGACCGACGTGGCCTTCGCTCTCGCGGCGTTGGCCTTCGTCGGGCCGGGGCTACCGAAAGGTCTACGAAACTTCATCCTCACCCTGGCTCTGGCCGACGACTTCTTCTCCGTCATCGTGGTGTCAGCGACCACCTCGTCGCATCTCCACGTCCTCTATCTCGTGGCGGGAGTAGTTGTGCTCGCCGCGGCGATACTCCTCCGCCACCGGGTCCCGGGTCTACCCCTCGCCCTCGTCGTGACGAGCGCACTCTGGTGGATCTTCTTTCGGGCCGGGGTGGAGCCGGCGCTCGCCGGCGCTCTCGGGGGCCTCCTCGCGGTTCCCTCCCGACGAACGGTCCATCTCGAAGCCCTGAGCACCCGACTCACCAGCGACCTCGTCCTACCCCTCTTCGCCTTCGTCGCGAGCGGGCTGGCCTGGCCCCAAATTCGCGGGGCCGGAACCCTGATCGGACTCGTGGTCCTCGTGAGGGTCGTGGGGAAGGTTCTCGGCATCACCGTCGTCGGAGTCCTCGCGCGCCGGCTGGGACTCCCCCTCGAACTTCGGGTCGTCCACGTCCTCGGAGCGTCGCTGCTGTGCGCGATGGGCTTTACGGTGCCGCTCTTGGTCGCTGGTCGCCTCTTAGGCGCCGCGTCGACGACCTACGGAGCCTTCGCCGCCGGTCTGGACCTCGCCACCGTGGTAGGCGGAGTCCTCGGCGTGCTCGTCCTGCGCCGCTACAGCACCCCGACGGGACACGAGACGCCGGTACCCCCGAGTCCGCAGTAACCGTTGGGGTTCGCCACCAAATACTGTTGGTGGTACTCCTCGGCGAGGTAGAACTCTCCAGCCGGCGCAATCTCAGTCGTGAGCTCGGGGTAACCGGACTCTAAGAGACGGGCGTGGTAGCGCTCGGCGACGGCGCGGGCGACCTCGGCCTGGTCGGCGTCGACGGTGTAGATCGCCGAACGGTACTGGGTACCGATGTCGTTACCCTGACGGTAACCCTGGGTTGGATTATGACTCTCGAAGAACACCCCGAGGAGGCTCTCGTAACTCACCAGCGCGGGGTCGTAGACCACCCTCACCGCTTCGGCGTGGCCGGTGCGCCCCGAACAGACCTCTTCGTAAGTCGGGTTGGGCGTAAATCCCCCCTGATATCCCACTGCGGTCGAGACGACCCCGGTGGTTTCGAAGAACTTACGCTCGGCGCCCCAGAAACATCCGAGGGCGACGTACGCAACTGCAGTACCCTCGGCGAAGGGCCCCTCCAACGGAGTGCCGTACACGAGGTGGGGACGGGTAACGCGCAGGGGGGTGGACCGACCGGGTAGGGCCTCGGTCGCACTCACCATTTGGGGCTGGGGACGTAGTCTCACGGACTCACCCTAAAGGACCCGATGAAGGAGTTCAACGGCGTAGTCTGCGCGTATGGGAGTTTCGGTCACCGTTGACCAGATTGTGGGCGTCGTCCGGTCTCACGGCAAGCGCGTCACTCAACCGAAGCGCGCGGTCGCCCAGGTGCTCATCGACTCCGAGGGCCACCTCACCGCCGAGGAGATCAGCCTGCGCGTGGTGACTCACCTCGACGACGTATCCCCCTCGACGGTGTACCGCATCCTCGAAGAGTTTGAGGAGTTGGGTCTGTGCGAACACACTCACACGGGACACGGCGCCGCCGTTTACCACCTCGTGGGTGGAGGTCACGCCCACGTCACCTGCAACGTCTGTGGTGGCACCTGGCAGGTGCCGACGGAGTACTTCAGCGATCTCGCGACGCGTCTGCGAGGAACTCTTGGTTTCGAGCTCAACCCTCACCACGTCGCCCTGGCCGGACTCTGCCACAACTGCGCCACCCGCAGTTTGTAGCATCTCATACATTCTTCGAGCGCTCTCAACTTTTTCCCGCCGGGGACTCAGTAGGCTCGGGCGATGATCACCGTCGAAAACCTGACCAAGCGCTACGGTTCGACCGTCGCGGTCAACGACTTGAGTTTCGAAGTGAAGCCCGGGGTGGTCACGGGTTTTCTCGGACCGAACGGCTCGGGCAAGTCGACGACGATGCGCGCCATCCTCGGCTTGGACAACCCGACCTCGGGCCGGGTCAGTATTAACGGTACAACCTACCGGCACATCAACGCCCCCCTTCACGAGATCGGGGCCCTCCTCGACGCGAAGGCCCTCAATCCGACCCGTAGCGCGCGAAACCACCTACGCGCCCTCGCCGCGGCGAACAACATCCCCTACTCGCGCGTCGACGAGGTGCTGGAGTTCGTCGGACTGGCCGCGGTCGCGAAGAAGCGCGCGGGGTCGTTCTCCCTCGGCATGAGCCAACGCCTCGGTATCGCCGCTGCTCTCCTCGGGGACCCCCAGATACTCCTCTTCGACGAACCCGTCAACGGTCTCGATCCCGAAGGAATCCGGTGGATTCGGGAGTTCTTCCGGACCCTCGCCAACGAGGGTCGCACCGTCTTCGTCTCCTCCCACCTCATGAGCGAGATGGCCCTCACCGCCGACCAGATCATCGTGATCGGTCGGGGCCACCTGATCACCACCGGTTCCGTGTCCGACCTCACCGCCTCGGTGGCCGGGTCGGTACTCGTGAGATCGGCCGACAACGCTCGCCTCGGTGAAGCACTGCGCGGCGCCGGAGCGAGAGTCGAAGACGGCACCAGTGACGCGCTCGTCGTGAACGACCTCGACGCAACCCGGGTCGGAGAGATCGCCCTCTCCGCCGGCGTGGCGCTCAGTGAACTGAGCCCCCAGCGCGCCTCCCTCGAAGAGGTCTTCATGGAGCTGACCGCCGACAGCGTCGAGTACGGACACCAGGAGGAGAGGTCATGAGCAACGCCAACCTCGTGTCGAGCGTACGGGCCGAGTGGATCAAGTTTCGAACGGTCCGGGCGACCGTACTCGGAATGGTCACCTTCATCGTTCTCTCGATTGGTCTGAGTGCACTCGTCGCCTACCTGTTGCGCACCAACTGGAGCCACCGCTCGACCATCGAGAGGTTGACGTTTGACCCAGTCGCGAACTCTCTCGTTGGGATGTTTTTCGGCCAATTCGCCATCGGAGTGATCTCCGCGCTGGCCATCACCGCCGAGTACACGACGACCTCCATCCGATCGACCTTCGCCGCCGTACCCCAGCGTTCACGGGTCATCCTCGCCAAGGCCATCGTGCTCCTCGGATCCGTCTTTATCGTCTCCGAGGTCGTAGCCTTCGTCGCCTTCACTCTCGGCCAGAGCATCTTCCACGGCGTCGTACCAACCGCCTCACTCGGCAACTCCACGGTGCTGCGCGCCGTCATCATGGCGGGGATCTACCTCACCCTGCTCGGGCTCTTCGGATTCGCCCTCGGGCTTTTACTCCGTACGACGGCTGCCACGATCAGTGTCTACGTATCCGCTCTGCTCGTGATACCCATCATCGTCAACTTCTTGCCCACGAGTTGGCAGGACCACATGCAAAAGTGGCTCCCCTCCGACCTCGGAGCTTCGATGACGTCCAGCACGGGACAGGTTCGCAATCTCACCAACGCCTTCACGTGGGACATCGCGGCCCTGGTCTTCGCGCTCTACGTCGCGGTGCTCCTCGGGGTGGGCATCGCGGTCGTCAATCAACGCGACGCCTAGCCCCTTGAGGTTACCGGCGCGTTACCGACGCCGGGCAAAAAATTAACTTACTGTGGCATACTTTGGGGCCATGGAATCCCCGTACGACGGTCTCTCGTCCGCCCACGAAGAAGTCGACACCAGTTTTCTCGGTGAGGGCCTCCCCGTTGGCCTCCCCCAGTTCGAACCCTCGGTGAGTCCGCACCTCAAGGGTCGGCGCAAGGTCAACAGTCCCCGTGAGCTCCAGGAGCTCCAGGAGTTAGTGAACTTCAAACCGAGTCACGAACGCTGGCGCATCTCGCGCGACCTCATCGGACTCATTCGACGAGGCGCCCAGGGCGAGACCGACGAGTCCTACCTCGACAAGTTGCGGCGCGAGTACGGCCGGGGTCAGGTCGAGTCCTCCCACTACGGACTCGCGACCATCGGAGAGCACAGCATCGTCTTCTACGCGATGAACTGGGACTTCTTCGCGGGCTCACTCGGGGTGGTCTCCGGGGAGACCTTCCAAGCGGCGGCCGACCTCGCCATCGCGAAGAAACTGCCCTTCGTTTCGGTCTACGTCTCGTCCGGCGTGCGCCAACACGAGAACTTCGCCGGACTCACCCAGATGACTCGAATGGTCGAGGCGATTCGTCACTACAAGGAGCGCGTGCACCTACCACAGGTGGCGGTCCTTCTCGGCAACGTGTGGGGTGGAGTCTCGGCGAGTGCGGTGCCGAACGCCGACCTCATCGTCGCCACCTCGGGCACCGACTTCGGTTTCGCCGGACCTAACGTGATCGAAGCGTTCGAGGGTGCCTCGGTGCCCTCGGGTTCCCAGAGCGCCGAGGCGAACCTGCTGGACCGCAACATCGACGTGGTCCTCGACGACGTGCGCGGCGTGGTCGACTACCTCGACTCGGTACTCTCCTCGGCCCAACTCCCCGATCGTCAGCACCAACTCAACGCCGAGAGTCGCCCGACCATACGCAACGTCTCGGCGATCGACGCCCGGCGAACCTTCCCCTTCGGCAGCGTCGGTATTCACGGACCCGCCTTCGACGACGGCACCGAGGGCGAACTCCTGCACCCGAGTGCCGCCCGCGCCGGCTCGAGTGAACCAGCCGACGTTCTCGTCGAGCGTTACCAGAGCTTGATGACCGACGCGAACCGCGTCGACCTCGAGTTCATCGTGCGCTACGCCTTCTCCGAGTCGACCGCACTCTTCAACTACGTCCAGGAGCCGGACTTTCGCCGCTACCCGGCCGTCGTCGCGGCGATTGCCAGCATCGCCGACCAACCCTTCGTCGTGGTGGGCACCCAACCCTCCTACCAGCGCATCGGAGACACCGTCGTCAAACGTCCGGCCAACCCCGGTCCCGAGGACTTTGCCTACATGGAACGCATGCTCGACCTCGGACAGCGTCTCGGGCTCCCGGCCGTCTTCGTGACCGACACCCTGGGGGCCCGTCCCACTCTCGAGAGTGAGCGACGGGGTCAATCCCGGGCCATCGCTCGTTCGATCCTGCGAGGAATCGACTACCCCCTGCCGGTCATCACCGTCGTCGCCGGCGCTCTCGGATCGGGGGGCGGACTCGCGACCACGCCCATGGCTGACCACGTGATCATGCTCGAGAACGCGATGGCCTTCGTCGCCGAGCCCCGCTCGGCCGCCTCGATTCTCTACAAGACGCCGAATCCCACTCCCGAGCAGATCAAGGTGACGGTCTCGACCATGCGCTCAACGGCGGCCGACCAACTAGAGCTCGGACTTATCGACGAAGTAGTCGCCGAGGGTCTCACCCCCTTTCAGACGGTGGAGAACCTCCACTCGGCGATCATGAAGGCCTACGTGAACTTGGCCGAGATGTCGGAGAAGAAGCTCCGTCAGCGCCGCTCCGAGCGCATTCGCTCCCTACGAGCCTTCGACATCGTCCCCGAGGCCCCGCTCCAGTAGGGCGGAGTCCTCGCCTAGTCGGCGAGGGCCGCTGCGCACCCTCAGTCGCTCCCCGTTAAGAAAGAGGGGGCTCGACACCGTGCGTAGTACTCCGGCGGGAGAGTCGGTCTCGACGACCAGTCCACTCGAGGACACGGCGGGTTGGTCGAGCGCCTCGGCGACCGAGAGCACCGGAGCGTAGGGAATATCGGCAACGTCCAGTCGACTCCCCCACTCCTCGCGCGACGCGTGTCCCATCACCTCGTTCAAACGGGCGCGCAAGTCGTCGCGGTCCTCGACCCTCCCGGCGTTCGTCCGCCAGTCGTCGCGTCCGAGCGACGGTTCGCCCAGCACCTCCACGAGTCGGGCGAACTGTGCGTCGGTGCCGACGGCGAGGAGCAACACCCCGTCCGCGCAGTGCACCGGTCCGTAGGGGGCGATACTGGGGTGATCGTTACCCAGTCGTCGGGGTTCGAGCCCGGTGGCGAGATAGCCCTGAGCCTGATTAATGAGGGAGGCCAGGGTGGCGTCGAGGAGGGGGACCTGAAAGTGGGGCCCCGGATCACTTCGCCCCACGAGTCCCGCGAGGGCGGCGATCGCCGCGTAGAGGCCGGTCACGACGTCCGAGAGCGGAGCGCCGACCTTCGTCGCCTCCCTCTCGCCCGTCACGTCCATCAGTCCCCCGCGGGCCTGAGCCAGCAAATCGAAGGCCGGGCGATCTTCGAGGTCGGTCCCCGGCGCCGAGGGGGTCACCGAAACCCAGACGACACCGGGTGCGCGCTCGCGGAGCTGGTCTATCCCGAGGGCGGCTCGCTGGGAGGGTAGGTAGTTCTCGATCACCACGTCGGCGCGCTCGAGCAGTCGAGCGACGGCGGCGTAGTCGAGAGGGTCTCGCAGATCGGCCACGACGTTTCGGCGGTGGCGATTGACGGCCAGGTAGTACGTGGCGTCCTCGCCGAAACGGGGCGGGGCGAGAAAGCGCACCGGGTCCCCCGCGGGCGATTCGATTTTGATGACGTCGGCGCCGAGGTCACCGAGGACCATCGCGGCCAGGGGACCGGCGAGCACTCGGGAGAAATCGAGGACGCGAACTCCCTCGAGCGGTAGTCCCGTGTCCCGATGGCGCGGATCGATCTCCCAGGTCACTCCGAGGTCCCGTCGGTGGGCGTCGTCGTCGCCGACGCCATCGGAGTACTCGGTAACCAGAAGACCACGGCCACCCCGACCACGATAGCCACGAGACCCCCGACGATGGTGGTCCGGTGAAAGGCGCTCATAAAGGAGTTCTGCACCGCGCCCGCCGTCGCGGAGCGTTGCGCCACTGGTACGTGCTCGACGGTGCTGAGGGCGGCCTGCATCGACCCCCGGGCCCGGTCAATGATGAACGAAGTGAGCCGGAGGTGGTGAAAGTTCGAGGCGATGCGCTGGGAGAAGTAGGACGCGAAGACCGACCCCATGACGGCCACTCCGAGGGTTCCTCCGAGTTCACGAGTCGTCTCATTAACCGCCGCTCCCGAGCCGATCTGGGAGGGTGACAGAGTGCCCATGACCGCGGCGGTCGAGGTCGGGGTGATGAGCGAGAAGCCGACACCGAAGAGGGACATGGCGCCCACGATGGGAACGACGTAGGAAACGTGGGCGCTAAAGGAGGCGATCAAAATCATCGCCGAACCCATAATGACGAGTCCCGCCCCCACCCCAGCGAATCCCCGCGCGCAGCGCGATGACGGCAGAAAAGGGAGTAGCGATCATCGTGACGACGGCGAAGGGCAGGGTGTGTAGACCCGACGAGAAAGCCGAGTAGCCCCGGACCATCTGAAAGTACTGGGTCACGTAAAAGATAAAGCCGAAGAGGCTGAAGAAACTCGCGGCGATCGCCGCCGCTCCCGCGGAGAAGGGCCCCCGTCGAAAGAGTCGAACGTCGAGGAGGGGTTCGTCTCGTTGGTGTTCGTAGCGCACGAAGAGCACGCCGAGGACGAGGCTCAGACCGAAGAGCACGAGGATTCGACCCGTCATCCAGCCCGAGGAGGGACCCTCAATGATGGCGAACACGAGGGCGCTGACGGCGCCGCTTCCGAGAACGAGACCGGGCCAATCGAGACCTCGGGAGACGGGACTCGACGACTCGCCCACGTGCCACCAGGTCAGGGCCAGGGCTACGAGGGCCACGGGGATGTTAATGAGAAAGATCGAACCGAACCAGTAGTGGTTGAGAAGGTACCCCCCGACGACCGGCCCGAGGGCGATCGCGACGCCGGCTGTCGCACCCCAGATTCCGAAGGCTTTGGCTCGCTCGACCTCGCGGTCGAAGGCCACGGTGACGAGGGAGAGAGTGGCCGGGAAGATGAAGGCGGCCGAGGCTCCCAGAAGGGCTCGAGCAATCAGCAGTTGCGTCATCGAGTGACTAGTCGCGGCGAGTAGGGACGAGAGGGCGAACGCGACGAGGGCTCCGTTCATCACCCGCAGGCGACCGAAGCGATCCGCGACTTCGGCTCCGGCGAGCAAGAGTCCGGCGAAGGGCAGGGAGTACCCGTCCACGATCCACTGCAGACCGGAGTTGGACGCGTGGAGCCGCTCCGAGAGAATGGGGAGGGCTACATTCACGATGGTGTTATCCACCACGACGAGAAAGACCGCCACGCACAGAACCGTGAGTACGACCCAAGGGTTGCGCCGCAGGTGAGCTCCGTTCACGTACCTGCTCTCCTCACCTCGCCCGAGCTGGAGAGAGAAGTCTACGAGACCTCCGACCGGGAGTTTTCTTAGTGACTCTCAGGCAGAACGAACCGTCCGACGTGGCTCGCGAAGTCGTCGAGGTCGGCCCGCGCCGCCTCAATGACGCCCGACATCGTGACGAATCCGTGGACCATGCCCCGGGCCTCTAACACCTCGACCGGTACTCCAAAGTGTTCGAGGAGACCGGCGTAGGCGACGCCCTCGTCACGTAACGGATCGCACTCGGCGACCATCACGACCGCCGGGGGAACTCCGCGTAGGTCCTCGGCGAGAAGTGGCGTGACTCGAGGGTCCGTGTGATCGACCGTGTCACCGAGGTAGTGCCGGTAGTCGTGACGCAGGTGCTCGAGTTCGAGGAAGTACCCCGAGCCGTAGACGTGAGCCGAGTCCGTCGTCATCTCCGGTCCGAGCGTCGGGTAGATGAGGGCCTGAGCCGCGATATCGAGACCCTCGTCGCGCAGCACTCGACAGGCCGCCGTCACCAACGTCGCCCCCGCGGAGTCGCCCATGACGACGAACGGGAGACCAGCCGCCCCGTAGGCCTCACGACGAGTGGCGAGCTCCCGCACTGCCTCGACGACGTCCTCTAAACCGGACGGAAAGGGGTGTTCGGGCGCGAGTCGGTAGTCAATCGCGACGAGAACGACGGAGAGGTCGTCAGCGAACCGACGACACACGCCGTCGTGGGTGTCGAGGTCACCGACGACGAAGGAGCCGCCGTGGGCGTAGAGCACCAGTCCGCGCGGATGACGACGGGGCGCGAAGCGACGGAACCGCACCGTGCGTCCGGGCCACTCCCAGGCTCCGTCGTCGACGCTCTCCATCTCCGGGGGGTTGCCCCGACGAGCCCGACTGAGCTCGCGGTAGCGCGCTCGACGCTCCTCGGGAGAGAGGGTCGCCGGGTCTACGCCGGGTCCGAGAGTCTCTCGGTAGCGCTCCAGTTCGGGGTGAATCACCGTGTCCTCCAAGTTGAATGGTCCGGCAACGACTCAGAGCACCTTCGAGAGGAAACTCTTCAGGCGATCAGACTGGGGGTTCACCAGAACCTCCTGAGGGTCGCCGGACTCGTAGATGATGCCCTGGTCCATAAAGTAGACCGAGTCGGCGACTTCACGAGCAAAACCCATCTCGTGGGTCACGACGATCATCGTCATGCCGGATTTCGCCAGGTCCTTCATGACGTCGAGGACCTCTCCCACTAATTCAGGGTCGAGGGCGGAGGTCGGCTCGTCGAAGAGCATGAGTTTGGGGTCCATCGCGAGAGCGCGGGCGATGGCCACGCGCTGCTGTTGTCCTCCACTCAGCTGGGAGGGGTAGGCCTCAGCCTTCTCCTCGAGACCAACGCGACGCAGCAACTCCGTGGCCCGTTCCTTCGCGTCCGAGGAACTCATCCCGCGCACCTTGACCGGACCAATCGTCACGTTGGAGAGAGCCGTGAGATGGGGAAAGAGATTGAAGCGTTGAAAGACCATGCCGATATTGGAACGGGCCTCGGCGATCTCTGACGAGGTGCGCTCGTACAGCTTTCCGTTACGCAGGTCGTAACCGACCATGACGCCGTCGACCAAGAGCTCACCCCGGTCGTGTTTTTCGAGGTGGTTAATGCAGCGCAAGAACGTGGACTTTCCCGACCCCGACGGACCGATCAGGCACGTCACCTCGCCCCGACGAACCTCCATGTTGATGTTGCGTAGGACTTCATTTGATCCGAAGGACTTCGCGAGTCCGATCGACTGGACCATGACCTCACTCATCGCGTCATCCCCGTAGGAAGAAGTCGCCACTTGGACCGAATTCCCCGAACGTCTGATCGCAGACGCTGCCAGGGCGTCTCGGGAGTCGCCCGAGAAGAACCCTTAGCAAAGTGCCGCTCGAGGTAGAACTGACCGATGGAGAGCACGGTCGTTACCGCCAAGTACCAGATGGAGATGGTCTCGAGGAGAGCCACATTCTCGAAGTTTTGTGCCGAGATGTTATTGGCCACGCCCGCCAGTTCGTAGACCCCGATGGTGGAGACCAACGAGGTGGTCTTCAGCATCGAGATGACCTCGTTACCGGTAGGGGGGATGATGACGCGCATGGCTTGGGGTAGCACCACGTGACGCAGGGTTTGTACGCGCTTCATTCCAATGGAGGAGGCCGCCTCCATTTGGCCCTCGTCGACCGAGATCAGACCCGCGCGAGCTATTTCGGCCATGTAGGCCCCCTCGTTCAGACTGAGTGCCACAATGCCCGCCTCGACCGCCGTCAAATGATTGAGGTGGAAAGTGAAGACGGTCAGGTGCACGAAGGGCACTCCCAGCGTGAGCGTCGGGTACAGGGTGCCGGCGGCGAACCAGAAGAGGATCTGCACGTAGACCGGAGTCCCCCGAAAGAACCAGGTATATCCGGCCGCGGGCGCCGAGAGCAGTCGCGAGTGCGAGATTCGCATCACGGCAATAACGACTCCGAGCACGATGCCAGCGGCCATGGCCGCCACGGTCAACTCAATCGTCAGTAACAGACCGTGAAAGATGAGAGAACTAAAGAGATACTGCCCGATGATGTTCCAGCGAAAACGCCAGATCATCGCCCCCGTCTGGGGATCGGGGATCCGCGAGATCAGAGTGTGGAGGAACATGAGAAAAAGCACCAGCATCGCCACCCCGGCCACAATGCGACCGGGGTGGCGTACTGGAACTACCTCAATATTTTCGGCGTGCTCCTCAAGCGCCGACACGGGCAATCCTTACGACGTCGCGCCGTTGAGGACCACCTGGGAGGTCGGGACAGCCCCCGCCTGAACACCCCACTTGGTCAAGATGGACTTGTAGACCCCATTGGCCTCAAGAGTCTTCAGAGCGGCCTGGATAGCCTTCGCCAGCGCGAGTCCGTTGGCGTTCTTCTGAGTGGCGATGCCGTAGGGGGCGACGTTGACTGCACTTCCCGAGAGTTTGAAACGCCCCCCGGTGGTCGCCACGATGTAGCCGGCGATCTGGGAGTCGACGAAGCCGAAGTCGGCGTGACCGGCCGAGAGAGCCAAGTTAGCGAGCGTCTGAGTGGCGTAGCTCGACACGGCGACCTTCTTACCAGCCGGGCACTTTACCGCCGCGGCGTCAGTCTGCTCTACGGTCCCGGTCTCCACGGCCACATTGTGACCACAGAAACTAGTCAGTCCCTTAAAGACCATCTTCGAGTTCTTCGTCACGTAGACACCCTCACCGGCCTTGAAGTAGTCAACGAAGTTGACCTGCTTCTGGCGAGCCTTGGTGTCGGTAAACGAGGAGTTCCCAATCTGGTAGCGATTGCCCACCATGCCGGTGATGATGGTGTCGAAGGTGACGTTGTTCTCGGCGTACTTCAGCCCGAGGGTCGCCCCGATCGCCTTCATCAAGTCGAGGTCGAAACCGACGATGGTCGTGCCCTTGACGTACTCGTCCGGCGCGTAGGTGGCGTCGGAAGCCACCTGGAGGGTGATGTGCTTGAAGGCGGCGGGCACGAGGGCCGCATCCTTCGCGTTGTACTTCGCGTTCGGCGCCGACGCCCCGGCACTGATGCTGGTGGAGGCCACCAGACTAAGTGCGCCCAAGGCGACAATGGCACTGCGGAATCGGGTTACCTTCATGGTCTCTCCCATGGCGGACGAGCCGCCCTAGACGAATGGTGTTGTGCGCACATTACCCCAGCGCGAACGGCGTGACGAGAAGGTGTCGAGACCGTAACGCGCCCGGGAGCGAGACCGCAGCGACGATTCGCCCTGTTCCACCCTCGCGGCCGGCGCACCGTGAACCACGTCAGTGGGTCAGGCCCGTGTTGAGAGCCCTTTAGTGGAGTTTTCGGGCGATAGAGTCCGAGCGGACGCCAGTCCCGGGAGGGGCACCGCTGGACCGGCACTCCTAGACGCCCCGGACACTTCAGTGAGGCGTCTCAACACTGGGAGGCGAATCGGTCACCCCGTCGTCATCAATTCACGAGACCGGAACACTCCCGAAGCGAGGTGGTCACCCGCGCACCATCTCGGCTCGATATTTTTCGCGACGAACCCCGAACTTAAGGACAACCTTCATGAATCCCGTCATTGCTCGAACAACGAAGTCGGCGGGAATCCTCGCCCTTCTAGTCTCCGCAGTCATTTCGAGTCCCGCCACCTCGGGGGCGAGTTCTTCCCCTCTGAAGGTGACCACCCTGGTGAGTGGCGCGAAGCTGCACCACAGTTACTTCTCGGCCGGCTCCAAGACCGCCAAGTCCGAAATCCTGAGCAACCCCGATGACGTCACCATGTACGGCAGCGACATCTTCGCCGTCTTCGGAAATGGAGTGGGCGGAAAGGGCCAGGCGAGTCCCGACGGAAACCGCGACAGCACCATCGTGGAGTTGACCACTTCGGGTCGAGTCCTCGGTCAGTGGGACGTCCTCGGGCACACCGACGGTATTACGGCCGACACTAACCTCGGCGGAGTTCTCGCGACGGTGAACGAGGACGGGAGTCCCTCCCTCTACCTGCTGAAGGTCGCCGGATCGAGTGCCGCTCACTCCATCACCAAGTACTCCTACAACGAAGTTCTTCCCCACCTGGGAGGAACCGACGCCATCGTTGCCGAGGGCAGTCGCATCTTCGTCAGCGCGTCCTCGCCGGGAATGTCCGGTAAGGCGGCGCCACAGCCCACCTACCCGGCCGCCTACTCGGTGAGCTTCGCGTCATCGAAGATGCTCAAAGCCTCCCCCCTCTTCTACGGTGAGTCGATGGCGACGAACGTGACCGTCGGTAGCGCGACCTACGGAAAGTCGGAGAAGTTGGCCCTGACCGACCCCGACTCCAATACGCTCGTGCCCTCGACGAGTGCCCACTTCGCGGGCGACTTTCTCCTCGACAGCCAGGGGGACCAGCGTCAGATCTACGTGAGTGGCGCGGGAACTTCGGCGCAGAAGCTGTCCGTCCTCGCCCTCTCGCAAGCGGTCGACGACACCGTGTTCCCGAGCGGTTCCACGACTCACCTCGTCGCTCCGGACTCGACCAATAACGCCATCGACCTGGTGTCGGGCTCGTTTAACTCCAGCATGGCGTTGGCGGTGGCGTCACCCTGTGACGCGGGCAGCGCCCCCTCGACGTGCCCCGGACCCGGATATCCGGCGAACTACCTCGCCACCTTGAACTTGCGTACCGGCGTGCTCACGAAGATTCCCGTGACGGGACCCAAGTTTGAACCGGCCGGTGGGCTCGTCGCCTTCTAGGACTCCGTCACGCAGTCGGCTCGCGCCGCACGGTTAGGAACTCACCGCGAGTTTTGATCCGTTGGCCGAGTCACGAGCCCCCCAGCACGAGAGACGAAGAGGTCTCACGTGACTGGGGGCTCGTGACGTAAAGGGGCTCTTCCGGTTCTAGCGGTCTGACCCGCAACTCATTCGCTGAGAAGGGGATCTTCAGATTCCGGCGAGGTCTGATACATCAGCGAACCACGCCCACCCTCAGCGTCACGCCGAAAAAGCAAAAGTCCCGATTCGGATCTCACATCGATCGGAACCGGGACTTCGCTACGCATCTCTTGGAGCGGTAGACCGGTCTCGAACCGGCGACCTCGACCTTGGCAAGGTCGCGCTCTACCAACTGAGCTACTACCGCAACGCCTCCATACTAGCCGAGGCGCTTCGAGCCGTACACCTCTAGCGACCACTCGAGCCGAAGCCGTCCTCACCCCGTGTCGAGTCGCTCAACTCGGCGACTTCGAGGAACTGAGTCGTCGGAACCGGCGTGATAAGGAGTTGCGCGACGCGGTCTCCCGGATGAATCTCGTAGGAGTGGCTGGGGTCGAGGTTGACGAGAGCCACGCGAATCTCGCCCCGGTACCCGGCGTCGATGAGCCCTGGAGTATTGACGCAGGTCACTCCGTAGCGAGACGCGAGGCCGCTACGGGGCAGGACGAGACCGGCGTAACCCTCGGGAATCTCGAGGGCGAGACCGGTTCCGACCATCCCGCGCTCACCCGGTCCGAGTCGAATGGTCTCGGTCGAGACGAGGTCGGCGCCGGCGTCACCGGGGTGCTGGGCCTGAGGTATCACGGCGTCGGGGCTGAGTCGCCGAAAGCGGATCTCCATAAACAAGGAAGGATAGCCAGTCTCGCTCCCCCAGCTTCGGTAACCTCTCGGCATGCTGGCGTGGATGGACTTAGAGATGACCGGGCTCGAACCGGATAAGCACGTGATCGTCGAGATTGCGACCCTCATCACCGACGACGATCTCGTCGTCGTTGCCGAAGGACCGGACCTCGTGATTCACGCGAGTGAGGAGGAACTCGCCCACATGGGCGACTTCGTCACGGAGATGCACACCCGGTCCGGACTGCTGAGCACCATTCGGACCTCGACCATCTCGGTACGAGACGCCGAGGAGGCGACGCTCGAGTTCCTCCGCCTGCACGTCCCCGAGGCGCGCACGGTTCCGTTAAGCGGCAACTCCATCGGGACCGACCGGCGCTTCCTCCAGGAGTACATGCCCGAACTCGAAGCGTACTTTCACTACCGCAACGTCGACGTGTCGACGGTGAAGGAACTGGCCAAGCGTTGGTACCCCGACCGGGTCGCCGGGCGCGCCGAGAAGGCGACCTCCCACCGAGCCCTCGACGACATTCGCGAGTCGATCGACGAACTGGCCTTTTACCGGACCGAAATCTTTCAGCCACACAACGTCACACGCCCGCCGGAGAACCCGGCGGGCGTGTGACGAAACAAAAGCGGGACTACAGGTTCGGCTGAGGGGTGAGACGCAGGTAGGGCTTGACCTTGGTCACGCCCTTCGGGAACTTCGTCTCGGCGTCCTCGTCGCTCACCGAGAGAGCCACGATGACGTCCTTGCCGTTGGTCCAGTTGACTGGGGTCGCCACGGAGTACTTCGCCGAGAGCTGCAGCGAGTCGAGCACGCGCAGAATCTCGTCGATGTTGCGACCGGTCGAGGCGGGGTAGGTCAAGATGAGCTTGACCTTCTTGTCCGGACCGATGATGAAGACGCTACGCACCGTCATGGTGTCGTTGGCGTTCGGGTGGATCATGTCGTAGAGACCGGCCACGGCCTTCGTCTCGTCACCGATCAACGGGAAGTTGAGCGCGGTGCCCTGGGTCTCACCGATGTCGTCCTTCCAGCGGTTGTGGGAGGCGACGTCGTCGACCGAGAGGCCGATGATCTTGGTGTTGCGAGCGTCGAACTCACTCTTGCGCGCGGCGAATGCCCCGAGTTCGGTGGTGCACACCGGGGTGAAGTCGGCCGGGTGCGAGAACAGGATGCACCAGCCGTCGCCGATCCACTCGTGGAAACTGATCGGTCCTTCGGTAGTCTCCGCGGTGAAATCGGGAGCCACGTCTCCGAGACGAATAGCCATGTGTCACATCTCCTTCGTTGCAGTTGGTAACAGCAGTAATCTACCGTTCCCACCTATTCTTATAAACTTCCATCATATTAGTAGAAATATGTCGGGGCGCTACCCCGCGGGTCCGGTCGATAGCATGGGCGACCGTGTCCACCCCCACCATCGCCGCCTTCGACCTCGACGGCACTCTCACCAAGGGCGGCAGCGTCTTTCACTGGTTGCGATTCGTCTGCGGCAACGGGGCGGTCGCCCGGGTAGCGGTGCCCCTCAGCCCCGCGCTCACTGTCGGTGCGATTCGCTCCGGGCACTACGCCGACGAGGCGAAGGAGCGACTCTTTCGGGGACTCCTCGAGGGTCGATCCTTCGAAGAGGTCGCCGAGCAGTCTCGTCACTTCATCCTGGAACACCTCGCTCACGAAGCGCGCCTCGACGTGATCGCGCGTCTGCGCTGGCACCGTGAACGCGGAGACGACGTCGTCTTGGTCTCGGCCTCTCCCCAGCTCTACGTGGACGTCCTCGTCGAGCACTTCGGGATCACCGGAGGGCTCGGGACCCGCCTCGCCGTCGACGAGTCCGGTCGACTGACCGGTCGCTACCAGGGGAACAACTGTCGAGGCACCGAGAAGATGCGCCGACTACGAGAGTGGATCGACGCGCGCGGCTACGAGGAAGAACCGCTGATCTACGCCTACGGCAACTCTCGGGGCGACCGTCGTCTCCTCGGGGGGGCGAACCTGCCCTACGACGTCGGACGGCTCGGCCGGCTGGGTGCCCTACGGAACTTTCCCCGACTGGGCCCGGACTCGCCCTAGGACTGGTGCACCGAGGGGGAGAGTTCGACGAGTCCGCCCTCTCGACCGCTGTAGGAGACCTGAATCGTGGCCACCTTTTCGGCCCAGGCGAGCACGTTGGAGCCCCGCGGGTCGTAGACCCCGACGTTGACGTCAAAGATGCCGTCGAGAAGGGGTAGTTCGGGGAGGTCCACCCCCACGGTGGTGTTTCCGGCGTGCAGTTCAATGGGGTTGGCGTGCGGATCGGAGCGAGAGACCAGCACGCCCGCCCGGGTGTGCAGTTCGAGGACGAAGAGTCCGCTCAGTCCCCGCGTCGCGCTGAGTTGAACGTCGAAGTGAAAGGAGGACCCCGAGCGCACGTCGAAGGTCCCGGTCGGCGAGCTCACTCCCTCGATCTGAACCTCTCCCCCACTCATCGTCACGCCCTCGGCGTTGGTCGAGGGTCCGAGCAGGTGATCACGGAAGATTTTGAGTGACTCGCCGACGTCACCGTGGGCGATCATCGAGCCCGACTCCAAGACGATGGCGCGCGAGGCGAGAGTGCGCACCTGTTCGGCCGAGTGGGTCACGAGAAGAATCGCCTTGCCGTCCTCCTGGAAGCCCTTGATCCGGTCGATGCACTTCGCCTGGAAGCGCTCGTCACCGACGGCGAGGACCTCGTCAACCACGAGAACGTCGGGATCGACGTTCACCGCGACGGCGAAGGCGAGACGGACGTACATGCCCGAGGAGTAGAACTTCACCTGGGTGTCGATGAAGTGCTCGATCTCGGAGAAGGCCACGATGTCGTCGAAGATACGGTCGATGTACTTACGGGAAAAGCCGAGCATCGTGCCGTAGAGGTAGACGTTGTCGCGCCCGGAGAGTTCGACTTGAAAACCAGCACCCAGTTCGAGCAGGGCGGCCAGCGAACCCCGCTGGCGAATCACTCCGGTGGTGGGTTGGAGGACCCCGCACACGCACTTCAGCAACGTCGACTTGCCCGAGCCGTTGTGGCCGAGAATGCCGACCGTCTCACCCGCGTCGACGGTGAAGGAGATGTTGTTGAGCGCCTGAAAGAGTTCGGTCTGACCACTGCGCGGGTGAAGCACCCGGTCCTTCACCGACTGGTGACGCTCGTGGTGAATCTTGAACGTCTTCGAGACGTCGGTGACTTCGATGACGTGATCCATTTAGAGCTCCGACTCGAAGTTACCTTCGAGGCGACCAAAGACCACCAGAGAGAGGAGAAAGACGACGAGGGCGGCGAGGAGCATTCCGAAGTTCAAGAGAACGAAGGTCGAGACAGACCAGGTGGGCAGCATGTGGATGGGCTGACCCGACAGGGTCGACTTGACCAGCGTGGCGTTATAGAAGGTGCGCTGAAAGGTGAGGACGATGAGACTCATGGGGTTGAGAAAGTAGAGAGCGGCCAGTCCGTGGCGATGAAGAGCCGGCGCAATCGAGTTGGAGTAGCTGTAGACGACGGGCGAGAGCCAGAACCACAGCTGGAGAAGGACCTCCATGAGGTGCTTGATGTCACGCAGGTAGACGGTGAGCGCCGACATCACGATCGCGACGGCGGCCGTAAAGAGGTAGAGCGCGGCGAAGGTCACCGGGAGGAGCAACAGCATCCCCCAGTCGGGGGCGTGGTGGAAGATGACGAGGAAGAGCACCAGCACGACCATCTGGATTAACCAGAACACCACGGCCGCTCCCACCGAGGCGAGGGGCAAAATCTCGCGGGGAAAGGAGACCTTCTTTACCAGTCCCGCCCGGTCCACGATGATGCTCGTCGAGACGTTGACGGCGTTTTGAAAGAGGTTCCAGACGATGAGCCCGGAGAACAAGAAGATGACGTAGTTGGGGTACCCATTCTTCAAGAAGACCGAAAAAACGAGGTAGTAGATCCCGAGGGTGAAGGCCGGGGCCAGCATCGACCAGAGGAGTCCGAGGGCCGAGCCCTTGTACTTAATCTGGACGTCGGAACTGATGAGGTTACGTAGCAACTCCCGTCGGCGCCACAGGTTGGCCAGGCGGGTGGGCAACGCCACCCGGGCACTCACGACCCTGACGGACGCCCCCGCGTCGAGGGAGGTTGACTCGTTGCTCACTCGGCTCCGGTACGCACCGCGGAACGCTCGATCACCGCGTCGATGAAGCCGTACTCGCGGGCTTCCTGGGCGGTGAACCAGCGGTCCCGGTCCGAGTCGGTCTCAATCTTCTCGACCGTCTGGCCGGTGTGAAAGGAGATCCGCTCGGCCAGCATGCGCTTCAGGTACACAATCTGCTCGGCCTGGATCGCGATGTCCGAGGCCTGGCCCTGCATGCCGCCCATGGAGGGCTGGTGCATCAGGATGCGACTGTGGGGCAACGCGAAGCGCTTACCGGGGGTACCGGCGCAGAGGAGGAACTGACCCATGGAGGCGGCCATGCCGAGGCAGATCGTCCGGATGTCGCAGGCCACGTACTGCATGGTGTCGTAAATGGCCAATCCGTCGGTCACCGAACCCCCGGGGGAGTTGATGTAGAGGCTGATGTCGCGCTCGGAGTCCTGGGCTTCGAGAAGGAGAAGCTCGGCGCAGATGCGGTTAGCCGACTCCTGGTCAACCTGGGTGCCGAGGAAGACGATGCGCTCCCGGAGGAGACGCTGGTTCAGGTCGCTGCCGGGCCCGACTTCAGAACGCGAGGTAATAGTCATGCTCCCAATCTACCCGGACCCTCCCCTGATTCTGGCCCCCCACTAGGCTGGTCTTCGTCGCGGGCGTGGCGAAATGGCAGACGCGCTGGTTTTAGGTACCAGTTCCTCGGAGTGTGGGTTCGACTCCCACCGCCCGCACGACGTCACGGTGTGCTAAGGTGATGACTTCCGTGTGCCGCAAAGTGCGGCGGAGCTGACTTGGGTTGTGGATCGAGTTGGGCTCATCTCGATCTAGGAGCACTCATGTCCCCCACCTTCGCCGAACTCGGCGTGCCCACCCACCTGGCTGATCGCCTGTCGAAGCTCGGCATCACCGACGCGTTCGATATTCAAGCCGCCGCTATTCCCGACGCGCTCGCCGGACGCGACGTCGTCGGTCAGGCCCGTACCGGATCGGGTAAGACCCTGGCCTTCGGTCTGCCCCTCCTCGCTCGACTCACCCGCGCTCGCGCCGGTCAGCCCACGGCCCTCGTGATCACCCCCACCCGGGAGTTGGCCGCTCAGGTTCGTAAGGAGATCGCCGGCATCAGTGACGACGAGGGTAAGCGCATCCTCTCCGTCTACGGCGGCACCTCCTACCAGGTCGCCCGCACCGCCTTTCGCCGGGGCGTCGACGTCGTCGTCGCCTGCCCGGGGCGTCTCGAAGACCTCATCGAGCAGGGCACCGTCTCTCTCTCGTCCGTGACCACGGTCGTCGTCGACGAGGCCGACCGCATGGCCGACATGGGCTTCTTGCCCGCCGTGCGTCGACTCGTCGCCCAGACCTCGCCCGAGCGTCACGTGATGCTCTTCTCGGCGACCCTCGGGCCCGACGTGCGCACCCTCATCTCCGAGTTCACCCGCGACGCCATCATCCACGACGTCGTCGGTGAGCAAGAGCCCAGTGACATCGATCACTTCTTCTGGCGCGTCGACCGCGACGATCGTCTCCAGCACCTGCTCGAGATCGCTGATCGTCACGAGCGCGCCATCGTCTTTACCCGCACCAAGCACGCCGCGGACCGACTGGCTCGCCAGTTGGACGAGCGCGGCGTGAGCGCGGTCGCCCTGCACGGTGACCGCAGCCAGGCCCAGCGTGACCGGGCCCTTCGCTCGGTGCGCGAGGGTCGCACCCGCATCCTCGTCGCCACCGACGTGGCGGCCCGTGGTATTCACATCGACGACCTGCCGGCCGTCGTGCACTTCGACCTGCCCCAGGCGAGTGCGGACTACGTGCACCGTTCCGGGCGCACCGGACGCGCCGGGGCCTCGGGTGTCGTCATCTCCCTCGTCACCAGTGACCGCATGGGTCTCTTGAAGCAGATTCAGCGCGAACTGCACTTCGAGCCGGGAGCCGAACTCCCCGATCTCGCCGTTGCTCGTCGCCCGGCCGAGAACGCCGAGACCTCCCGTCCCCGTGACGACTTCGCCGCGGCCGCCCAGGGTGCCCCCGCTCCCCGCGAGAGTCGCCACCAGCGCCCCTTCGCCGATCGCCCGTCGGAGCGTCCGGCCCGACGCGAGAGCTCCGAGCGTCGCTTCGAGTCACGCACCGAGCGGACCCGGGAGTTCACCCGGGAGGACCGTCCGAACGCGCGCCGCGAGCGCCCCGGATCTCGCGACGAGGGTCGCACCCCGTTTCGCCCCGAGCGCTCCGACAACCGATTCGCCGACCGTTCGGCGGAGCGTCCGGCCCGTTTCGAGCGCAACGAGAACTTCCGCAGTGAACGTCCGGCCCGCAACGAGAACATCCGTAGCGAGCGCCCCGACCGCAACGAGCGCAGTGACTCTCGGGACTCCTCACGTCGCTCGACGACCGCCACGGTGAGCTTCTTTAACGAGAACAAGGGCTTCGGCTTCGCGAGTGACGCCAAGGGCGACGACCTCTTCATCCACTTCTCCAACATCTCCGGCGACGGATTCAAGACTCTGAAGGCCGGTCAGCTGATCTCCTTCCAGGAGTTCGTGGGTCCGAAGGGCCGTGAGGCGCGCGACGTGCGCGTGTTGGAGCGCCGTGAGGGATCCTTTCGTCGGGGCTAGGCTCGACGTTCCCTCGTCTTCGAAAGGCCACCCATGAGTGACAAGCCCCTCGTCGAACCCCACCTCGGGGACCCACCCAGCGACCTGCTCGTCGAGGACATCGTCCTCGGCGAGGGCGATGTGGCGAGCGTCGGCCAGACGGCCGTCGTGCACTACGTGGGGGTCTCGGCCGCGACCGGCGCGGAGTTCGACGCCTCCTGGAACCGGGGCGAGCCGTTCTCTTTTCCCCTCGGTCAGGGCTACGTCATCGCCGGGTGGGACCAGGGGGTGCAGGGCATGAGAATCGGTGGACAACGCCGACTCGTGATCCCGCCCCACTTGGCCTACGGGGACCGGGGAGCCGGCGGAGTCATCCGTCCCGGCGAGACGTTGATCTTCGTCGTCGACCTGCTCGAACTGCGCTAAACGCCCGGGGGGCCCATCGCGAGAATGCGTTGGTAGTCCCCGTAGCGTTCGCAGCAGATTTCGTTCAGCAGCACCAGGCGGTCGTTGGGGTTCTCGAGAGAGAGCACCTTGAACTGGTCGAACGTCGCCATTGGCGTCATGGCGCAGAGTTGCCAGGCCCGCTCCCAGGGGTCTTCGGCCATCTCGACGCGCACCGGGGCGACCTCGTCGGGGGTGACCTCACTCTGGAGTGTGCGTAAGGCTCGCACCGAAGTCTCGGCGAGGCCCAAAAGGTCGGGGTTGATCATGACGTCCTCGCAGCAGCGCTCCGAGATCTCGGCCCGCGGGTAGGGATCGTCGGGCAGCCAGCCGTCGACGCGGATGCACTTCACGCCCTCGACGGCGAGGAACGCTTTTCCGTCAGGGAACCGCTGGACCCCGCGTACCCTCATCCAGGTTCCGACGCTCGTTCGCTCGTCTCCCCCACCGACCTCACTGCCGCGGGTGATCAGACAGGTGCCGAACTCCTGGGTGAGATCGATGTCGTCGAGGAGGGTCCGGTAGCGGGGCTCGAACACAATGAGTCCAATCATTTGATGGGGGAAAACCACCATCGAGAGAGGAAACATCGGTACGTTAAGGCCCACCTCATCAGCCTAAAGGTCACCCGCAAATCTCTCGCGCACCACCTCGAGAAAGGCGCTGAGCGCCCGGGCCCGGTGAGAGACCTGATTCTTCTCTTCGAGGGAGTACTCGGCGAGGCTGCGGGTTTCACCGAGGGGTCGAAAGAGGGGATCGTAGCCGAAGGAACGTCCCGGAGTGGGGGCCTGGAGGATCTCCCCCTCAAAGACTCCGCGCGCGAGAGTCTCCTCCCCCTCGGGAGTCACGAGGGCGATCACCGTTTGAAAGCGGGCTCGCCGGTCGGTGACTCCGCTCAGTTCTGCGAGAAGGAGCTGGTTGTTCTCCTCGTCGGTCGCCTTCGGGCCAGCGAAGCGGGCGCTGTGCACGCCCGGACGTCCTCCGAGGGCGTCGACGAAGAGTCCGGTGTCGTCGGCGATTGCGGGCGCCTGAGCGGCGCGCGCGATGGCGTGGGCCTTGAGGAGAGCGTTGCCCTCGAGAGTGTCCGACGTCTCGTCGACCTCGTCTACGTGCTCGGGGCGCGGGAGGACCTCGAAGCCCTCCGCGCTCAGCATGGCCGTGAGTTCGATGCTCTTGTGGGGGTTAGCCGTCGCCAACACGAGGCGCCTCATCGAGGACTCGGCGGGGTCTCGAGGAGGGTGCGTTGTGTGGCGTGGATCCGAGTAATCGCCGACTCGGCGAAGCTCAACATCCCGTCGAGCTCCTCGCGAGAAAAAGACTGGCGCTCGGCGGTGCCCTGAATCTCCACGAAGTGTCCGGCCCCGGTCATCACGACGTTCATATCGGTCTCGGCCCGCGAGTCCTCCTCGTAGGGCAGATCGACGAGAATCTCCCCGTCCACCACTCCTACCGACACGGCGGCCACGAGATCGGTGACCGGGTGAGCAGCGAGGGTGCCGCGCTGAACCAGTCGGGTCAACGCGTCGTGCAGGGCGACGAATCCCCCGCTCACCGCGGCCGTGCGCGTTCCGCCGTCGGCCTGCAAGACGTCACAGTCGACCGTCACGAGAACGTCGGGCATCGCCTCGAGGTTGACGACGGCGCGCAGGGATCGGGCGATGAGTCGTTGAATCTCGAGAGTCCGGCCACTCTGGCGACCCTTAGCGGCCTCCCGGGAGGCCCGCTCGGGGGTCGAGCCGGGAAGAAGGGAGTACTCGGCACTCACCCACCCGCGGCCCGAGCCGCGCATCCAGCGCGGTACTTCGAAGTCCACTGAGGCGGTGCAGAGGACCCGAGTACGACCGGACGAGACGAGCACCGACCCGAGCGCCATCTCGGTGAAGTCTCGTTCCAGGGTGAACGCACGGGGGGTCTCGGGGGATCGTCCGTCGAGACGGGTCATAGGGGGCTCCTTCTAGTCCCGTCCACCGTAGTAGAGACCGCTCAGAAGTAGATGATCTTCGTGGCGCGTTCGACGACCTGGTCGATGTCGTCGCTCCAAGCACCCGTCGAGAGGTACTTCCAGCCGTCGTCACAGACGATGGTGAGAATCGTCGCCGTCTCGTCGTCGGGGACGAGGGCGGCGCACTTCACCGCACCGGCCATGATCGCTCCCGACGAGATTCCGGTAAAGAGGCCTACCTCAGTCAGTCGCCTCGTCCACTCGATCGACTCGCGGGGACGCACCACGACCTTGCGATCGAGCAGGTCCGGTCCGTCGTTATCGGTGAAGATCGGCGGAATGTAGCCGTCGTCGAGGTTGCGCAGTCCGTCGACCATCTCCCCACTCGGGGGTTCGATGGCCCAGATCTGCACCCCGGGCTTATTCTCCTTCAAGTACCGTCCGACCCCCATGAGGGTGCCCGAAGTACCGAGGCCGGCGACGAAGTGGGTGATCTCTGGAACATCTTTCAAGATCTCCGGCCCGGTCGTCGTGTAGTGGGCGAGCGGGTTGTCGGGGTTGGCGTACTGGTAGAGAAAGACCCATTCGGGGTGCTCGGCGGCGAGACCCTGAGCCATCCGCACCGCCCCGTTCGAGCCCTCCGAACCGGGTGAGTCGATAATCTCGGCCCCCCAGGCGAGGAGGAGTTGGCGCCGTTCGGAGGAGACGTTGGTCGGAAGTACCACCTTCAGGTGATATCCGCGCAGACGACACACCATCGCCAGAGCAATACCGGTGTTCCCGGAGGAGGGTTCGATCAGAATCTGGTCGGGCTTTCCGGGAATGAGTCGTCCGTCGCGCTCGGCGCCGCGAATGAGCGAGAGGGCCACGCGATCCTTCACCGAACCGGCCGGGTTACGTCCCTCGAGTTTCGCGAGAATCGTGACGTTGGGCTTCGGCGAAAGAGCCGAGACGTCGACGACCGGAGTGTTCCCGACCATCTCGAGAACGGACTGGTAGCGGGCCACTAGTCGGCGCCTCCGGCGACGGCGGGCAGAAGAGTGATCTCGTCGTGGTCCTTCACCGGGGCGTCCACTCCGCCGATGTAGCGCACGTCGTCGTCGTTCACGTAGACGTTGAGGAAACGGTGCAGAGTGCCGTCGTCGGCGAGGAGTTGGCCGGACAGACTCGGGTGAAGCGCGGTGACGTTCTGTAGGACTTCACCAATCGTCCCCCCCTCGACTTCGAGAGTGGCTTGTCCTCCGACGGCGGGACGAAGAACGGTCGGAATTCGCAACGTTGCGGACATGGGGGCCTGCCTTTTCGGAGAGGAACTTAAATCCTGACTTACCTACTCAACTTTAACGGGGCGCCGGCTCCTCCGTGACCCCATCGACGAGGACCGGCTCCTCGCTGATCTCCCCCTCGACGATGCGGTAACTGCGCACTTCGGGCTCGACGGGAAGAAAGGTGGTGAGCACGTAGTGCCAACTCGGATCGGGGGCCTGGGCGATGTCGGTGGGGCTGGGGTAGGCCGGAGAGTGAGTGTGGGAGTGAAAGACCCCGATGACCTCGATCCCCTCGTCGTCGGCGCGCCGGTAGGCGCGCAGCAAGACCTTCGAATCGATTTCGTAGACCCGGGCCGAATCGGCCACGTTAGGACTCGCCACGACCTCGCGGACCACTCCGTCGGGCGTCCCGAGAAGGAGTCCGCACCCCTCGTTCGGGAGGGCCCGAATACAGGTGGCGATGAGGGAGTCTCGTTGATCCTGGGTCATGGTGAGCACGTCGTCACGTTATCGAGGTCTCCTCCGTCGCGCTCACTACGCTGGTCGGGTGGCCAGGGCGAAGCAGATGCAGGCGCGCCGAGCGGCCGAGAAGGCTCAGGCGAGTGGGGACCGGGTGGTCGCCTCCAATCGACGCGCCCGTCACGACTACGAGATCTTGGACACCCTGGAGTGCGGCATCGTGCTCACCGGCTCGGAGGTGAAGTCGTTGCGCGAGGGCCGCGCCCAAATCGCCGAGGCCTACGCCCGTATCGACGACGGAGAGCTCTGGCTCTTCCAGGCCCACGTCCCCCCCTGGGCCTTCGCCCACGGCGTGGGGGCCCACGACCCGGACCGTAAACGCAAACTCCTCTTGCACCGCCACGAGTTAGAGCACTGGCGGCACCGGGCGGCCACCCAGCAACTCACCCTCGTCCCCCTCTCGTTGTACTTTCGTGACGGACGAGCCAAAGTCGAGTTGGGGCTCGCCAAGGGGCGTCGCCTCCACGACCGGCGCGAGGCCATCAAGGCCCGCGACGCGGCGCGCGACATCGCTCGCACGGCGCGCAGCCGGGAGAAGTACGGCTGAGCCGAAGCCGGCGTCGCAGGAGACCAGTAGGCTGTCTCCACGTTCAGAGCGAACGTTGTACCAGGGGGTGATTGGTTTCGACATTGGCCGTTGAAGTGGGAGAAGCGAGCCGTGGTCTCCGGAGCCACGTAAAAGAGCCGGAAACACAAAAATAAACGCCAAGCCTCAGCTTGTGCTTGCTGCTTAGTCAGCAACGGTCCTCCGTGCCCAGCCCTACGGTGCGGTCGGGAACGTCATTCAGTAGGGCTCACCACCGCGACCTCTAACGGCGCGAGCGGGACACTTTAGTTAGATACGGGTCTCCATCGGCGTGAGCGGCGGAAGAGACCTCGACAACCTCCCGCTCACTGCGCTCGGAGAAGGACCAGGGAGATGCCGATGGACCGGGGTTCGATTCCCCGCACCTCCACCATATGAGACCCCATGCGAAACGGGGTCCACTCGCCGGTTGGACCAGTAGGGACAAGGTCTGACTGTGCTCGGCATTTCGTCGACGCGGCGCGTGATGTCTGTCCGTGATTCGAAATAGAGCGCGAGCCTTCACGTTCTCGACGAACGCGACCTCCCGGCAAGGCGGAACTAGGCCCTTCGCAGTCCACTGTGGGAACCCGGAGTGTGACCTGCGCGTGTCGTCCGGGACTCAAGACGATTGAATCGGCGAGAGCACCGACCAAGCGTCACTTGGCGTGCCAGGACTGTGGCGCCAGCAGAGCCTCTTCGATCTTCGCTGTCGCCGCGGCTATATCGATCAAATCAGTCTGCCTCGGCACCATTTCACTGCGTTGGCGTTGGCGTTGGAGGCGTAACAACTCGTCGCCCTGAGTGTCGAACAGCTCCTGCAACTTGTCCAGTCGACCCCTCAGTTCGCGTACCTCCAGCTCCCCAGTCTCGAAGGCCGCGTAGTAGCGGTCAATAGCCGCCGCGGAATGAGCGATTGCGGCTTCGGCCGCGGCAATCTGTTCATCCAGGACGGCGATTTGGTCAGGGGCCTTCTCGACTGCCAAGGCGACCGCGCCGGAAAAGAGGTCAGAGTCGTGGCACGCGTTGAGCAACTGCTCGACCACCACATTGGTGCGTGACGGCAATCCAGTGGCCACCTTGGCCGAGCTCCGCGCGAAGTAGGGAGATGGAATCACGACCCGAGCGAGGTTAGCGATAACCGATTCCGGCTGGTCATGACCAATTCCGGACGCGGCTGGGCTGGCCGATTGGCGCCCAGTCTTCAAGAGGAGACGGACCCAACGGCGTCGTGTCGGGGTCTGGCGCGAGCCCGCGATCTGCAATCTTCCTCGCTGCTTGGCAGGCGGACTCGGAGAGGTTGTCTCCGTGCCAGAGAGCTCCACCGCACCGACGCTGCACCTCGAGGTAGAGAGCGGTGCCAACACCTGTCCCGCGAAAGCTCTCCACGACCTCCCGGTAGTTAACGACCCAGTCGCCTTCCTTCAGCGGGTGGGGAAGAATCTTGACATAGCCAACCAACGAGCCGATCGACGTATACGCAGCGACGCAGACACCGGAGCCAACCATCGGGTGCTCAACGATCGTGAGATCGGCCAGAGGATCGACTTCTGCCATGGTGTCAAGGACCGTCTGTAGATCGCACCATCTGGCCGGTCACCGGAAGTGGCGCGAAGCTACCCGCCCGGCTGCCTCTGGGCAACTGCGGCCTCCTTGCGCTCGGAGCGAGTGCACCCACGGTTGCTATAATGGTTGTCGTTTCAGTTTCACTACGAGGAGGGTCAGTAGCAGTATGAGTAGCACTCCTTACCCCAATGCGCCGGCCGCGCTGGTCGCGTTCGAAATACGCTTCCCGCAGGCTGATGGAGACCGTCGCCAGATTCAAGCGATTGCGTCCTCCTTGCACGACACCTTGCCCATCGCAAAGATTGAGCATATCCAGCAGTTCCAGTTTCCCGTAGGTCCCAATCCAGAGGCCACGTCAATCGAGGTCACACGCTTTCAGACCCGTGACCGTACGTCGAGCGCAAGCGTCTGGCCGGACCGAGTAGTAGTTGAGACGACTAAATACCCTGGATACAACTCGTTCCGTAAGTTAATCGAAGAAGTTGTGTCAGCCGTCGCTTCCTCAGTGGCTCCCTCCGGTATTGAACGTGTTGGCCTCCGATTTGTCGATGAAGTCCGCCCCCCTGTGGAGCCGACGGGCCTTGAATGGCGACGTTGGGTTGCGCCGGAATTGATAGGACCCGCATCTCTTAATTTCCAGGGGGGAGCACCCGAAGCCTGGCAGGGCGCAGTGCAGTTCAGCGTCGCCAACGGCGTCGGAGTGGTGTTGCGTTACGGGCCGAGGGATGGATATGCCGTCAACCCTGAGGGAGCGCTGCGTCGTGCAACTACGGCTCCGTACACATCATGCTTCGTATTTGACTCGGATAGTTTCTGGGTTGCAACTGATTCGATACCAGAGTTCGATCCGGTCGCGATTATGAATCTTTGCGATGAGTTGCATCGTCCGCTCAAGGAAGTTTTTGAACAACTGGTGACGGATGAATTGCGGATCTACATGGCTGGGGAGGCAAAATGACAAAGGTTGATTACATTAGAGACGACCGGGGCGGGTGGGCAGCGGTGCCCGTAGATGACAGTACGGGCGCGACTGAGGTTCTTCAGGCGCCGCAGTTACCCTCGACAACAACCTCGTACCGAGAATTAAGCGATCACGCTGGGTTACTGCGAAACGTCGTTCGAAGCATCGCGGGAGATGTCGCAAGTCTGCATCGGAATCTCGGTCACAGAGGACTTGACGAACGTGCCCAGGAGTTCAAGGGATTGACGACAAGAGAGCTACTCGACGAACTCAACAGATTGGGCTTCACCTGGAGAGATGTGGCGCGAATGGCGAAGGTCTCCGTCCCGGCTGTCCAGAAGTGGCGAAAGGGTGAGTCGGCATCGGGTGAGAATCACAAGCGCCTCATGGTACTAAAGGCCTTGATGACAATGCTCGAGGAAGAACACCTGGTAGCGGACGTCGCAACATGGGCCGATGGGCCGATGGCGACCGGCGCGCCAATAACCCCACTCGACCTCATTGCGGGGGGTAGAGAAGACCTCGCTGTCGAACTAGCAGCCAGGCAGTCTTCGCCAGAAGACGTGCTTGACGAGTTCGAGTCGGAGTGGCGGGATCGCTATCGCAGTGATTACAGAGTGGAACGCTCATCCGACGGTCTCTTATCCATCGTCGTCGCCACTGATTCGGCGACGACGCAGATCTGACAGAAGCGCGGTAGTTCAATGGGGGCAAAGCTCGACACACCACCAGGAGCTGCCTCCGGTTGGGCACGGACAATCTGGAGGTATCGGACTGATGAGATCGTCAAGCATCGCCCAGTCACTGCGGGTGACGTCTTCAAAACGACTGTTAACGTTCCCACCAAGCAAGGGCCCGACGCCGAACGAGTGTTCATCGTGTTGCAGCACCCATGCTCAATACGCATTGACGGAGTCAATGTTCGCGACGGAGTCCTCGCTGCTGTAGTCAAACGTGATGGGGCTCTGTCGGAATGGCCCGCCGACCGTATCTACAACAAGATGCCGCTGCCAGAGCTCATTCCAGATTCTGCGGCGAAGTCGGCGGGGGCACCTTCCGAGAGCGGACCCGTTGCAGTTAAGTGCTGGTGGGCCGACTTTGACTCACTCGTGATCGTCAGCGCAGAACAGTTAGATCCTGAAAACAGAATCGCCGTAATGGATCTCGATGGTATTGCACTTTTGCTTCAGCGATTCGCCCACTTCCTGACACGCGCGGCCGTTGCCAAACATATCTTCGTTGAGTCTGTAGCCGGCGCGGACGCAGAAGTCGAAGTGTTAGAGGATTGGATCGGCCGCGCTATTGACGCAGGAGCAAAGGGAACCGACGCCGCTCACGATTGTATGAGATGGTTGCGCGAAGATGAAGGTGGTGGAATGCGACAGGCCCAGCTGGAAGACCCAGCCACACGGAAAAGAATCGTGCGAGAAGCTGCGTTGGAAGCGGAGCACCGATACAACGGCGCGGGCTAGTCTTCGGGGCCCAAGTTGGGGTCCCCGCACCGCCAGAATCTCGTCGCGCATCTGGACCTCACATTCTACGGTAGCGACCAACTCTGACCCGCTCGAGCTCCGCTGCCACTGCGGTCGCCTCGGTACATCCGGTCGCTCGCGAGCCGTACCGGGGCGCCGTAGGGTCCTCGTCTCGATCCGAAACGGTGCCAGGCGCACCAACCACGGTTTCGCCTGGGGTATCGGCGCCTCCACGCATGAGACCGTAAGCGAACTATGACCACGATCCCTTGGTGAGTTACCGTGGCACCACGGACTTGACTTACGTCGTCGTCGAGCCTCGCTGCCGAGTGTCTCGATATAGCGAAGAAGGGACCTCACGGAGTCCGGAACGTCTCCATGCAACCTGATGCGTGCTAGGAGATCGGCGAGTCGAGCCGGCGGCGTGTTGACGACCGAGAGCTCCACCGTGATCTTCTCGACAGAGGTGGCAAACACGACGAGCGTCAAAGAGTCCGGTAGCGCCGCTGATGGCGAGAGGATCTCGTCGAGTCCATGCTCGCGAGCGAGCGCGGCAACTCGCTGGCACTGCTCTAAGTCGTCACCTGTCAGGTCGTCAAGCGTGATACCAATCGTCTGTCTGCCGACCTCTTCGGTGAGATCGAGCACCATCATCGAGTCGACGCGAACGCGACCCACACGGCGACGCACCCCTTCACGGATTAACGCCATCATCGAGGAAGTGGCGGAAGAACTCCGACCAGGCTCCCTCCCGCGTGCTCGAGGCGTACCAAACTCCATCTCCGCCCGCAACATGAAAACGAGCGCCGTAGGAAGGCGAGACGGGCACGTAGACCACTTCGTGGCGCACCGGAACCTGGTGCCAGTAGTGCTGACCTCGTAGTGCGCGAACCGGGAGGTCGTGAGCAGACGACCCCTCGCCACTCACACGTACGCACCATCGACGAATGCGTGCGCCGCATCTCCCACCAGCTTGAATTCCCCCTTCGCAAGGAGGTCGCTCGGGCGCGCGCCATGAAGCATCCGGTTCTTCGCCACGAGCCATTGCTTTACTCCCCGAGGGGTGAGCGAGTCAGAGAGGAGCGAGACGAGATCGCACAACTCCGAGCTCGTCCAGCGCCCCGAGCACCCGCTCTCGGGCGTGCCAGGACGCCGTAGAGTTCTCGTCTCGATCGTGAAGACCGACAACGCAGCGACGAGGCGTCCGGCGCCAGACGAAAGACGACCACGATGCGCGTTCTATCGCCGCGTCTCGTACTGTCTGTCCGTGTCGAGAACCCGAGCACTCTCGACGAATGCGGCTTCTCCGGCAAGACGCTGGGCGGACCATCGCCATCGACGGTCGGTACCGGGAGCGTGACCTGAACATGGCGACCAGGGTTCACGAGGATCGATTCGACGGGTGCGCAGACCAGGCGCCGTTGAGCCCGCCAGGACTGCGTTGCACTCAGTGCGCCTTCCTCATCTGGCTGGCTGTTGAGGGTCCCTACCATCCCCTCTGGAGGTCGGCCATCCCCGGGAACTCCACGTGACCGAGGTGCGCACGCTCGAGCGCGTCGGCGAGCCCCTCGAGATGACACGGTCTCGGGATGACCGACTCGTTGAGCGGATGCGTCACGCCTGTGACGACGCCGAGGTGATCGGCTGAGAGACGCTCGAAGCCGCTTTCGGAACTACCATTCCGATGACGAGCACGTGATCGCCGCGGCCCGGCTGGGTGGTGCTGGTGCGATTGTCACCTCGCACCTGAAGGACTTTCCTCGCGATCAGGTCCCGGAACACATCGGCGTCCTCTACCCCTCCGAGTTCGCGGCCTCCACGGTCGCGATTGATCCGTTCGCCGCACACCGGGCCCTCGCCGAGATGTCCAGCTGTAGCGGTCGTCGTGGCCCCGTGCGATCGCCAAAGGAAATCGTCACGGTACTCGTCGCACGCTACGGCTGGCGCGAGGTCGGAGATCGGCTGGGGACAAAGCCGGGTCCGCCATAGGGTGGGCAGCACCCGGCACGGTCTCGACATCGGTGGCCTGATCTGGCACTCGCGCCGAACGGAGTGGAACAACGTTCCCCGCAGCGAGGCCGTACTTCTATTCGGACCCGGCTACCCGAGACAGCGGGAGTCCGGGCAGGGGGTGGGCTTCGGGAGCATTGCCTCGATGGAGGGCTCGGGGCGAGCCCTGACCGGCGAGTGGGCGACTCGTCTCGAGGCCCTCGTCATTCCCGCGGGTGGACTGGAGCGAACCGACTCGTCAACAAACGAAGAGACCCCGTCATCTCGGATGAGTACCGAGATGACGGGGTCGCGCGGGAACAACGGAGTTAACTCGCCGCGATTCCCTCCGCCGCGAGAGGCACGTTGAAGAGCGACTCCAGCTGGGTGAGCGAGCCGTTGGCGCCGATGGAGTAGACGTCCAGGGTACCCGAGCCGCCACTCTCGACGTAGAGGGTCTGACCGTCGGGTGAGACCGCGGAGTCGGTCGTCCCGGGGTGAGCCGTCGCCGCCGTGGCGTTGACCAGAGTCGGGGCTCCCGTGGAGGTTTCGCTGAAGGAGCTCACCGTTCCGCTCCCGGCGTTAGAACCGAAGACGTAGCCGTTCGACGAGGAGATCCAGCAGAGGGCCTTCGACCCGTCGCTCACTGTCCCGACCGGAGTCAGCGAACCGTCCGGGTTCACCACGTAGGTGCTGAGCGAACTAGTGGAGGCCTCGGCTCCCACCAAGCGACCCTGGGCGTCGAAGTTGAACGCGAAGGGGACGGCGTTCGTCGCCGCGGTCACGACCGGACTGGCGCCGAGTTGTCCCCATTCGCCCACCGAGAAGACCTCGTAGGCGTTACTCGAGGCCTTCGTCGTCACGATGAGGTGCTGGCCGTCGGGGGTGTAGCCGATCTGACCGGGCGCGTGGAGGAAGTTCGGCGGAGTGGTATTCGCCAGACCGAGGGAGCGCACCTGGCGCCAGAGGGTGTGGAGTCGTCCGTCCCAGAATCCGAACTCGGCGACCGTTCCCGCGCCCCCCGCGTTCAAGACGGCGACCAGATTGCCGTGAGAGGCGACCGAGTTGGGGAACGTTCCGCCACTGGCGATCTGTTGGACGAGGCGAAGGTAGGCGCCCTCGACGGCGAAGACCGAGACGGTGTTACTGCCGGGATTGACCGCGATGAGATCGGCCCCGTTATTCACGAGCGCCAAACCGCCCTGACTGGCGAGCGGGTCCGCGACCGCGCCCGCGGCGACGGCACCGAGGCCACCGGTCGGATAGGTGGCGACGTAGGAGACCGTCCCGTCGGTGCCGCGGGCGTAACTGAGCACACTGTTCGAGCCGGAGTTGTCGCTCAGGAGAAACAGCGCGTGAACGTCCTGGTGCCCGTAGTCCGCGCCGGCGACCGCTCCGGTCGCCACCGCGGTGACGCCCGCGAGCAGCGACGTCGCCGCTATTCCTCGTAGGGAGGGGGAAAGTTTCATGAGGATCTCCTCGTTCTCGGCAGGGTTGCCTCCTTGCAGTCCGCGTACTCACTTTCGCGTTACAGAGAGACTCGCTACCATGGGCGAGTGAACGACCTCGAGTTGGTAGATCGCCTCCTCGAGGGTGACGAGAGGGCCTTCACCGACCTCGTCACGCGCTACCACGGCACCCTCGTGCGCGTCGCGCGCTACTACGTGAGAACCCCGGCCAGCGCCGAAGACGTCGCCCAGGAAACCTGGCTCGCGGTGCTGAGGTCCCTCTCCTCCTTCGAGCAACGTTCCTCCTTTAAGACCTGGCTCCTGCGCATCCTCGTCAACCGGGCCCGCTCCTCGGGAACTCGGGAGTTTCGCACGGTGCCGGTGGATCCGACGAGTGGGTCGGCGGTCGCCGCCTCACGGTTCGACGAGGGCGGATTCTGGTGTGAACCACCGGTACCCTTCACCGACTCAGTCGACGACCGACTGGTGAACGAGCCCCTGGTGCACCTGGTTCGCGAGGCCATCGCCCAACTCCCCGAGCCCCAACAAGCGGTCATCACTCTGCGAGACGTGGAGGGGCTCTCCACCTCGGAGGTCGCGGATCTCCTCGAACTGAGCGACGCTAACGTGCGAGTCATCCTCCACCGGGCCCGTTCACGAGTTCGGGCCGACGTCGAAGCGAGAAGGGAGGGACGTTCAGTATGAAGATTCGATCCCACCCCGTGGTGTGCCGAGAAGCGATCGAGCTCATGAGCGACTACCTCGACGGGTCCCTCTCAAGACGAGACACCCGGCGCTTAGAAGAGCACCTCGCGATCTGCCCGCCCTGTCGGACCTACCTCGCCCAGATGCGCCTCGTTATCTCGGTGAGTGGCTCCGTGAGTCCGGACGATCTTTCTCCCGAGGCCCTGGACGACCTCGTCGAGGTCTTTCGCCGCTACCGCGACGAGCCCGAGAGCTCCTAGTTCTCAGCCGTCGTCGTTCGCGACTTCGAGGCGGTCACGACCCTCCGCCTTCGCCCGGTAGAGGGCCGCGTCGGCTCGCTCAATCATGCTCGGCGCCGACTCCCCCACTCGTCGCGGAGCGATCCCCACACTGAGGGTGACGGGGGGTAGTGACTCGGGTCCGCGAGCGACGGCGGCGCGGAGTCGTTCGGCGACTACGAGCGCTACCTCGAGCGTGACGTCGTCGAGGCAGGCGAGAAACTCCTCGCCGCCGTAGCGAAAGACCACGTCGGCCGGACGCAGTGCGCGCCGCAGCGCCTCGGCGACGAACCGGAGAACCTCGTCTCCGACTCCGTGACCGAACTCGTCGTTCACCCGTTTGAACTGATCAAGGTCCATCATGAGAAGGACGAGTCGGGGGGACTCTCTCGTCTCGTCGCGCACGACGTACTCGGCGAGCACCCCGTCCATCGAGGCCCGATTGAGAACGCCGGTCAACGAGTCGTGCAGAGCCCGGTTACGCCACGAGGTGCGTTCCATCTCCACCTGGCGCTCGAGGATCTCTCGTTCGAGGCGGACCTCAACGAGCCCCGAGATCTGGTTCAACACCTCCCGGGCCGCCGAATTGAGGGTGGTTGGGTTGCTCATGTGCAGTACCGCCGCACCCGTCACCTGTTGAGTGTTCAGTGAGTAGAGGGCCCAGACGAGACGGGTGCCCTGAAAGACCGGAGCTCCCTGCACCGCCGCTTCGACGTCCTCCGGCCAGGGTTCTTCCACTCCCTCGTAACCAGACTCGGCGGCGAAGTGCACCGTCGTCGCCCCCAGTCGGGCCCAGAGTTCTAGCCCCGTCGCCCCGAGGGTCTGGCGGGCCAACTGGTCGAGGTCTCCTAGAGCGGCGCTGAAGCGCGACTCGTGGATGAGGATATTGGTCAGCCCACTGAGTGCCTGGTTGGCGAGGAGGAGAAAGCGCAGTCCCTGGTCCTCTCGCGCGAGCAGGTAGACCCCGGTCTCCAACTTCTCCAGCCGGTCCATCATCGGCTCGATCAGCGCCTCACGAAGAATCTGTCCGTGCTGGGGGGCGATGAGGTGAACGGAGAGTTCTCGTAGGCGAGAGAGAGTGTGGGCCAAGATCTCACGGTCGGGCATGTAGTGCTCGTGGAAGGCCCTGATCGCCTCGAAGTACTCCAGACCCTCGGCGTAGAGCGAGGTCTGGTCGGTGAAGCCCCCGAAGAGGTCGCCGGAGAAGTAGGTCCCGTTCGACTCGTCGAAGGTTCCAAAGGCCCCGGCGAAGTGGAGGTAGGGACTGAAGACGAACCGCAGGGTCCGGTCCTCGAGGTCGAGGCGCCACTCGTGCTCCTCGATGCGCCAGTACCCGAGGGGCGTGCCACTGTGGATGATGAGGACCTGATCGCGCCAGTGGGTCACGATGCGGGCCTCGGGGTGAAGGCCCCGAGCGACGAGAGCGGGGAGGGCCCCGATGATGTCGGGGTCGGCGTGAGAACAGACGAGCCACCGTACGTTCTTCACCCCGACCACCCGGTCGATCTTGCGCACGATGTCGGAGGCGATGAGGGCCGAGCCGGGGTCGATGAGGACGGAGTTCTCACCCTGCTCAATGAGGTAGGGGTGACACTGAAAACGGTCCTCGGGGATCATCTGGCCGACCCACCAGACTCGGGGCGCGATCTCGACCGGCTCGTCCAGGTTGAGGTCTCCCGTCGCGAACCCGTCGTTGCTCTCCACGGGGGAAGCGTAGGGCGAGTAGAGAACACCGACGAGGGACCTTGGACCCGAATGAGGCGCGGAGAAGAAAAGAGAGACTCTCTCGCCTTCGGGGTGCTAGGGTCACCCTGACATAACCAACGGGAGCTCGGGTGAACCGGGCTGAGAGGGTGATTGACGCGAGGGAACTCGCCGCCATCACCGACCGACGAACTTGTGCGGGTAATGCCGGCGTAAGGAGGATTCATGAGCACCACGGACGATCTCTCGTCTTTCACTCTGGTACCGGGAGACACCCACTCGGAGGTCGCGAACACGCTCACCGAACCGGTCCCCCAGTCTCTCGGGGTCTACGACCAGTTCGGCCTCTGGGGGAACCTCGGGGTGAGTCTCCTGGGCTTCACCGGGGCGATCTTCGTTCTCCAGCCGAACGGTTCGGGCACTCCGACTCTCTCGGTCGTCGCGGCCCTCGTCTCGATTCTGCTCGGGACCGTCCTCGGATCACTGGCCATCGCCGCCGCCGGAGTCGCCGGAGTGCGCACCGGGGCCCCGGCAATGGTGCTGCTGCGCGGGCTGCTCGGGACCCGACTCTCCTACCTGCCGACCCTGGTGAACGTGATCCAGCTGTTCGGCTGGGGAATCTTCGAACTGGTCACGATCGCGACGGCCGCCCACGTGGTCGCTCCGAGCCTGCCCCGCACGGCCTACGTGATTATCGCCGGTGTCATCACCGGACTGCTGACTCTGCGACCCCTCGGGGCGATTCGCATCCTTCGACGCTTCGCGACTCCCGCGGTGGGCGTCGTCCTTGTCTATCTACTGGTCGAGATGCTTCGTCATCCGCTGCCCTCGCTCACCCGCGGGACCTGGAGTGGCTTTTGGGTGGCGACCGACACCGTCGTGGCGGCGGCGATCTCCTTCGCCCCCCTGGCGGCCGACTACACCCGTCACTCTCGCTCGGCCAAGGTCTCCTTCTGGGGGGCCTTCCTCGGCTACGGCGTCACCCAGACGCTCTGTTACGTCATCGGACTGGTCGCCCTGGTGACGGTGGCGAAGTCCCCGAACGACATCTACGGGGCCTTCATCGCGGTGCCCCTCGGCTCGCTCGGCTTCGCCATCCTCGCCGCCCGCGAACTCGACCAGTCCTTCGCCGACGTCTACTCCACCGTCGTCTCGGCCCAGAACGTGCGACCCCACTGGGACCGGCGAGTTCTCGCCGTCCTGGTGAGTGCGCTCACGACGGTGCTGGCCCTCGCGATCAACATCTCGGACTACGAGAACTTCCTCATTCTCCTCGGTTCGGTCTTCGTGCCCCTCACCGCGGTCTTCGTCGTCGACTTCTTCGTGGGGTCGCGCTTTCGGGTGCTCGCCCCCACCCCGACCCGCTGGTCGATGGTGGTGGCCTGGCTCGTGGGATTCGTGGTCTACCAACTCATCAACCCCGGCTACATCGGCTGGTGGGTGACGATGTGGACCCACATCGCGACGGCCCTGCACTGGCACACCCAGTCGTGGATGTCCGCATCGATGCTCTCCTTTCTCGCCTCCGGGGTCGTGACGGCACTCGTCGCCCCACTTACTCGGAGACTGCACCCGGTCGACGCGTGAGCGAGCTCGACCTCGCTCGCCCCGTTCACGGAATGAGCCTCGACGAGGCCGCACCGGACTGGCCGGCGTTCACCAGTGACGAGTTAGCGGAGGTCCTCAGTTCCTACTCCCCGCTTCACGGGGCTCTTCCCCGGGTTCGCTGGAGTGCTCCGCGGCCCATGTCGACGAGCGCGCGGGTGGGACTAGGAGACGAGGTTCTCTTCGTGAAGCGTCACCACCGAACGGTGCGTGACGGGACTCGCCTGGCCCTCGAGCACCGTTTCAGTGACCACTTGAGATCCCGGGGACTCGACACCCCCCGAGTCCGTCGTCGTCTCGACGAGGAGAGCGTGACGACGAGGGGAGAGTTCGTCTACGAAGTCTTCGACCTCGCGAGGGGAGACGATCGTTACGCCGACGTACCGTCCTGGCTCCCCTACCTCGGGCCCGAGGACGCGCGGGGCGCGGGTGTCGCCCTCGCCCGCTTTCACGAGGCGAGCAGCGGGTTTGAGGAGCCGGCGAGTCCCTTCGGAGTCCTGGTCGACTCGACCGAACTACTCCGCAGCGCCGATCCCCTTCACGCGCTCTCGACACTGGTCGACGAACGTCCGGGACTCGCTATCGGGCTGTCAAATTACCCCTACCTGGACGAGATAACCGCGATTCTGGCCGGTCCGCTCGCTCGAGCCCGCGACGCAACATGGGAAGAGAGTGTGCTGTGGACCCACGGAGACTGGCACCCGTCCAACATGACGTGGACGAACTCAGGCGAGGTGGCGAGCGTCATCGATCTCAGCCTGGCCAACAGAACTTTCGCCTTACGCGACCTGGCTCTGGCAATCGAGAGGGCCGTCGTCGACTGGCTCGATTCTGCCGGTCGAGGGGAAAAGGGTTTCGACGAGCCAGCCCTGCGCGCGCTCCTCTCGGGGTACGACTCCCGACGTCCGCTGACCCCCGCCGACCGGGAGAAACTCGTCGCTCTCCTACCCGTGGTGCACGTGGAGTTCGCACTATCCGAGGTGGAGTACTTCGCGGCCATCACGGGTTCTCTCGTTAATAGGGACCTCGCCTATCAGAGTTACCTGCTGGGACACGTTCAGTGGTTCTCTACTGCACCCGGTCGGCGACTGCTCGATGTCGTTCTCCTCGAGGACCAGTAGACCTCGATGCCCGGATTGGCGTGTCACCACTGTCCTCGACATTCCATCCACGCGCCCTCTAGCCCTCAAGAGTCGGGGCTAGTCGAGCAGGCGCCGGAGTGCGGAGTACCAGACACGAAGCCTACGTACTGAGTTCATGCTCCTTACCCTTTCAGGCGAAATATGAGGATCCTTCAAGACTGCGATTCAGTGTGGTTCACCTCGTTTGATAAACGTAAACCGATATCCGAGTTTGCGAAACGTAAACCGATATCCGATAAGGATCACTCCTGCCAGAACAACATCAAGTGCGGCGAAGATAAATTCCGAAAGACCCAAACTCCGCGCTATTGAAAACCAGCCGACCAAAATTATGGCTGGTGTGACTTGAACTGCTGCGCGCACCCGTGTCGACATAGTACGGAACTGATCAATGTCGCTAACCCTTTTCATGTACAGTTCCCTGCCGAGGTCACCTTGTACCAACTTTGCGGCAAACCAGAGGTGTTATAAAGAAATGGTTGTCCACTTAAGAGATTGAATTGATAGCAAGCGCTTGGGGCGATATTCGCCAATTCTGTTCGAATTTGGTCAATGCCTGGAGGGTAATTGAGGTTGTAAAGAACAAGACCAATTCCTAGTGAACACAGAGATGTAATCACAGTGGAGCCAAATTCTGTTACCAGAGGTGCAAAGATTTGACTTATAAGCGCGCAGCCGGCAATCGTCGCGAGACCTGCACCAACGTCCAAGACATCTCCCTCAATCTCCGGAAACAATCTTTTGATAATGCTGCCGTCTAAATTCATGTACACACTCCAGCCGAATGTGAAAAGCGGGTCCGCCACCACCGGGAACACCGTGCTCGGGGTCGTCTCGACGTTCTGGACGAGGGTGTCACCGACGACGCTGTAGGACGTGGGAACGGGGGTGCCGGTGGCGTCTTTCGCCCAGGGGGCGAGAAACTCTCCCACCGAGATCGAACCACCGGAGAAACTCCTCATCACCGAGACGCTGCCGTCGGGGTTGGCACTGAGGAACTCCCCCGCGGGCAGGGCCACGGGAAAGGAGTAGGTGGAGGGGGCAGACGCGTCCTCGAGGGTCACGGCCTCTCTCACGCCGCTCGTGGTGATGGTGGCGGCGACCGAGTAGTGGAGGGGACTGGCGTAGAGGGTGCTCGAGGGGGCGATCTCGACGCCCGAGCCCGTGGTGCCCGTCGGTAGGGAGAGTCCGAGAGAGGTGGATCCCGAGAGGGAGATCGGAGAGAGACTCGAAGAGGGAAGGGTCACCGTTTCACCACTCGACAAGGTGGAACTCGTAAGTCCACCCTGGTGAGTGGCTGACGAGAGGGCTCCCGCAAAGGCCCCGGCCGCACTGAGGGCGTTCAGAGTGTCCTGCGTGTTCAAGTCCCCGGACGCACCCACCGGAGTCGCGACGAGAGCGCTAGAAAGAATGAAGACCCCCCCGCGAGAAGAGACATCGCCCTTCTCGAGAGTGTGAGAGCAACGTATCGCACAACGACCCCTTTGGCCTGAGAGTCTCTCGAGCCCGTGTTCGGACTCAACCTAGAGCCCGGTGAGAGGGCTGTCAATCATAACGGCACTAAGGCAGGGCGAGCGTTGAGGGTGTAGTCACACGCTTTGACACCCGAGGGGCATCACCAAAAGAGTAGGTCGTCCACTCTCCTCTGTCAGCATCCAGCGTTACGGGGCGTGGTGGGGGGTTGGGGACCCGGTGCCGGCGAAACTCACCGAGAACTCCGAATTCGAACCCAAGGGACTGGGCGTCGCCAGCGTCTTTTTCGACGAGTCGATCATGGTGATTTCGCTCCACTCACTCACGAGGTCGAGGCCGGCGGCGTCGCTCACGCCCAGTGTCGTGAACGTGACCGCCGGGGCGAAGGTGGGGAGGGGACAGAGCCGAAGTCCGTCGGAGAGCGTGCACTGGTAGTTGTGGACCTGGTCGGGATTTTCTACAATCCAGTCCGCGCTCGAGGCGGGGCCCGAGTAGCCCCGGGTCGTCGTGAAACTCTCGTGGGTCGTGAGGTCGGCAATGGTGATCGTCCAGTGCTCCGGAATGCTCTCTACGAGGCTGACGCGAACCTGGTCCCGCGCCCGAACCAACGCCGTAGAACCGTCACTCCAACGGATGACCGGAGTCTCGTAGGCCGGCAAGATCTCCCACCACGCTCGTATCTCGTAGGTCCCCGACGCACACGAGGAGCCCTCCCCCGTGTACTCCTCGACACCCGCCTGAATCAGACGGGAGTTGTTCAACCCGTCGAGGCCCACCCACTGAGAGAGGTCCTGGTTACAGGTCCGTGCCCCACTCAACGCCGGCACCGTGAAGGTACCCGTGACCCCCGTGAAGGAGGTGGGGCTCGCCGCCACGTAACCCGACCAGTTGGCGGAGTCGACCGGAGCCACGGGTCCTCCTACCGGTCGGCCGAGACCCGGGATCGGCGTGTTCACAGAGACCGGGGTGGGCACCGCGCGCGGATTCACCACGAGAAAACCTCGTCCAATCTCCGCGCGGTCACCTTCTCTGACAATGAGATTCACGGTAACTCCGTGGCGAGCCTTCGAGTAGTTCTTCCCGAGAATGAACTGGGCGCGAAAGACTCCGTCGCGACACTCGCTCGACGGTTGGCTCGAGTAAAACACCGAGAGTCCACCGACCCCGAGAAGGCGCAACTGACAGTTCGTCGCACCCGCAGTTCGCGCACTCACCTCCACCACTCCCCCCCGCCAGCTCAGGGTCGAACGAGACAGAGCAACGACGAGAGGACTCGAGAAATTCGACTGCGGCCTCATGCGCACGGGACCACTCACGCGTGGTCCCGACTCTTTGACCGAGAGTACCGAAGCGCTCGGTGACGGAGTAAGCCCGATCAACAGCGCGAGGGCGAGAAGTGTCCCTAAGCGCAGTCGCACACCCGCTCCCCTCCCCCCTCGTCAATGCTAGAGCGAGAAGTGTCACCGAGCATCGGTCGCCGAAGTTCACGAATCACCCACCCACGACTCCAACGGCGAGGCCTGAGGCCCCGGCGCCACTGAGTGTCAGTAACGCCAATTCTCGGGGAGCCACTGCTAGATTGTCTTAGATGTCTCCACCGCGGCGCCGTCGGCGGGTCAATGTACGGCGTCGTCGTTTCATCGCCGCCCTGGTCCTCATCACTCTGGTGGTCGTGAGTGCCCGAGCCCTCGGCGTAAACCTGCCCTTCACTACGTCGTCGACAACATCGACCAGCAGTTCAACATCGACCAGCAGTTCAACATCGACCAGCAGTTCAACATCGACCAGCAGTTCAACGTCGACCAGCAGTTCAACGTCGACCAGCAGTTCAACGTCGACGACGACGAGCACCCTGCCCCCCACACCGACCTCCTTCGCGGTGGGACTCACGAGTTTCGACATCAACGAACCGGTGCCCGGATCAGCCACCCGCGTCTTTCCTCTCACGGTGCGCTATCCCGCCGAGGGAACACCAGGTCTCGTCCAGACCGGACTCACTCCCTACCGCGACGCCGGCTCGTTTCCTCTCCTCGTCTTCTCCGCGGGCTTCGACATCGCCCCCGAGACCTACGCCGGGCTCCTCGACGCCTGGACCGCCGCCGGGTACGTGGTCGCCTCCCCGAGCTACCCCCTCACGGTGCCCGGCCCGAACGCCAAGGTCCTCGAGACCGATATCGTCCACCACCCCGGGGACCTCTCGGCCGTTCTCAACACCATGGTCGCCGACGCCAACCTCGAGGGGAGCCTCTTCCACGAACTGATTAACCCGCGGGAGATTGGCGTCGTTGGTCAGTCCGACGGCGGGGACGTCTCTCTCGCCACCGTGGCGAATACCTGTTGTCGAGACCCCCGCGTTCGTGCCGCCGCCATTTTGTCGGGAGCCGAACTCTCCTGGTTCCCCGGCTCCTACTTCACCGCGGGCTCGACACCCCTCCTCGTCGCCCAGGGCACCAAGGACTTCGTGCTCAATCCGGTCGCCTGCAGTACCCAGCTCTACAACCAGGCACCAGCCCCGAAGTACTACCTGTCTCTACTGAACCAGACCCACCTGAGCGCCTACGTGCCCCCGGGCCCGGAGCGCACCATCGTGGAATCGACCACCATCAACTTCTTTAACGCCTACCTGCGCCACGACACCGGGGCCCTCGCGGCGATGACGAGCGCCGGAAACGACCCGGGTCTCGCGACGTTGACGAGCGCCGCCTCGGTGGGTGGGGCGCCCCCCATACTTAGGGGAAAGCAGACGTGCCCCGACTCACCCTTCGGACTCGGCTAAGCGAGCGGCTTCACTCCCCGAACGATGTGCGCCTCGGCGACGATATTCTTCGACGAGAGGTCGACGAATCCGGCCGCCGAGTAGAGCTTCATCCAGGCCTCGGGGGTGATGGGGCGCTCGCGCAACCGGAAGATGTATCGCCCGGCGTTCTTCAGAATTCGCCAGTAGCCCGGAACACCCTTCTTCGCCATGGCCCGTACCTTGCTCTTAATCACCTGGCGGTCACCCGATGTCGCACCCCGTCCGAGCATCATGTCCGAGGTGATGAAGACTCCACCCGGCTTCAGCCATCCGTAAACCGTGGTGACGACCTTGCCCTTGTCGGCGTCGAGCAGGTGGTGAAAGGCGTAGTTCGAGATGACCAGATCGATCGAGTTCGCCTCGAGGACGACGTGCTCGATGGGCGACACTCGACCAGACACCGTGTCGAGGCCCTCCTCGCGCGCCAGTCCCAGCATGCGATCGACCATCGCGCCGCTCACGTCCACCCCGATGACCGTCGCACCCCGACGAGCGAGTTCGAGGGCGAGCCGGCCCCCGCCGCAGCCGAGGTCCACGCACACCATGCCGGGCTGGGCGTTGGCGAGTTCGACCGCCGCCGCCGCCACGTTCAGCATTCCCGCGTCGTTACTGTGATCCCAGGTGTCGGCCCGTCGGGTCCAGACCTTTCGTTGGGTGGCGATGGCGAGCTTGGTGAACTGCTCTTTAGCCCACGAGGGACTGGCGTTTCCGGCGGTGTTAGACATAATTTCCCTTAGTTGATGCGAACGAGTGACGACTGCCCCGACGACTCCCCGCTGGGGCGCGGCGGATTACGCCGACCCCCAAATTTACCGGAACCCGTCGCCCCGACTCGGCCCAGCGCCTAAGAATTTCCCCGACTCTCTCAGGGTACGACCCGTCCACTCAGTCCTTTAGCAGGACAATCTTGCCGCGGACGTGGCCTTCCTGGCTGAGTTGGAGCGCTCGAAGCGCCTCGCGCAACGAGAAGCGCTCGGCGATGGGTAACTGAACAACTCCTTCGCCGGCGAGGAGTACCACGGCCGACAGTTCGTCGGCGCGGTGCACCACGATAGGAATCTGGGCCGCCGCGGCGAAGGCGTCGGGCACGGCCGAGACGACCCGGGAGAGGTCCGACACGAGTTGAGTTGTCGCCGCGACGTTCGCCTCCCCACCGGCCGCGTCGTAGACGGCGCTCGGGGTAGCGAGGGCGAGCACTCGCTCCACCAGACCCTCCCCGTAGGTGACGGGTTCGGCACCGAGAGAGCGAAGGAACTCGTGATTATTCGCCGACGCGGTACCGATGACTCGGGCGCCGAGGTGTCGGGCGATCTGGACGACGGCCACACCCACGCCCCCCGCGGCTCCGTGGACGAGCAGGACGTCGTTCGCCCCGAGTCCAATTTGGAGCAGTCCGGCGTAGGCCGTGCCGGCCGCGATGGGTAGCACCGCCGCCGCCTCGGCGCTGAGCGACTCCGGACGACGCACGAGGGACTCGACGGGAAGGATGATCTCGCTTCGGTAGGAGCCCGCCCGACTGGACCAGACGACGGGGTCACCCACCGCCCAGCCCTCGACGTCGGCGCCCAGGGCGACGACTATTCCGGAACCCTCGTTGCCGGGTACCGCCGGCATCTCGAGGGGCATGAACTCGCGCAAGTACCCGAGAACAATCTTCCAGTCGACCGGATTGACGCCACTCGCCTCCACCGCGACGCGCACCTCGCCCGAACCGGGCTCTCTCGTCGCCTCCTCGACGACTGTCAGGTGACTGATATCTCCGTACTCCGCGAATGAAATTGCGATACCCATCAGCCACACTCCTCGTCGACGGACGGCACCGACATGGCCGCCCACGCCACCCTAGGAGTCAGTGAGGCACACTACGTCGACTATCCCGTCACGGCGCGCCGACTGATGATTCTTACGAGGGTGATGATCCCCACCAGAGTCGTCACCCGCACTCTTCGTTGGTCCATTCGTCGAGAGCACGGTCCCTCGTCCCCGGCGGCGACGGCGACACCGGGTACTCACCAAGGACCTGACCCGTCGTCCGTCGAGTTCGGCGCGCGTCGCGAAGGACGCACCGAGAACCGCTTAAGTCTGGTGAAGTGAGACGGTGGAAGCCCCTCCCGGACCCGTCGCGAGCAGGAGGGCGGAACTCGGCGAGGCGCTACGAGATTCGACCGTCACCACGCAACTGTGACCGGCCCGCAGGACGCAGAGGGCGGGAGTGACCATCCAGTTCGCGGAGGTTGTGGAGAGTTGGATCGACATCTGCTCTCCGGACGCCGCGACGAGAACCTGGGCCGTGCGACGTGTCGAGGTCGTCGCGAGAGAACTCGTCGACACCCCCGGACGAAGCGTCCGGCGCAGGCTCGACCAGGTCACCACGTCGGCGTGGTCGAGGCGATCTCCCCCAATCAACTCGGCGGTGAAACCGGAGACCCCCCCGCCACGACCCACGGCGGCCACTCCCATCACGAGCGGACCCCCGTAGCGCGCGAGGAGGATACGTCGGTGACCCCAACACGCCGACGTGCGTCCCGACTGACAGTCGAGATTGACGCCCCCTAGTCCGTCGTCGTACACGAAGAGGTAGTCCGCGAGGAGGGGTGACCAGACCGAGGACCACACCGCACCACCCCGAGAACCGGGCAGCGGAGAGGGGAAACTGGGAGCGAGTCCCGACTGGGCTCCGGCCCGGGCCCACCGGTCGAGTGCGCTAGAGACACCCTTCACGGGAGCGAGGCCCCGGTCGACCCGCTCCTCGTTGACGAGCGTGAGGGCTTGCGCCGCTACCCCTTCGCGGTCGAATTGGGCCGGCAGACCCATCGGGCCAACACCCTCGGCCGCCCGAGCGCTGTTAATGGCGGCGAGGGCGAGAGAGTCGCACACCGCTTGGCGAGTGGGTGAGGGAGACGGGACGGAACAGGTTCCCGAAAAGGCTCGAGAGGGCGGAAGGGAGCGGAGCGGACCCGCCGCACCAGCGGGCGACACCGCCAGGACGCAGAGGCAGAGCGCCCCACCCACCACTCGCGGAAATCGACGAGTGCGCATCGTAGGGGCAGTCTAGGAGCCCCTCGTGGGGGTGGAGTGGAGAAAGTGCGCCGGACTAGCTTCGAAGGTCACCGCGCAACTGAGGGCACAGAAGTAGTACGTCTCACCCTCGTACTCCCGGCTCGCCGCAGCGTGGGACGGCTCGACGCTCATGTGACACACCGGATCGATGGCGCTCAATTCCCCCGACGGAGTGAAACGTTCCGGGGCCGCCTCGAACGCGCCGCGACACCCGGGATTACAGAAGTAGTAGTCCACTCCGCTCACGTTCACCGGTCCGAGGGCGTCACTCACCCGCACCCTCATCCGACAGACCGGATCGAGGACCGTCATCTCGGGTGAGGCGTAAGCCTCGGGATCCTTATCGAAGGCTTCGGCGCACGAGAGCGCGCAGAAGTAGTACGTCTCACCTTCGTACTCTCGGCTGGTGGCGGCCGATTCCGCACCACACTCCATGTGACACACGGGATCACGCACGATGTTCTCCTCTCGGGTGGGGTTACGTCGGGGGGTTAGTAACGCACCGTTCCCTCGAGCCTCGGGGTGCTCGTCGAGAAAGCGGCGCTGACAACGCTCGGCGCAGAAGTAGTACGTCTCGTCGCCCCGAGTCGCGCGCGCCGGGGCGTCACTGGTGCGTACCTGCATCCCGCACACCGGGTCAATCGCGTAGCCCACTCCGCCCCCGAATCGGGCGCGCTGGCGAGAGAACCACCACCCCCCGAGTCCGACGACGAGTGCGAAAAGGTTGAGAGAGTTGGTGAGAACCCCACCCACCGAACGGGTCACGAGCACTCCGGTGTGGGCGGGGGTGAGGTGAAAGAGGGCGAAGACTCCCTGGGTCGCGAGGGCCGCGAGAACCATGACGACGTAGAACACCCCGGACATGGTGAGCGCGATGCGCCACCCGTAGAAGCGACGGTAGACGAGAATCAGCGGGAAGGAGATCAGGTCGGCGAAGATGAAGGCGATCACTCCCCCAAAGGAGATTCCCCCGGCCCAGAGGGTGGCGGCGAGGGGGACGTTGCCGACGGAACAGACCCAACTCACGACCGCGATCAGCGGACCGATGAGAACGTTCTCCACGACCGAGAGGGCCCCGTGGTGAGCGAGAAAGAGCGTGGACCACCACGTCTGCGGCACGAGCGCCCCGAGAAAGCCCGCGACCGTGTACCCGATGAATAACTCTTTTCTCAGCATGGTGAGATCGGCCAACCCGTAGGTGGCGGCGTCGGCCCAGCCGGCTAGGTGGCGCCAGGGACGTTGGCCCTCGACGGGAGCCTCGACCACCTCGTCGGGGCCCATCCTCTCACGAAGTTTCGCCTCGAAGTGACGAGAAAAGACCCGCGAACCCACGAGAGCGAGCAGGAGCACCATGATGACTCCCCCCACGAACTCCGCCGCCATGAAGGTCCAGCCGACCAGGACGACGAGGACAATACCCAGTTCAATGACGAGGTTCGTCGAGGCGAAGAGGAACACCATGGCCGTCGTGAAGTCCGCTCCGCGAGCCACGAGCGAGCGCGACATCGCCGAGGCGGCGTAGGAACAACTAGAAGAAGCCGCCCCGAGCCCCGTGGCGGTCAGTATCGACTTCGCCGAATGGTCCCCGAGGACCCGGGTCATCTGGGACTTCGAGACGAAGGCCTGGACCATTCCCGAGAGGGAGAATCCGAGAACCAGGGCCCACCAGGTCGACCAGAACATCGAGAACGCCTCGCGGGCCCCGTGAAGGAGACCGTGGAGTACGGGAAGGAGAGCCGGGGTCACGATCGTACGAGCCGAGCAACCGCCGCACTCGCCTCGGCGAGCTTCTCATCGAGAGTCACCGATTCGGCCCCCACCGCTCCCGCCACGCAGTGGGCGAGGTGGTCGTCGAGTAGTTCCAGGGCCACGCCCTGGAGAGCTCGGGTGACGGCGGAGATCTGGGCGAGGACGTCGATGCAGTACCGGTCCGACTCGATCATGCGAGCCACCCCCTGCACCTGACCCTCAATGCGGCGTAGTCGAGCGTGGAGTCGGTCCTTGTCGTCGACGTATCCGGGTGACTCCGTCATCGACCCTCCTTCCACCTCGTATACCCTCACGGGGTATCTCCAGTATAGTCGCCGACGGCCCGACTCCAGCCGTCGGGTCCGGGGCCTTAAGTCCCAAACTGCCATATACCCCTACGGGTATTCAGCCTACCGGTGAGCGGCGTCCTCCGTGGCCACCAACTGGCGGGCGGCCCGGGCCTCGTCGAGACGACGCACCGGGGTGGAGCGCGGAGCCGCGCGCACCCCGTCGGGGTCTCTCACCGACTGCTCGGCGATACTCCTCAGGGCCTCGACCAGGGCGTCGATCGTCTCGCGACTCTCCGTCTCGGTGGGCTCGAACATGAGCGCCTCTTCCACGATGAGGGGAAAGTACACCGTCGGGGCGTGAAAACCGTGCTCGAGCAGGGCCTTCGCGACGTCGAGACCCCGAACCCCCGTCTCGTCCTTCAGCCCCTTCGCGGTGAGAACGCACTCGTGCATACAGGGCCCCTCGTAGGCGGCCGGGAGGGTATCGGCCAGTCGAGCCTGCAGGTAGCGGGCGTTCAGCACCGCCCGCTCGGCGACCCGGCGCAGTCCGTCTCCCCCGTGAACCTCGATATAGGCGAGAGCTCTCGCGAGCACGAGGGCGTTGCCGTGCCATCCGTGCACCCGACCAATGGAGTGCTCCGGGGTGCGCCAGACGAAGTGATCACCCTCTCGGGCGGGTTGTGGTCCGGGAAGGAAGGGGGCGAGGTGCTCGGCCACGGCGACCGGTCCCGCACCGGGTCCTCCGCCGCCGTGGGGGGTCGCGAAGGTCTTGTGCAGGTTCATGTGCACGATGTCAAAGCCCATGTCACCGGGGCGTACGACTCCGAGAATCGCGTTGAGGTTAGCTCCGTCGTAGTAGAGCAGACCGCCCACGCCGTGCACCGCTTCGGCGATCTCGACGATGTTCTCCTCAAAGAGTCCGGCCGTGTTGGGGTTGGTGAGCATGATTCCGGCCACGTCGTCACCGAGAGCGGCCTTCAGCGCGGCCACGTCCACCAGTCCGTCCGGTCCCGAGGGAATCGTCGTGACCTCGTAGCCCCCGAGGGTCACCGAGGCCGGATTAGTCCCGTGGGCGGAGTCGGGAATGAGTACCCGACGCCGCTGGTCGTGGCGTGACTCGTGGTAGGCCCTCATCAAGAGCAGTCCCGTCAACTCCCCGGCCGCTCCGGCGGCCGGCTGGAGGGTGGCCGCGGCCATCCCGGTCACGGCGCAGAGTCGCTCTTCGAGATCGACCATCAACTCCAGCCACCCCTGGCAGAGTTCCGAGGGCACTCCGGGGTGCACCGAGTTCAGCCCCTCGAGGCCGGTCACCCAGTCGGCGATCTTCGGGTTGTACTTCATCGTGCAGGACCCGAGCGGGTAAAAACCGAGGTCCACCGAGAACTGGCGATGGCTGAGGCGGGTGACGTGCCCGACGAGGTCTCTCTCGGAGACCTCGGGGAGTCGCACGGGCTCTTCTCGCACGTACTCTCCCGGTACGACCGAAGTGAGGTCCAGGGCCTCGACGCCGGTCGTACGCAGCTGGTAGGCCGAGCGTCCAGGAGAGGAGAGTTCGAAGATCGTGGGTTCGATCTCGCGACCCATGAGGGGTGCGGACGCGGCGCGTCCTCCGGGCTGACTCATGCCACCACCTTCTTCATCACGTCGACGTAACTGTCCATCTCTTCACGCGTACGCTTCTCGGTCACGGCGACGAGGAGAACCGTCTCCGGGTCCCGCACTCCGCACGACTCACCCTCACTCAGGTGATCGAGGGCGACGCCGGCAAGAAGTCCCTCCGCGGCCATCTCGTGAACCACCCGGTGCGCCGAGACCGGTAGTCGTAGGGCGAACTCGTGGAGAAACGGTGCGTCAGAGACGAGGGAGACTCCCGGAATCTCCGAGAGCCGGGCCGCGAGGTGATGGGCCCCGGCGGCCGAGCGGGCCGCCACCTCGTAGAGCCCCCGAGGTCCGAGGTAACTGAGTTGAATCGAGGCGGTGATCGCCATGAGAGTCTGATTCGAACAGATATTGGAGGTGGCCTTCTCCCGACGAATGTCCTGCTCGCGAGCGCGCAGGGTCGTCACGAAGGCGCGGCGTCCCTCCAGGTCTAGCGTCTCTCCAACGATGCGCCCCGGAAGGCGACGAATCTGTTCCATGGTGCAGGCGAAGAGTCCGAGGTAGGGACCCCCGAAGGAGAGAGCCGTGCCGAAGGGTTGGCCCTCGCCGACGACCACGTCGGCACCAAAATCACCCGGCGAACGAAGAACGCCGAGGGCGACGGGGTTGGCGCAGACGACGCCGAGAGCACCGTGCGCGTGAGCGAGATTCATCGGGGCGCCCACCTCCTCGATGGCTCCGAGCACGTTGGGGTAGGCGACGACCACGGCGGCGGCCTCCCCCAGATCGACTCCCGACCAGTCGGTCACGCCGTTCACGAGGGGAACTTCCACAATCTCGTAGCCGGTACCCCGGGCGAAGGTCTTCACCACTTGACGCCAGTGGGGGTGCACACCCTGCGAGATCACCATGCGCGAACGACCCGTCGAGCCGTGTGCCATGTTGAGCGCCTCTACCAGGCCGGTCGCGCCGTCGTAGAGAGAGGCGTTGGCCACCTCGAGTCCGAAGAGGCGAGAGACCATGCTCTGGTACTCGAAGACGGCTTGGAGCACCCCTTGGGCGACCTCGGGCTGGTAGGGGGTGTACGCGGTGACGAACTCGCTGCGTGAACCGAGGGACGTCACGACCGGAGGAACGGTGTGGTCGTAGGCGCCGGCGCCGGCGAAGCACACCGTTCGAGAAGAGCGGGCCTGATTGAGGGCGGCCAGGTCCTGGAATCGAGCGGCCACGTCGGGCTCCGAGAGACCTTCGGGAGTGGCGAGGGCGTGGGTGAGGCGAAGGGCCTCGGGGATGTGGGCGAAGAGTTCGTCGAGCGACTCCAACCCGAGAAAGGCCAACATCTCTCGCAGATCGGTGTCGGTGTGGGGTAGATAATCAGCCACGGGGAGTCTTTCTGACGAAGGGAAGGTCAACGACGGATGCACTGAGACGACGTCCCCGAACCTCCACTTCGACCGAAGTGCCGGCGCTCAGATTACTGGTGAGCAGACCTAGTCCGAGACCCCTTTCGAGAATCGGCGAGTAGTTTCCGGAACTGAGTACCCCGAGAACTTCACCTTCCAGCACGATGGTGGAACCTTCTCGCAGGGGCTGACGGGTCTCGGAGACGACTCCGGTTAAGTGGCGAGCCGGACCCCGTTCGCGCTCGGCCTCGACGGCCGCTCGACCCCGGAAGGTCGGCTTCTTCCAGCCGAGCACCCAGCCCAGCCCGGCCTCGAGCGTGGTCGAGGTCTCGCTCAACTCGTGTCCGTAGAGAGGGAGGGCCGCTTCGAGACGCAGGGTGTCTCTCGCCCCGAGACCCGCCGGAGAGACCCCCGCCTCGAGCAGAGCCGCCCACACGAGGTCGGCGCCGTCGTTGTCGACTCGAATCTCGACTCCGTCTTCTCCGGTGTAGCCAGTCCCGGCGACGACGACGTCAACCCCGTCGATCGTGGTGCGGTCCAGGCGGAATCGTCCGACCTCTCCGAGGCGCTCGTCGATGCGCGAGAGTCGTTCACGGACCGCCGGACCCTGGACGGCCAGCACGCACCGAGAGGCGGTCACGTCGACTCCCCCGAGTGCCTCGAGGACGCCCGCGGTATTAGAGGCGTTCGGCATAACGTCGAACGTTGTCTCGTCGAGCCACCAGACGATGATGTCGTCGACGACGAATCCGGACTCGTTCAGCAGGTGGGTGTACTGGGCTCGTCCCGGACCGATCTTCGTGAGGTCGTTCGTGAGGGTGTGCTGGAGTTGTTCGAGGGCGTCCGGGCCCTCGACACGAACAGTTCCCAGGTGAGAGACGTCAAAGACGACCGCGTCACCTCGACAAGCCAGGTGCTCGTCGAGTGTGCCCGTCGGGTACGCGAGGGGCATCTCGAATCCTCCGAAGGGCACCATCTTCGCCCCGAGGGCGACGTGCTGGTCGTAGAGATGGGTCCGTCTCACAGTCATCCTCCCAGATTAGGCACCCTGAGTGGGACGACACTCGGGTAGCGCCAAGCCGTGGCGAGTAAAGAAGTCCTCCAGGTCGCGCCGGTAGAGAACCTCCAACCGAACCTCGGGGAAGAGCGCCCGGAACCCGCGAATCTTGGAGTTCTTCTGGGTCACGAGGGCCTGGCGCATCGCGGTGATCTCGACGTAGAGGTCGAGACGGGGCAGATAAAAATCGGGTCGAAAACTGCGAGTGGTTCGACCTCTTTCGTCGCGCGCGATCACGAAGTCTCGCGGTTCGTATCTCCACTGCAGTCCGTAGAGATCGAGTAGGTGGGCGAAGTCGCGCTCCACCTCGTTCGCGAAGTGCTGAGCGGCCGGATGACGTCTCGAGGGGTGGGTGCGCTTAGCACCCTCGAAGAGGTTCACCGAGTTCGGGCCGCCCTCTCCGACAGTCCTAGACGGCTTCGAGCGCGGCGGTGATCTCGGTCACCACGCTGGCCATCGACACAATGTTGAGTACTCCCTGTCCACCCTTCAACAGGTCGACGAGGCCGTCCAAATCTGCGAGCACGCTCCCCCGGCTAGACAGGACCAGGGTGGCACTCGCCAGGTCCACGCCGAGTGAGGCGCGCAGGCACTCCACCGCTTGGCGCGCGCGAATTAACGACACCCCGTTGTCGAGGAGAGACTTGATGACCTTTACCTCGACGAGGTCTCGGTAGGAGTAGGTCCGCTTCGAGCCCGAGCCGTGGGCCGGCTGAATCGAGGGGGTGATGAGGTCCGTGCGGGCCCAGTAGTCGAGCTGACGATAGGTCACCCCCGTCAGACGGCACACGGTAGGGCCACTGAAGCCCCGCTCTAGTTCTCGCACGGTCCACGCCCCTTCCGACCGGGGAGACCCCGGGGCACTACACCAGTGTAGTTACGCTCGTGGCAGACGGCAATGGCTCCGCGGAATATCTGGGGGGCGTAGGCTGCACCGACGTGAGTACCCCCCCTCGTCCCCGCCCCCCGCTCACGACGACGACCTCCATCTGGCCGGCCGCCTCAATCTTCATCCTCGGCGCCGTCATGCTCACCGCATTTCTGCTGATCGACGCGATCTTTAACCCGACGACGACCACCACGACCACCATTCCCGTGGTGGTCGGGGGCCTCGGCGTAGCTCCCTCGTCCACTCTGCTTCGTACTTGCGCCAACCCCGCGGTGACCCCGGCCAATATCCGGCCGGGCGTCATTCTGCCCGTGCGCACTGTCGCCGTCGGTGCCGCATCCATCGTGAGTCAGGGGGCCGGGGACTTCGACTGTCAAGGCCACTTCTCTACCAGCGCCAGCGCCGGGGAGATCCTCGGTTTCTACCAGGGGCAACTCGAGGCTCGGGGCTGGAACCTCTTCTCCCAGGGGGCGGGCAACGGAGATCCCCAGATGCTCTTTCAGAAGGCGGGTTCCGACACCTTCTACTGGGTTATCGGGGTGACCGTCACCCGATCTGGTTCGACCAGTAACTGGACTTACCGGATCTATCAGAACTCCTCAGCTATCTGACACCACGTTAACGGTGAGCATCCGCTACACCGAACCACTCGTGTGACGACCGAAGAACCTCACCGATGAACTGGTTCTACTTCACCACGATCTTCACGGGAGAAGACGCCGCACCGAGTCCCGCCACCGT
>VFSW01000483.1_pt1 | contig 58709 bp, 57 predicted proteins | sample 5358111 | NCBI WGS metagenome assembly VFSW01 (sample SAMN11554181, study PRJNA540505) | mine drainage metagenome | isolation source: sediment from site ElyBrook_90M | place: USA: Ely Copper Mine, Vershire, VT | collected 2017
ACGGCGCCGACACGCTGGATGCGGTCACTTGCGGCGATCGGTCTGAGCGTGCCTTGCCGCAGCATGTAGTTGACGTGGGCCAGGACTTCGCTGAACGCAAAGCCCATCTGGTGCGGATCGAGCTGGCGGGTGAACACCGACGGTATCAGTTCGGCAGCCGATTTCGGCGCGGCGCGGCAAGCCTGCAATATGCGATCGCAGCGTCCCTGATGGTGGTCGAGCAGTTCGGCGACGCGGGTGTGCAGCCCGTAGAACGGCAGATTGTGTCCCGGCAGCACCAGCACGTCGCCGGGGATGTCGCGGCGCAAGGTATTCAAGGACCGCAAATAGTAGCCGAGCGGATCGCCTTCCGGATCGACGGCGATGACGCTGACATTGGGAGAAATTTTGGCCAGCACCTGATCGGCGGCGAAGAACAGCTTCTCGGCGCGGTTGAACAACATGATCTCTTCCGGCGAATGTCCGGCGCCGGTGAGCACTTCGAACTCGCGATCGCCGATGCGCAGCACGTCGCCGCCGACCACGCGGTGGTAGGTCGGCGGCAGTCCCGACGTCAGTTTGAGATAGGCGTGTCCGCTGGTGACCACCCGCTGCGTCGTCGCTTCGTCAAGACCGTGCTCGGTATAGAAGCGGCGGTAATGCGCGGCCTCGAGCGCGCCCGGATCGAGATGGATGTTCAGGCTTTGCAAATATTCCGTCGCCGCCATGTAGAGCGGAACGTCGAACTGCTTGAGCAGAAAGCCCGCCGCACCGACATGGTCGGGATGAAAATGGGTGGCGATGATGCGCGTGAGCGGGCGCTTGCGCAACGGTCCGTCGAGCAGCCGCGGCCAGGCGAGCTTGGTTGCCTCGTTGCCGAGGCCGGTATCGATCACGGCCCAGCCCTCGCCGTCATCGATGAAGTAGATATTGACGTGGTCGAGCAGGAAGGGCAGCGCGAGGCGCGCCCACAGGATACCGGGAGCGACCTCGATCGCGGTTCCGGACGCCGGCGGCGCTGGGTGCGGGAAAATGAGCTGCGGAGGAAGCGCAGTTTGAAAATTGGGTTTGATCTGCATTGTCTGTGATCGCCCGCGGGTTGCCGATTGTCAATCTGCGTGCCGAAGTGCCGGTTCCGGCGTTTGAAATCGCTTTCCCGGCAAGGCCGGCCATTGTTATGTTGAGCGGCCAATATTTGGGGGGCTGAAATGATCAATCGTCGCCGTGCACTCTATTCCACCATGAGCGCTCTTTCGGCCGTCTGGCTGCTGCGGGCTTCGGCGGCATGGGCCGAGCAGGCGTTTCAGCGCTACTTTCCGTTCCTGGTCGACCTCGACGGCTGGCAGGGAAAAAAACCTGACGGGGTTTCGATGGAAATGCCCGGCAACAGCATGATTACCGCAACCCGGGAATATCAGCGCGGCGCGGCACGCCTACACGCTCAAATTCTCTTCGGCATGGCTGCAAAGGGGGCACTGGCGGGAATGCAGACCGGCGTGAATATTGAAACTAGCGACGGCCGCATGAACACGTCGACGATCGACGGCATGAAGGTCACGCGATCTTTCAACTTCAAAGACAAATCCGGCGCGATTCTGGTCGCGCTCGGCACCAGCGGCATGCTCAGCGTCTCGTTTAACGGAATCGCGGACGATGAAGCGCTGATGCTGGCCAAAAAATTCGACTGGAAGGCGATAGCGGCGGCGCAACCGAAATCGTAGCAGTTTTGCTGTCGGGCATTTTTTGATGTGCCACGGTTAAGATCGCCCGACGTTTGGCGCAAATATTGCATCGCTGAGCGATGCAATATTCCGCCCGGCGCTTCAATGAATCAACACATTCGTTAACAAAAATTCGGTCGTTCAAAATAGGCGAAAATTTGGCGCCTGCGGCCGGTGAGCAAATACTTGCCATGCAAAATCAGGAGACCCGAAGGGTTCTTCAGATGCTATGACGCCGTGCGCCTCGCCTTTCAGCGAGGCGTTTGTTTCTGCAGCCTCGTTCAAACATGACTGTTTGGACGGGGTTTTTGTTCGCGGATCAAACAGTGCGTGCATCGTTAACAACACGAGGGACGGTTCTAATGAAGTTGACGACCTTAATGGCCGCAGTCGCGGCGACATTGGCAATTGCACAAAGTGCCGAAGCACGGGAGCATCATTATCGGCATGCTGCCTATACTCAGGTCGGCCACTATGCCTACGCGCATCGTGATCAGGCGCCGCGCTATTTTAACTCCGCGTCGCCTGAGTTCGGATATGGCACGTCCGCCACCGCCGCAAAAACCACATTTCATAGCGGCTATGGCGGCCGCCCGGCTGCCTGGTGCGGCTGGGCAATGCGGCACTTGGTCGGCAGCGATCCAGGGCCGCAATTCAATCTTGCGCGCAATTGGGCGCGATGGGGACACGCGGGCCCGCCCGGCATCGGTGCGGTGGTGGTGTGGCCGCATCACGTCGGCAAGATTGTCGGCCAGGAAAACGGCCAGTGGATTGTTCAATCCGGCAATGACGGCGGCAATCAAATGCGCACCCGTCCGCGTTCGATCAGCGGCGCCATCGCCTTCAGGTGGAGCTGACGCATAACCGCGGAGTTTTCGGCAATGTGAGCGGCCGTCCGGGCAACCGGGCGGCCGTTTCGTTGGCCGGTGCGGGACGGCATTCGTCATGCGCGGCGAATGTGATTTAGATGCCGATGTGGCGGTGGACTATGTCGACGTCGCGATCCATTTCGGCCGAGTTGCCAGACCAAACCGTGCGGCCTTTTTCAATGATGTAGTGACGGTCAGCGAGCCGCTGAAGAATTTTCAGATTTCTGTCGACAATGAGGATGGACTGGCCGCGCGATTTCAAAAGCGAGATGCAACTCCATATTTCGTCGCGGATCACCGGGGCCAAGCCTTCAGTCGCTTCGTCGAAAATCATGAGCAGGGGATTGGTCATCAGCGCGCGGCCGATTGCCAGCATCTGCTGTTCGCCGCCGGAGAGCGTGCGGCCGAGCTGCCTTCGCCGTTCGGCCAGTCTTGGAAACAACCGGAAAATCTCATTCAGTGTCCACATTTCGGCGCGGGCAAGCCGGTTCGCCGCCGTCGCGAGCAGATTTTCTTCCACAGTCAACGTCGGGAAGATCAGCCGGCCTTCCGGCACCAGGCCGACACCGCGACGGGCCACCACCTCCGGCGCGCAGTCGCCGATGGCTTTGCCGTCAAATTCGATCACGCCCCAGCGCCGCGGCACCAAGCCCATGATCGAACGGATCGTCGTGGTTTTGCCCATGCCGTTGCGGCCGAGCAAGGTCACCAGCTCGCCTCGTCCGACGTCGAGGCGGATATCGAACAACACCTGACCGCGGCCATAGCTGGCCGCAAGGCCACCGACGCGCAGCATTAGATGTTCCCCTCGCCGAAGTAGGCAAGCCGAACAGCTTCGTCGCGACGGATCTCTTCGGCCGTGCCGGTCGCCACGCACTGCCCGTTCGCCAGTACCGAGATGCGGTCGGCCAGTGCAAAGACCGCATCCATGTCATGCTCGACCAACAGAATCGTTGTAGCTCCCTTGAGCCCGGCCAAGAGCGCAATGGTGGACGCGCATTCAGTCGCTCCCAATCCGGCCATCGGCTCGTCGAGCAAAAGCAGCCGCGGCCCGGTCGCGAGCGCGATCGCAAGCTCAAGTTGCTTCTGCTCGCCGTGCGACATTTCGCTCACCGCGATAGCGGCGCGCAGGTCGAGCCCGACACGCGCCAGCGCGGCCATGGCCGCTTGACGTAGCGCGGGGTCGCGGCGCGCATTTGACCAAAAATGAAAGCTGTGGCCGCTCCGCGCCTGCGCCGCGAGCGTAACGTTGTCGAGCGCGGTATAGTCGGGCAAGAGCTCCGTGATCTGGAAAGAGCGCGCCAGGCCGATGTGAACACGTTCGGCGGTGGTGAGCGCGCCGATATCCTTGTCGGCAAATATAATGGCGCCGGCGTCGGGCGTGAGTTCGCCGAACAGCTGGGAAATCAGCGTCGTTTTACCGGCGCCGTTCGGGCCGATGACGGCGTGGACTTCACCGGCCACGACGTCGAGCGACAGCCCGTCATTGGCGGCCAGACTGCCGAAGCGTTTGGTCAGGTTGTCGATGCGCAACAGCGGATCAGGCATGAGTACCGCTCGTACCGGCCTTGAATAATGACAGCACGCCGCCGCGGGTGAACAGCGCGACGAGGATCAGGAACGGGCCCAGGAACACCTGCCAATGCTCGGTCCAGCCGGTCAGCACGGTCTCGAGGCCAATAAACATCGCGGCGCCGATCAGCGGTCCGAACAGGGTTGCGCCGCCGCCGAGGATCACCATGATCATCAGCTCGCCGGATTGCGACCAGTGCAGCAGATCCGGGCTGACGAATTTGGCGAAGTTGGCCATCAGCGCGCCGGCCAGCCCCGCCCCCGCGCCGGCGATAACGAATGCCACAAGTTTGTAGCGGTAGGTCGAAATACCGATCGCCGCGAGCCGGCGCTCGTTCTGGCGGATGCCGCCGAGCAGCAAGCCAAACCTGGATTCCGCCAGACGCCAGAACAGGAAGATGTAAATTGTCGCGATCGCGAGGCAGACGAAATAAAACGTCGTGTCATCGGCCATATCGAGATTGAACAGAGCGTTGCGGCGACGAACGATCAAGCCATCGTCGCCGCCGTAGTACTTGAGCGAGACAAACAGAAAGAACACCATCTGCGCGAACGCAAGCGTAATCATGATGAATTGGAGTCCGGTCGTGCGCAACGAAAGCGCGCCGAGGACGAGCGCGAATGTCGCGCTGGTCACGACGGCGATTGGTATCGCAATGAGCAGCTGGTTGGTGCCGGGAACGAGGCCAAGAAACGGTTCGGCGTTGCTGAAATGGAAATACAACATGCCGACGGCATAGGCGCCGACGCCGAAATACGCCGCGTGGCCGAAGCTGACGAGACCGCCGTAACCGAGAATGAGATTGAGACTGGACGCGGCGATCGCATAGATGACGATGCGCGTCGCCAGCGCAATTAACGCTGGATTGCCTGCTTTGGTCGCGGCCCAAGGCAGAAGCAGCAGGCACAGGGCGAGCGCAATGCCGCCAAGGACCCGGTACCGGACCAGTCCGGCGGCACCATCAGCCCGGAGCACGAATTAATCCTTGCGGCCGGATCAGAAGCACCACAGCCATGAGCAGATAAATACCCATGGAGGAAAGCCCGCCGCCCAAAGCATCTGCGGCCGAAATAGTCATCACCCGGTGCAACAGGATCGGGAGGAATGCGCGCAGGAGCGTGTCGGTGACACCGACGAGCATGGCGCCGGCGAACGCCCCGCGGATCGAGCCGACGCCGCCGATCACGACGACAACAAACGTCAGGATCAGAATCTGCTCCCCCATCCCGACCTGGACTGCGAGGAGGGGCGCCGCCAACAGGCCGCCCAAGCCGGCGAGCAGTGCGCCCAGGCCGAATACCAGCGTGTAAAGCAGCCGGATGTTCACGCCGAGTGCACGCACCATCTCGCGGTGCGTGGAGCCGGCGCGCACCAGCATTCCCGTCCGCGTCCGATTGATAAACACGGAGAGCCCGATTGCGACCAGGAGACCGGCGGCAATGATTGCGAGACGGTACGCCGGATACGGCACGCCGGGAACGATCTGCACCGTGCCGGACAGGATGGTCGGTATTGGCAGGTAGAGCGGCTGCCGGCCGAACAGTATGGTCGTTCCTTCATTGATGAGCAGAATGACACCGAAGGTGGCCAGTACCTGCTGGACATGATCGCGTGCGTAGAGGCGGCGGATCACCACAAACTCGATGATTAGACCGGCGAGGCCGGCCGCTGCCAGACCGGCCAGCGCAGCGATGGCAAACGAGCCGGTGCGTTCGCCGGCGAGCGCGGCGCCATATGCGCCGATCATGTAAAAGGCGCCATGCGCCAGGTTGATGATGCGCATGACGCCGAAGATCAGCGTCAGTCCAGCCGCGAGCAGGAAAAGCATCACGCCGAACTGAATGCCGTTCAGCGTCTGCTCAAGCGCGAGAGTCATGGCCTTGCCGCCGGGGTCGGATCGCCTGCTCGACGCTAGAGCTTGCACTCCTTGGCGTAGGCGTCGCCATGATTGGACATGATTTTTCCGACGGTCTTGATCACCGGTTTGCCATCGGCTCCCTTCTCGACGCGCAACGCGTACCAATCCTGGATCGGATGCTGGTTATTGCCGAATTTGAAAGCGCCGCGAACGGAATGGAAGTCGGCCTTGAGCATGGCGGTATCAAACGCGTCGCTATTGGAAAGATCGCCATTCACTCCCTTAAGGGCGGCGCCGATGGCGAGCGCGGTGTCGTAGCCTTGGCTGGCGTAAAAGGTCGGCAGACGGTCGGAGCCAAATTTCTTTTGCCAAGCGGCCATAAATTGCTTGTTGGCCTCGTTGTCAAAGTCCGCGTTCCACTGCGAGCTGACATTTACGCCGATCGCGGCATCGCCGATCGCCTTGAGAATGACCGTGTCCATCGACGGCGCGGCCACCACCATCGGGATGGTGCCGAGAAGACCGGCCTGCTGATATTGCCGCATGAAGGAAATGCCAAGGCCGCCGGGATGAAACTGGAACACGACGTCCGGCTGGGCGGCGCGGATCTGCGCCATTTCCGGCGCATAATCGGTCTGGTCGAGACGCGTATAGATCTCACCGGCAATCTCGCCCTTGAAGTAGCGCTTGAAACCGGCGAGGGCGTCTTTGCCGGCTTGATAGTTGGGCCCGAGGATGAACGCCTTTCTGTAGCCCAGATTGGTCGCGTTCTGGCCGGCACTCTCATGTAGCGAATCGTTCTGCCACGAAACGACGAAATAATTCTTGTTGCAGTCCTTGCCGGAAAAATTCGACGGCGCCGCGTTCGGGCTGACATAGATGGCGCCGGCATCGAGAATGTCGGGGACGGTTGCGCCGACAATGTTGGAGAACACAATGCCGGTGATGAGTTTGATTTTCTCGGTCTTGAGAAACTTGTCCGCGATTTGTTTGCCCTGTCCTGGCTTGAAGCCGTCGTCTTCGACCAGCACCTGAACCGGGATGCCGCCGAGTTTTCCGCCGCCCATTTCCGCCGCCAGCTGAAAGCCGTCGCGAATGTCGGCGCCAAGATACCCGCCGGGTCCGCTCAGGGTGGTAATCAATCCGATCTTGACCGCTTCCTGCGCACACGCCGCAGATGCCGCCATGACGGCAAGCGCAATTCCGGACAGTATCGATCGCATGGCCATGCTTGTTTCCTTCTTGCTCCGGCGCGGCGGTGAAATTGCGTTCGATGGTAGCTTTGATCGGCAGGAATGGGTAGCTGCGAATCCCGTCAGGAACTTATGACGCAGCGCCTGCCCAGCGCCCGCGCTGCTATCTCAAATTGCGCGGTCGTTGTTACCCAACCAATGAAGCGCTCGCCGCTGCCATCGGCAAGTTTTCCCTGTTCGGCTTGCGGTAAGTTCGCTGTCGGCGCTGCATCCGCGACGTCGGCGTCGTCCTGTCGTTCAGATGCCCGATGAACCAAAGCGAGTATCGCCAGAACGAAAGACGCAATTCCAAACGGTAGCGAAGGGTGGCCGTGCTTACTGCACTTAGTGCGGCGCGGCAGGCAGGCGTTCCAAGAGGCCGCACTTTACTCGGATGCGACTTCAAGTCGCTACTGACAGTGAGCAAACCAGCGCGTCCGATTCACAACGTCGGAAGCGGGCAATCTCCACGTAGATCCGGTGTTAGGGACAGATCGAGCCGATCGGGGTTGGGAAGCAAAAGCCGCCGCCGTAGCCATAAAGGCCGCCGAACCCATAACCTCGGTGCCCATAGCCCCTGGCATAATGACCGCCTCGCCAGCCGCCGTAGTGGCCGAACCCGGCGTGGCCCATCGCAAAACCGTGACCGCCGAGGCCGTGGCCGCCGCCAAAGCCGCCACCATGTCCAATACCGCCGTGGCCGCCGCCGCCGTGGCCGCCGCCGCCGTGGCCTGCTGCCATTGCGCCAGTTGTCATCGCTGCGGTGCCGATGATGATCGCGGTAGCGAGTGCAAATATTTTCTTTTTCATGGGAATCACTCCGATTGCCGGCCTTGCCTCGAACCCGGTTCGCGATGACAGCGTGAGTTCGGTCGCCGCCGCCGGCGCCGTTCGAGCGACACCGGATAGCTAAGTATTTTCGAACGTCTGCGTTCCGTAATTTCAGATTAAATTATCGACATGTTGCACCGCACGGCAGATGGCGGTCTATGGCGGGCCGTTGCGGTCGGACGCGATGCGGCCGCCCCGTGCCATTGACCTAGATCAATGATGGCCTCGCCAAACTTGGGATGATGTCTCAAGTTTCTGAAGGAGCGACGCGATGACCAGAAATATTGGAAACATCGACCGGGGAGTCCGTATCATTATCGGAATTGCTCTGATTGCGTTTGCGGTTAGAGTCGGGTTTCCCGATACCGGCTGGAATTGGCTGGGCTGGATCGGAGTTATTCCAATTCTGACGGCGGTTTTCGGCACCTGTCCGCTTTATAGCGTAACCGGCCTTTCGACGCGCTCCGCCGGTTCCCATACGGCGTAGCCACGCCGCACGGAAATCACGCGCGCAAACGCCTGCTGGGTGGGGCGGCCATATAATAATAGCTCTTTGGCCGGCATGCTTGATCGGCAGGTCGGATCAAACATGGACCCCCATGGACCCTATCGAGGTAACGTACTTCTCGGACGTCCTGTGTGTGTGGGCGTACGTCTCGCAAGCCCGGATGACTGCAGTCGAAGATAAATTTGGTGACTCGGTGCGGATCAGGCACCGGTTTTGCTCCGTGTTTGGCGACACGACCGAAAAAATCAAGATGAGCTGGAAGGAAAAAGGCGGGTACCAGGGGTTCAATCAGCATCTGCGGCACGTTGCGGAGAAATTTCCACACATTCAGGTTCATCCCGATATTTGGCTAAACACGCGGCCTGCGAGTTCGGCCAGTCCTCACCTGTTCCTGAAAGCGGTGCAGTTGTGGGACAGCGATTCGAAAATCTTCGATCAAGTCATGTGGGCGCTCCGCAGCGCGTTCTTCCGGGACTGCCGGGATATTTCTCGCTGGGGCGTCCAATGCGAGATTGCCGAAGCCTCGGGTGCCAAGATCGGCGCCATTGAGGACCTCATTCACAGCGGCATAGCCTTCGCGCGCCTGGCCGCCGACTATCAGGACGCCGACAAGATGCGGATCGAAGGCAGTCCGAGTCTGGTGCTCAACGACGGGCGCCAGAAGCTTTATGGAAATGTCGGCTTCCGCTTGATCGACGCCAACATTCAAGAGCTTTTTCGCGAGCCGCGTGCCGACGATGCCAGCTGGTGTTGACCGGCACTCCGCACCGGCAATCAATCGGCGGCAATTCGCGTTCTGATTGATATAGGTCAAAGCGCCCCCTGGACTTTTGCCGCTTAAGCAAGCGACAAAATCGAAGAACGATAATTTGGAGGGATCAAATGTCTCATATTGTCGTGCTCGGTGGCGGCATTGGCGGAGTGTCATGCGCCTACGAGCTGCGGAAGTCGGTGCGCCGGGAAGACCGCGTCACGCTGATCTCCAATAAGCCGTTCTTCCAATTCACGCCGTCGAATCCCTGGGTTGCGGTGAAATGGCGCTCGAAGGATGACATCATCATTGAGCTGGCGCCGGTACTTTCGCGGCATGGCGTCGGTTTCAACGCCGCCGGGGCAAAGCGCGTTCATCCGGCCGAGAACCGCATCGAGTTGGGCGACGGCTCTTCGATCAATTACGACTACCTGGTCGTCGCGACCGGGCCGGAGCTGGCGTTCGATGAGATCGAAGGCTTCGGGCCCGAGCACAACACCAATTCAATCTGCGACGTCGACCACGCGGCCGCGGCCAACACGCGCTGGGAGGAGTTCTGCAAGAATCCCGGACCGATCGTCGTCGGCGGCGTGCAGGGCGCATCCTGCTTTGGGCCGGCCTACGAGTTCGCCATGATCATGGATACCGATCTCCGTCAGCGGCGCATTCGCGACAAAGTTCCGATGACCTTTGTTACGGCCGAGCCTTATATCGGTCATCTTGGCGTCGGCGGGGTCGGCGACACCAAGGGCGTGCTCGAATCCGAGATGCGCCAGCGCCACATCAAATGGATCGTAAACGCCAAAGTCGATAAGGTCGATGCCGGCAAGGTGCAGCTGACGGAAGTCGACGAGGACGGCAAGCCGAAGAAAGCCCATGAGGTGCCGTTCAAGTTCGCGATGATGATCCCGGCGTTCCGCGGCATCGCGGCGTTGCGCGGCATCGAAGGCCTGACCAATCCTCGCGGCTTCATCGTGGTCGACAAGCATCAGCGCAATCCGAAATTCCGCAATGTATTCGGCGTCGGCGTCTGCATCGCGATCGCGCCGCTGGAGCAGACGCCAGTGCCGGTCGGCGTGCCGAAGACCGGTTACATGATCGAATCCATGGTGACGGCAACAGCGCTGAACATCGGCCAACTGGTGCGCGACCAGGAGGCGACGCACGAAGCTACCTGGAATGCCATCTGTCTTGCCGACTTCGGCGATTCCGGCGTGGCTTTCGTCGCTATGCCGCAAAATCCGCCGCGCAATGTCAATTGGGCCTCGCGCGGTCGCTGGGTTCACGTCGCCAAGGTGGCGTTCGAGAAATATTTCCTGCGCAAGGTTCGCACCGGCACGACCGAGCCGTATTACGAAAAGGTCGTCATGAAAATTCTCGATATCGGCAAGATCAAGCTGCCGGCCGCTTGACGGCGGCCGCGTGTCAGGGGCCGAGAGAAGTCAGCCGCTGACCTTCATGCGTTGAGGTGCTGTTCGATCCAGGAGCGGAGCGCCCCTGCCGGCATCGCTCCACTATGGCGCGCCAGTTCCCGCCCGCCGCGAACGAGGATCATGGTCGGAATCGCCTGGATGTGATAGCGCGCCGCCAGGCTCTGCTCGGCATCGGTATCCACCTTGGCGAAGCGCAGGCGCGGCTCGAACTCCTTCGCAGCGGCCTCAAACACCGGCGCCATTGCGCGACACGGGCCACACCACGTGGCCCAGAAGTCGACCAGCAACGGCAAATCCGCCGCGCTCGCGTGGCGGTCGAAATGCGCGGCGTCGAGATTGATCGGCTGCCCGGGAAACAGCGGCTGATGGCAGTGGCCGCAATTGCCGCCTTCCTTGCGCCGTTCAGCCGGAACACGGTTGAGCGTATGACAATGCGGGCAGGGGACGGTGAGGGTTGTCGCCATTTGTTGTTCTCACGTTCTGGACTGCAATAGCGGCAGTCCGGTGCGCACTAACATGTAAATAGCGACGGCAAAGATCACCGCCGCGAAGGTATAAATAAGTTTTCTCCGGTCAGCCGCCAGACGTACCGCGGTGCGTGTGCCGAAAATACCTCCGACCAAGCCGCCGATGATGAAGAGCGCGGCGATCTTCCAGTCAATCAAGCCCGAGGCGGCGTAATTGATTGCGGTGGTCAGACCGAACGCGCCGACCGACAACAGCGACGAGCCGACGGCGCTGAGGATCGCCATGCCGCTGCCAAGCATGATGCCGGGAACGATCAGAAAACCGCCGCCGATGCCGAAAAATCCGGAAAACGCCCCGACGATCAGACCGACGACGACGAGGCGAACCGCAATGGCGGGCGTTATGCGAACGCCGGGATCCCCTGCCATAGCGCGCGGCCGCAACATCGCCGCGCCGACCGCGATCATCGCCAGCGCGAACAGGAACAGGAGTTTCTGGCCGTCGACCAGCTTTCCGAGAGAAGATCCGATCGCGGCGCCGGCAATGCCGGCGGCCGCAAACGTGGCTGCACAGGGCCATTTGACGTTTCCGGCACGCCAATGGCCGATCAGGTTGCCGAAGGCGTTCGCGGCGACCGCGAGCGCGCTGGTCCCGATGGCGACGTGGGCGTCGCCGATGCAGACGACGTAGAGGAGCAGCGGCACGGCAAGGATCGAACCGCCGCCGCCGATCAGTCCCAACGAGAAGCCGACGACACTGCCGGAAAGCACCGCAAGCGCATCTTGGGCCCAGATCATCGTCACGTCCGGCCCTTTAGCAGCTGGCGGGTTTTAGAACAGCCAGCCGAAGCGCTTGCGGCTTCCTTCGCCGGTCGCAGCTTGTTTGGATCGCGTGGGCAGCCCCGCCGCCTTCCAGGCCATGATGCCGCCGCTCAAGTGATAAGCGTCGCGGAAGCCCTTGGATGTGAGGAGACGCGCGTTCGAGCCGGTCCGTCCGCCGCTGTGACAATGAAAGACGGCCGTCTTGTCGTGGACCTCGCCGAAGTCTTCATTTTGGAACCGGGACAGCGGCGCAAGCCGCGCGCCCTCGATGTGTTCGCGGGCGTGTTCGTGCGGCTCGCGGACATCGATGAGGACAGCGCTGCCTTCTTCGAGACGCTTCTTCAGCGACATCGGATCGATGGATTTGATCATCTGAGTTTCTCCTGGTTAGTGTACGGATTTCCGTGGCCGGTGCCGGCAATAAATTTCCGCCAGTGTCGTCATGACGCTGCCGGCGGCTTTGCTGGCAAGCCGGTAATTGATGGTCTGGGCGTCGCGCCGTGTGGCGACAATGCCGGCGGCGCGAAGTTTGGCGAGATGCTGGGAAAGCGCCGATTGGCTCAGTCCAACGGCTTCGACCAGCGCGCCGACCGGAAGCTCGCCCTCGACCAGCTGGAACAGGATGGCCAGCGGGCTCTCGTTGGCGAGCGCGGTCAGAAGGCGCGTCGCCTCCGCCGCGTTTGCCGTCAGTTCCTTGGCGTCGTTGATCCGCAAGCTCACGATGGTCTCCTTCAGGCGGCGAGTGCGTCGGTGTTCTTGAATTTCACCGGTATAGTGAGATAGTGCACGCCGTTGCTGTGAGCCGGCGGGAATTTCCCGGCGCGGATGTTGACCTGGATCGACGGCAACAGGAGCCGCGGGGCGGAAAGCGTCGCATCCCGCGCATTGCGCAGAGCAACGAACGTAGCTTCGCTGACGCCGTCCTTGACGTGCACATTGTTCTCGCGTTCTTCGCGAACCGTGGTCTCCCACGCGAACGTGTCGCGGCCTGGCGCCTTGTAATCGTGGCACATGAACAGCCGCGTGTTCGCCGGCAGCGCCAGCAGCTTGCGTATCGACTGGTAGAGCCGGTGTGGGTCGCCGCCGGGAAAATCGGCGCGTGCCGTGCCGTAATCGGGCATGAACAGCGTATCGCCGACGAACGCCGCATCCTCGACCTTGTAGGTGACGTCGGCCGGCGTGTGACCCGGCGTATAGAGCACCTCGGTGTCCAGTTCGCCGATCTTGAATCGCTCACCGTCCTTGAACAAATGGTCGAAATCGCTGCCGTCGGTCTTAAGATCGGCGGCGTCGAAAATCGGGCGGAACACCCGCTGAACGTCCTTGATGTGCTCGCCGATGCCGATCTTGGCCCCGGTCTTGGCCTTAATGTAAGGCGAGCCCGACAGGTGATCGGCGTGGGCGTGGGTCTCAAGGGTCCAGACGATCCGGTAGCCCTGGTCCTTCGCCACGCCCAGGATGGCCTCGACCGAGCGGGTGTCGACCTGGCTGGCGCCGGGGTCGTAGTCGAGTACGGGATCGATCACCGCCGCCTGTTTGGTGGCAGGGTCGACGACGAGATAGCTGACCGTATTGGTCGGTTCGTCAAAGAACGCGCGGATAACGGGTTGCTGGCGCATCACCATGCTCCTTCTGCACCGGCCTTATATATTAGTATATGCTAATTTAGCAAGAGCTAAAATATAAAGGCCAGGTTGACCGCTGCGGCGATCAAGCGCGTCCACGGCGCTCCAGCGCGATCAGGGTGGCGAAGCCGATGACAAAGAGCCCGGCGAACCAGGCGAGGTCCGAAATGCCGGTGAGGTCCGGCAGGCGAACCGGCCCCAGCGCCGCGACCGGCAACAGTTTGGCTTTGATCCAGTCGAAGGAAAAAGCGAATGCAATTGCGCCTGCGAGCATCCCGACCGCGCCGGCGAGCGCGTGAAGGCTGCCGGTTCCGAGGGCGGCAAGTCCGGTGCCGGGGCAATAGCCGTAGATCGCCATGCCGACGCCGAACAAGATCGCGCCAAGCGCTACCGCCAGGAGATTGGCCGGCTTGATGTGATAGGCGGCCAGGCCGCCGGAATGTAGAACGAAAACGCCGATGCCGCCGACGATGATTGCGGTCAGCATTACCTTGAACAACGTGTAATCGCGTAACCGCAGCTGCCCGATGATGACGTTGGTGTCGGTGAGATGGGCACGCTGCAGGAGCCAGCCGAAAACGAACCCGAACAGGATCCCGAGCGGGAGCAAAGCGGAGCCGGTCACAGGAATACTCATCGCCGCTTCCCGCTGTCGCCGAACAGATATGAGCCAACCACAATGGCCGTGGCAAACATCAGGATTGTGAAGACCCAGCTCGACAGTGCCAATTGTAACGTGCCGCTGATGCCATGACCGCTGGCGCAGCCGCCGGCGAGCCGCGCGCCGTACATTTCGATGGCGCCGCCGATAAAAGCAGCGGTGAAACGGCGGGCCGGCGACGGCCCGAAGCGTCGGCGCCACACCGCCGGCACCGCTTCGATATGGAATTGCCGCGCACCGACCGATGCGGCAAACGCCCCAAGAATAACGCCGACCAGAAACAGCGAGCCGTAGGAAAGACTTGGGATCGTCTGGACCCAATAGCCATTGTGCCAAACGGTTTCGGCACCGACGAACGGCATGGCGGCAAAACCCGCCACCGCGGAGAGGGCAGTCGTAATGCCGAGCGGATCGTCGGCAATGGCAAACGCCGCCCAGCTCAATATGCCGATGCCGCCGCCCATGAGATAGGGCGTCCAATCGATCGAACCTCTGACCACGCCGGTGAACGTAGTCTCTGTTCCCATTCCTACCGTCATGAGCCCTTATAGCTGGATGCGGTGCCGGCATACTTTGACTTACGTCAATGGCATCAGACGCGGCGCCGATGTGCCGCCACGACAATCGATACGCGGTCGCGATACCGATCTGGACTCCGTCAAGCCGATGCGCGATGGCTGTCGTGTTCGTCGGCCACGGCGATCCCGGGCGGCAATCGGGCTTACAATGACAGATATTTTAAGAACTCCCGCAGAGCGGTTCGCCACTCTGCCTGGATTCCCCTGGCGCTCACACAGCCGCGATGACCTTGCGGGTTTTTCGGGCTTGGCGATGTCCTATCTCGATGAGGGACCGAAGACGGCGCCGGTGTTTCTGTGCCTGCACGGCCAGCCGACCTGGAGTTACCTTTATCGGCGGATGATCCCGCATTTTCTGGCCACCGGCGGCCGCGTCGTGGCGCCGGACTTTTTTGGCTTCGGCCGTTCGGACAAGCCGGCCGACGATGGCGTCTACACGTTCGACTTCCATCGCGACAGTTTGCTCGCCTTCGTCCGCGCGCTCGATCTGACCGGCATCACGCTCGTGGTGCAGGACTGGGGCGGCATCCTCGGCCTGACGCTGCCGCTCGAACGCCCGCAACGCTATTCGCGGCTGATTGTGATGAATACGGCGCTGCCGACCGGCGCGGTGCCGTTACCCAAAGGATTTTTGGATTGGCGGGCGTTCTCGAACAACCAGCCGGATATGGCGATCGGCAAATTGATGGGACGGGCGTGTCCGCATCTTTCGGCGGCGGAGGCCGCCGCCTATGACGCGCCCTATCCGGACAAGAGTTACAAGGCGGGCGTCCGGCGCTTTCCCAATCTGGTGCCGGAATTTCCCGATAGCCCAGGGGCGATGATTGAACGCGCTGCGCGCGACTTCTGGCGCAACGACTGGCACGGGCGAAGCGTCATGGCGATCGGCATGACCGATCCGGTGCTTGGGCCGCCGGTGATGCGCGCTCTGCATCGAGACATTCGCGGCTGTCCGCCGCCGCTGGAATTCGCCGAGGCCGGGCATTTCGTGCAGGAGTGGGGCGACGCGGTCACGCCGGCTGCGCTTGCGGCGCTGCAGGCGTAGCGCGCGATGCGTTGGGCCCGCCTTGCCATCGCGGCGCCGATTTTTATTGGACCGGTCAGACATAGCCCGGCGGCCGAGCCGTATCTGCAACCGGCGATCGGCTAGCAGCGGAGCGCACCGGTCGCGCTGCTTGTCTGGCCGATCAGGCTACCCGGCGCCGATCTGCTGTTGCGGCGGTTTCGGCAATCAGCCGCTCATCCTTGAACGTTGGTAACGCGTGTGCCGTTCGGCGCGATTTTTTCTGCCGCACGGGAGCCGGACGCAAGGCCGCCATCACGACCACGTCGACCCAGCCGCCGCCGATGAAGGCGGCTTTCCGCAGCAAACCTTCTTTCCTGAAACCGACTGCCTTATAGGCTCCAATAGCACGATCGTTGTGCTTGAACACGATCAATTGCACCCGATTGAGATTGAGGTGGTTCCAGCAGAAATCCACGGCCAGACGCAAGGCTTCCCTGCCGTATCCTTGACCGCGATTTTTTTCCTCGCCGATCCGGATGCCGAGCTCGGCCGACCGGTGCACGCTGTTGATGCCGTTGATCTGCACGTAGCCGATAATGGCCGTCTCGGCCGTCTTTCGGATTGCGAACACCACTTTCGTTGGGTCTTTGCCGAGGCTGTCCCACCATTGTTGGTGAGCCATCATGTCGACTGGCCGATACGCAAAGTCGAGGCGCGCGGCAGCGACGTCATTGATCCAGCAGTACAGCGAGCTGAAATCCTCGGGAAATAGCGGGCCGATGGTGATGCGGCTACCGGTCAGCATGGAGCGCTCCACGCCGAGTGTTGCCGGCCAAGGTCGCCTGCTGACTATGTGGTGCGTTTGCGACGGTCACGTCGAGCTCGCGTTAAAGAATATCGACGATGTCGCCCAGTCGTGCTGGTAACAAGACATGGTAAACAAACCGTTTCCGGAGGAGACCCCATGCCAAAGGTGATCTACGAGAAGGACGGCAGAATCGGGCGCATTACGCTCAACCGTCCGGAGGTCATGAACGCTATCGATGACGACGTGCCGGCGGAGCTTGCCGGTTGCGTCGAGCGGGCGAACGCCGACGCCGGCGTCCACGTCATCGTACTCTCGGGCGCCGGTGAAGCGTTCTGCGCCGGATACGACCTGACTTATTATGCGCAGGGCACCGGCGGTACCGGCGTCACGCAGGAGATGCCGTGGGATCCGATGAAGGATTATGCCTTCATGATGCGGAACACCGAGATGTTCATGAGCCTGTGGCGCTCGTACCGGCCGGTGATCTGCAAGGTGCACGGCTACGCGGTCGCGGGCGGCTCCGATATTGCTCTGTGCGCGGACATGATCGTCATGAGCACCGACGCCCGCGTCGGTTACATGCCGACGCGGGTGTGGGGCTGTCCGACCACGGCAATGTGGGTCTATCGGCTTGGCCCCGAGCGCGCCAAGCGGATGTTGTTCACCGGCGACAAGATCACCGGCATTGAAGCCGAGAAACTCGGACTGGTTCTCAAAGCCGTGCCGCCGGAGGACCTTGACGCCGAAGTCGAAGCGCTCGCCGAACGCATCGCCACCGTGCCGGTCAACCAGCTGATGATGCAGAAGCTGGTGGTCAATCAGGCCATCGAAGCCATGGGACTAAAGAACACGCAGCTCCTCGCCACCGTCTTCGACGGCATTACCCGGCACTCGCCGGAAGGCGTGAATTTCAAGCGGCGCGCGGAGACGGTCGGCTGGAAGGAAGCCGTGCGCGACCGCGACAACGGCACCTGGGACTGGACCGAGAGCCGGCCGATCAACGCTGCGCGTTGACGGCAGGGTGTTTCTGGCTGTGCACCGATAAATCGGGTTTTGTGAGGCGGCTGGTGAATGTCCGCTTCGCCCGCAAGCGACCGAAGTGCCGCGCTGCATTGAACCGAACAATGTTGCCAACTGACATGCTTGAAGGAGCGCGGCGCCAGTGCCTCTTGTGCTCAAACTTCCAGCCAGGTTTGACGCAGCGACGGGTGAGCACAGAAATCAGACGGGGCGCCTTCAAACACCATGCGGCCATGACCCATGACGTAAACCCGGTGCGAGATGCGCAAGGCGATGGCAAGCTTTTGTTCCACCAGCAGGATGGAAATGTTGCGCTCTGCGATTGTCCGCAGCAGATCGGCGATGCGCTCGACCATTTGCGGAGCGAGTCCCTCGGTGGGCTCATCCACCATAATAAGATCGGGATCGCCCATCAGCGTGCGGCAGACTGTCAGCATCTGCTGCTCGCCGCCGGATAGCGCGCCGGCCGGAGTCTTGGCGCGCTCTTCAAGCCGCGGAAACAGCCGAAAGGTGTCGTCCATGCACCAGCGCGTCGCCTTCCCGCCGGCTTTGATGCCGAGGATCAGGTTCTGCTCGACCGTCAGTGTCGGAAAGATGGCGCGGTCCTCGGGAACATAGCCGAGTCCCCGGCGCGCGATCTCGTAAGGCTTGAGGCCGGCGATAGATTCGCCCTTGAAGACGACGACGCCATGCAGCGTCACATCGCCCATGATCGCCTTCAAGGTGGTCGAGCGGCCGACCCCGTTGCGCCCGAGGATACTGACGATCTCGCCCGCGCCAACGTCAAACGATACGCCTTGCAGAACATGGCTCTTGCCATAATAGGCGTGGAGATCGCGCACCTCGAGCATCATGCCGCTGTTCCGAGATAAGCCGTCTGCACGGCGTTGTCCTGTTTGATCAGGGCCGGAACATCGCTGGCGATGATTTGCCCGTACACCAAGACTGAAATTCGGTCAGCGAGGTCGAACACGACACCCATGTCGTGCTCGATCATGATGAGGGTGCGGCCCTGGCTCACTTTGCGGATCAGCGCCACCGCACTCTCGGTCTCTGCCGCGCTCATTCCCGCGCTTGGCTCATCGAGCAAAATGATGCTCGCATTACACGCAATGGTGATGCCGATTTCGAGCGCCCGCTGTTCCGCGTAGGTCAGAACACCGGCCAGGACGCGACGGCGATCAAAGAGCTCGATTTCATGCAGGATGGATTCAGTCCGCTCGCGCACGTCGGCCAAACCGTCGATGCCGCGCCAGAACGAGTATTTGTAGCCGAGCGACCAAAGCACGGCGCAACGGACGTTCTCCCACACCGAGAGTCTTGGAAAAACGTTGGTGACCTGGAAGCTGCGCGACAGTCCGCGCCTGTTGATCTGATAGGCCGGCAGCCGGGTAATGTCGTTGCCGTTCAGCCGGACCATACCCGACGACGGCGTAAAGCGGCCGCTGATCAGATTGAACAAGGTCGATTTCCCGGCGCCATTGGGGCCGATGATGGCGTGCCGTTCGCCGGCCGGCACGGCAAGGCTTACGCCGCGAATGATTTTCGTCGCACCGAAGCTCTTGTGCACGTCGACGAGTTCAATTGCCGGCGCGGTCATCGCCGGCTTCCCTCCGCACCCTGGGCTGCGAGGACGGCGTCGTCCCAGGCGGCGCCGACGATCGGCCAGGTCCGGCGGAACAGCAGAAAGCCGCCGGCGGCCAGCGATGCTGCTACGGTCCACGGAGCCAAGTTCGTCGTATCGAGTGCAAGGTGAAAGAGAGAAATGGTGGCGCCTTCGGACGCCTTGACGCTGCGGTGATAGGTCATTTCGATGACCGCGATCATGCCGGCAAGCATCGGCAGCGCGGCGGCGAGCGCTATCAAATAGCTGAGCGCAAGCCGTCGTAACGGTGCGTAGGTGCGCGCCCGCCAAAGCGGCGCATGCATCGTCAAAAGGCCTGCGATGCCGTTAGGCGCGAACACCACCACGCCGATGAATAACAGGCCGAAGTAAAGCTGCCATACGTCGGTAACGTCACTGAGCATCACGTCGAGCCACGTGACCAGAATGGCGCCGATCACCGGTCCAATGAAATTGCCGACACCGCCGACATAGGCGGCGAGCAAGACGATGCCGGACTGGCTGGCGCCGACCGCAGAGGCGTTCACCAATTCGAAATTGACCGCCGCCAGCGCGCCGGCTACGCCGGCGAACAGGCCGGCAAACACAAAGGCGATGAAACGTACGGCCTGCGGGTTGTAGCCGATGAACTGCGCCCGTTCGGGGTTCTCGCGCACCGCGTTACACATGCGGCCGAACGGCGTGCGCCGCAGCGCGTACATCGCGATCATGCACACCAGGCACCAGGCAGCGATCAAATAATACACCTGGATTTGCGGGCCGAAGCTGAGACCGAACACGTGCAGCAGCTTGGTCCGGTTGGTGCTCACACCCTCCTCGCCGCCAAAAAAGCCGCGCAGGATCAGCGAGCTCGAGGCGACAAGTTCGCCAAGTCCGAGTGAGATCATGGCGAAGGCGGTGCCGGCGCGGCGCGTTGAGACCGATCCGAAAATGATGCCGAAGACAAGACCGCTGAACGCCCCGACGATCGGGACCAGAAACAGCGGGACCGGCATCTTGTCGTTGATCACGGTGTTCATGGCGTGGACCGCCAAAAACCCGCCCAGGCCGTAGTAGACGGCGTGACCAAACGACAGCAGGCCGGTTTCACCAAGCAACATGTTGTAGGAGAGTGCGAACACGATCATGATGCCCATGAGGCTGAGCATCGTGAGCTCGCTGCCGGATTTGAAAATCATCGGCAGTCCCGCAAACACGATTGCAAGCGCAATCCACGGCGCCGCAAGTCGCGCCAGAGGCGCGGCGCGAACCGGTTGCAAATCCGCGCGGATTGGTGCCTCGACGGCTTCGGTTGCCATGTCGCTCAATCTCGGATCACGTTCGAGTCAGTGTTCGCGCGTTCCCAAGAGGCCGGTCGGCCGGAAGATCAGGATCAGGACCAGGAGCAGATAGGGAATAATCGGCGCCAGCTGCGCTACGGTTACGCTCCAGAGGTCAGACAGCACACCGCCGGTCGGCTGCGCGACGCCGACGCGCCCCAACACATCGGCAACGGATAGATTAACGGAGACTGCGAAAGTCTGGACCAATCCAATCAGCAGCGAAGCAAGGAAAGCGCCAGCGAGCGAGCCCAGCCCGCCGACCACCACGACCACGAACAGGATCGGGCCGAGCGCCGCCGCCATGTTCGATTGGGTCACCAAGGCCGGCCCGGCAATCACGCCGGCGACGGCGGCAAGTCCGGTGCCGACGCCGAATACCAGCATGAACACCCGGGGTACGTTGTGGCCGAGCATCGCTACCATGTGCGGATGGGTGAGCGAGGCCTGGATAATCAGTCCGACGCGAGTCCGGGCCAGCAGCAACAGCAGCACCGCGAAGATCGAGATTGCGGTAACCAGCTCGAACATCTTGTAGGCCGGATAATTGGTCGAGAAGGCCGTGAAGGCGGTGAAGTCGAGCGACGGCGGGACGCGAAAATCCGCCGGGCCCTTGCCCCAGATCATCTGCACGATTTCCTCGATGATAAAGGCCAGGCCAAACGTAAACAGCAGCTCGGCGACCGGACCGTGCCGGTGCACGTGCCGCAAGCCGTAGCGCTCGACCAGCGCGCCGATGCCGCCAACCAGCACCGGCGCGATCAAGAAAGCCGGCCAGAAGCCGACTATTTGGCTGATCTGGAAGCCGAAGAAGGCGCCCAGCATGTAGAAGCTGGCGTGAGCGAAATTCAGCACGCCCATCATGCTGAAGATCACCGTCAACCCGCTCGCCAGCAGAAACAGCAGCATGCCGTAAAGCACGCCGTTTAATGCCGATATGGTGACGAGTTCCAACACTCGCCGCTTGATCGACTTTAGCTCGGCCGGTTCATTTTGCAGCTGGTCGGGAGGCCGGTGTCCCGCGTGTCGATCTTGCCGGATTCCTTCCAGCCCCAGCCGGTGCCTTCCTCGTCGAACGGCATATCCTTACCGATGGGACCCAGATTGGCGATGTACATCGGCTGGAAGAATTGATGATCCTCGGAGCGCATGAAACCGTCACCGCCGTCATAGACGGTGACTTTCATGCCATCGAGCTTGGCGGCGACCTTGACCGGCTCGACAGAATTCGCCTCCTGCGCAGCCTTCACCAGCATGCGGATTTCGTTGACGGCGCGCGGATAGAACAACGTCACGCCGGTTTTGGCGCGGAAGGCCTTCTCGAAATCCACCGCCGGAGCATAGGGCGCGTTGGCCACGCCTTCGACGATCGCATAGACGCGATCCGGCAAGTTGGCCTGTTTGATCGCGGTCGGTCCCCCGGTGCCGCCGGCATAATAGGTATACCAATCGACCTGCAGACCGGCGTCGGCTGCCGCCTTCAGCAGCAGAGCGAAGTCCTGCCCCCAATTGCCGGTAATCACGCTGTCAGCGCCGGAAGCCTTGATCTTGGCGACATAGGGCGAGAAATCGGTGACCTTCAGCAGCGGATGCACTTCGTCGCCGACGATCTCGATGTCCGGCCGTTTTGCACCAAGCATCTTGCGTGCCTGCGCCCGCACCGACTGGCCGAACGAATAATCCTGATTGATGAGGTAGACTTTCTTGATGTTGGTGCGCGGTTTTATGTAGTTCGTGAGCGCCGCCATCTTGATGTCGGAATTGGCGTCCCAGCGGAAATGCCAGTAGCTGCATTTATCGTTGGTAAGGACCGGATCGACCGCGGCGTAATTAAAGTAGAGCACCTCCTTGCCGGGGTTGCGCTCATTATACTTGGTGACAAAATCCGAGATGGCGGCGGCGAAGGCCGAACCGTTTCCCTGGGTGATGAAGCGAATACCGGAGTCGATCGCCTTTTGCACCTGAACCAGTGTTTCTTGGGCGTTGAGCTTGTTGTCGTAGGCCGCGATTTCGAGCTTATGGCCGGCAATGCCGCCCTGAGCATTGCTCACCTCGGCGAGATAATTGAAGGTCTTCAAACCTACCTCACCGATGCTGGCTCCGCCGCCGGACAGCGGGTCGATGTAGGCAATCTTGACGTTGTCTTCCGCTCCGGCCGGCGCGATGGCGGCCAGTCCAATCGCGATTGCAGCCGTAGCGCAAAGGCAGAACACGCTGGTGATTTTAGAATTCACGGCGATCCTCCGGGCTTTTTTGAATTTCGCCCCACGGGGGCGCTGTTGTGTGGATTTTTCCTGCCTGGGAGCCGTTTCGTCAAGAACATTGATCGTCCGTTAGGACGTCGGTTTGCTCATTGGTGCGGCACGATGTCCTGTCGCGATCCCGCGATAACCGCGTCACTTGACGGCTGCTTCCGTCCAAGCCGCGTCAATAAGGCGTGGCGGCACGTTGGTAAGTCAGGAGAACCTAGTGTACGGAACCCGACAGACGGCGGCTGTTTTCGTGCACGCATCGGCACAGCGGCAAATACGCCCGTTCCGCGGCTTGGTAGAGTCCCAATCCATCCGCCAGCGCCTGTTCGGCCGCGGAGTGCGCTTCGGCAAAGGCAATCGCCTTTTCCGAAATCATCAGGTACGTCTCGCTGACAGCCCGCGGGTCACCCGATGCGATGAGGATGAATCGCGCCGACATGACGGCGTGCGCTTCGCAGGTGAAACGGATCGCCTCGTAATAGCTGGTCCAAAGATCAAACACGACATTCCCCCCGATCGATTTGCTGCGACCGGACGCGAGACGAGATTCGCGTCGGCGCAGGATTGGGGCAAATATCGCTCAAACTTTGCAAAATCGATTTGAACTATTCATTAGAATTGTCGCGGTCGAGGCAAGCTAAATCATACATCGTCCGGGCCGGCCGGCGGCGGGGACGTGCCTTCGAACGCTTCGATCGGCGCGGCGGGCGCGTTTTGCGCACGCTTGCGCAGCAACGCAAGCCCCCGGCGACCGAACAACGCGAGCGCCAGCGAGCCGTAAAACACGCCGCCGACCAGCGCCAGCACGAACAATTCCGTTTCGTTGCGGAATTTGGTCCATGATGAAAACGCCAGGCTGACCAGCGGCGCTGCGAACAGCAACAGGATCGCCATGGCAACGCCGGCCGCCGCGAGCTTGACCAGTGACGATTTGAGCGGCGCATCGGTGGCGATATGGCCGCCGCGCGCCGCGAGCCACAACACCAGGATGAAATTGATCCAGGCGCCGATCGAAGTCGCAAGCGCAAGTCCCGCCTGCGCCAATGAGCCCATCAGGGCGACCTTGAAAACGATGTTGACCGCGGTGCCGATCAAAGCCGCCTTCATCGGGGTCAGCGTGTCGCCGCGGGCGAGGAACGGGGCAACGACGCTGCGAATGAGCACAAAGGGAACAAGCCCAATGGTGTAGGCGACGAGCGTCATGGCCGCGGCGTGCGCTTCGCCGGCCGTGAACCGGCCGCGCATGAACAGGCCGCGCATGATTTGCTCCGGCACCATCAAAAAAGCGACGATGCACGGAATTGCCAGGAGGAGCGCAAATTCGATGGCGCGGTTCTGCGCCGAGCGCGCGCCGGCCTCATCGCCGGCGGCGATGCGGTGCGTCACCTCCGGCACCAACACCGTGCCGACGGCAATGCCGATGACGCCGATCGGCAGCTGATCAATACGGTCGGCATAATAAAGCGCCGAGATCGCACCGGTCGCCAGGAAACTTGCGATGATGGTGTCGGCGAACAGCGCCAGTTGCGTCCCGGCCGACCCGATGGTTGCCGGCAGCAGCGCCGTGAAGAAGCGGCGGATATCGGCATCGAAGCGCAGCGCGCGAAACGAGGTAAAAACACCGGCCCGCAAAGTGTCGCCGCCGACCAGCACGGCCTGCAGCACGCCGGAGATCAGGACGCCCCATGCCGCCGCATAACCTGCCCCGCCGAACAACGCGGCCAGCGCCAGCGTCGCCATCATCGAAAAGTTGAGCAAGATCGGCGCCGCCGCCGCCGCCGCAAAACGGTGCAGCGCGTTGAGAATGCCGCCCCACAAAGTCACCAGCGTAACGAGCAGAAGATAGGGAAAAGTGATGCGCGTGAGTGAGACCGCCAATTCAAACTGGTGCGGCTCGCGCGAGAAGCCGGGCGCCAGAAGGTCAATGACTTGCGGCGTGAAGATGAGCGCGAGCGCCAGCAGCACCGCCTGCGTCGCGATCAGGAGCGTAAAGATGCGGTCGCCGAACAATGCCGCCGATTGCGGTCCGCCTTGGGTGCGGATGCGCGCATAAGCCGGAATGAAGGCGGCGTTGAACGCGCCTTCGGCAAAGATCGCGCGGAAATGGTTGGGCAGCCTGAAGGCGACAAAGAACGCGTCAGCGACCGGCCCGGCGCCAAGGACCGCCGCCAGCACGATGTCGCGGAAAAAGCCGGTCAGGCGCGAGAGAAGCGTAAAGCCGCCGACGGTGAGAATCCGCTCGATCATTGCCGCCTTCTCTTATTCCTGCCCCGCGAAGCGGGGAAGGGGGACCGCCCCAAGGGCGGTGGAAGGGGCGTCGGCAGTGACGTAGAGCTGTTTGTTGCATGCCCCCACCACCGCGCTTCGCGCGGTCCACCTCCCCCCGTTGCGCTACGCTACACGGGGAGGATGAAGGACTAAGCGTTAGCCCGCCAGCGCCCGACGAATCGCTGCGATGATACGGTCCTGAACCGGCGCCTCGAGGTAAGCGTGCATCGGCAGGCTGATGACTTCGTCCGCCAGCCGCTCGCTGACCGGCACACCGCCGTCCGCCACCGGGTAATCGCGATAGGCGGCCTGGAGATGCAACGGCTTGGCGTAATAGATCGCAGTCGGAATGCCTTGCGCCTTCAGTGCGGCCGCGAGCGCGTCCCGCCGCCCCGGCGCGAGCCGAATGGTGTATTGCGCCCAGACCGACGTCGATTCATCGCTGATGCGCGGCAAGGTCGCGATGCCGGCGAGGGCTGTTGTATAGCGCTGTGCCACAGCGTTCCGCGTGACGATTTCGTCTGGAAAGATTTTGAGCTTTTCCAGAAGTACAGCCGCCTGAATTGAATCGAGCCGGCCGGTAATGCCGATGCGGACGGCATCGTACTTGTCGGTGCTCTCACCATGCACACGAAGGCTCCTGAGCCGTGCCGCCAGATCGTCGTCGTCGGTAAAAATGGCACCGCCATCGCCGTAGCAGCCAAGCGGTTTTGCCGGAAAAAAGCTTGTCGCAGCGGCCGGTCCGATCGCGCCAAGCTTGCGGCCCCGGTAGGTGGCGCCGAAGGCTTGAGCCGCATCGTCGAGCACCGGCAGTCCGTGCTTGGCAGCGATGGCGGCAATAGCATCGTGATCCGCCGGCAGACCAAACAGATCGACGGGGATGATAGCGCGTGGCTTGAGCCCGAGCCGCTTGGCGGTCGCGACAGCGCGTTCGCAACTCGCCGGGTCGAGATTGAACGTGTCCGCCTCGACATCGGCCATGACCGGCGTCGCGCCGCACAGCGCTACCACTTCGGCAGTCGCGCAGAAGGTGAAAGTCGGGCAGATAACGGCATCGCCCGGCCGGATGTCCCAGGCCATGAGCACGAGGCGAAGCGCGGCGGTACCGCTCGAGCAGGCGACCGCGTGCCGCGCGCCGCAGAATGCCGCAAGCTCGGTTTCCAAAGCCCGCACTTCCGGGCCCTGGATAAACTGGCAATGCGCGAGCACGCGGGAAATCGCGGCGTCGATGGCGGGGCCGAGCCGACGGCGTTGCGCGGCAACGTCGATGAAAGGGATCGGCCGCTCGTCAAGCCGGGCGTGTTGATTCATGAAAATTCCTGGCGCGGTCGCGGCACGACTGACGTCGGTTCAGCCGGCGACGCGGCGTGGCCCTTTGCGCTGCGCTACGCTTGACCGTATCGGGGGCGCGGTAAGGCAGCGTATCGCGATCTCAAGGCTTGCCACGCCTTCTTCACCGGTTACTGCGGGGGTCCGATGATTACGGATGGCGTCTATAAAGGCGACGAGCTCGGCGCGCAACGGCTCGGCGTAGCCGACCGACAGATGCCGCATCGAGTAGCTGCCGTCCGCCTGGAAGCCGAAACATTCGGTGACCTGCAGCGTCAGAAGATCGGCGATGAGATATTTGTCACGCGTCGCAATGTGGATGGTGCGCGCTTTAAACGGCGTCAGCCAATTGGTGTTGATATGGGCGAGCACGCCGGAGGCGGTGCGGAATTGCAGCAGCGCAATGTCTTCGCGCTCGGCGACCGCGCTCGACAATTGCGGCTGGATCTCGACGATCTCGGAATCGGTGAACCAGCGGATCAGGTCGATGTCGTGGACCGCAAGATCGATGACCACGCCGACATTCGACATACGGGGCGGGAATGGGCCGACGCGGGTGATGGCAATCGACAGGATGTCCTGGTTCTTGATCGCCCGCTTGACCGACTCCACCGCCGGATTAAAGCGCTCGACGTGACCGACCATCAGCGTCACGCCGGCGCCGCGGGCGGCCGCGACAATGGCGTGACCTTCCTCGACCGTCGGAGCGATCGGCTTCTCCACCATGACGTGGATGCCGCGAGCAATGCATCCCAGCGCGAGGTCGTGGTGCAGATGCGTCGGAGCCGCAATGGTGATCGCATCAACGCCGGCCTGGAGCAATCCGTCGACGTCGCTGAACGTTGCACAGCCGAGGCTCCGGGCGACGAAATCCCGCTGCTTGCGATCAGGATCCGCGATGCCAACGAGATGAACGCCGGGAATGTCCGCCAGCACCCGGGCATGATTGCTGCCCATAACGCCGACTCCGACTACTCCGACCTTCAATGGTTTGGCCGCTACCCCGACAACCTCACTCATGCCCGAAGGGCTCCCCTTAAAACGCCGTCGCCCACGGCATTGACCTAGCACGGCCAAAGCCGACTGGCGACCCAATCCGTGGCGCAACGCGAACACGTTTTGCTTCCGAGGCTTACGAGGGGATTGTACCGGCAAATGTGCCAGCCGGGTGAAGGCTCCTGGTGGATATTCGCGACCGAGTGGAATCAGTCTTGGCCGCAAATTTGGCCGGTCTTATCGCGAGGGTATCAGAGCTGACCCCAGGGAACCTGGCGCGTTGTAAAACTGGTCTGCGGGGCCTCGGCGCGCAAAAAGCACAGCGATTGGGGCGCTATAAGCTCCAGGATCTGTCAGATGTGCAGATGACCGAATAGCCCATGGCCGAGGCCCAGGGAGTCGTGCCCGGCGCCTGCCGCTATGGTCCGCGCTGTCAGCGGGCTGGGAGCCGACCACCGGTTGGTGGTTGCATCGTAAACGTCAACGTACAGCGTTTGATGACCCGGCGAGGAGCCGCCTTCGTATGTCAGGCTGCCCAAATCGTTGGCGCTCACAGAGGTCCATTGGTCAATCGGCTGAGCCGCGCCGTTGACGGCGAAGTGGCCGTCGTTGTTGCCGCCGGCGTCGAAAAAACCGTACAGTATCAGGCTGTCGCCGTCGGGATTGGATACCGACGTTATCAAGGAGGCCGCCGCAATCGATCCGTTCTCCGGCACGCGGACATTCTTTACTTCCACCGTGGGCGGGGTAGCCGTAACCGTTCGTGCGGTAAAGGCGGCGTAGGGCGACCATGATCCGGTTGAGGCGTCAAACACCTCCACGTACAGCGATTGTTGGCCGGGCGACGAACCGCCGACATATTGTACGCTGCCCAGCTCGCTGGCGCTGACGGAGATCCATTGCCCGCCGGGCTGCGCGACGCCGTTCACCATCAAATGCCCGTTCGAGGTTCCTCCGGCATCGTAGAAGCCGTACTGTGTGATCGCATCTCCCCGCGGATTGGATACCGAAACGTACGAAGCGAGTTCGACCGCGTGGAACTCGGGAACCTTGAAGTGTTGTCCGCTGACTGTGGCGGTGGGTGCAACCGTCCAGCCGATCGACTCCATCAAAGTCAGATCCGCCGGCGACAGAGCGTTCAGCACGCCGCTCGATGAATAATCATTGAACGCGTCGTTGCCGCCGTTCGGAATGTTGTTGCCGTACCAGTCGCCGAGGTCGCCGTTGCTGATCTGATTATTCCAGGTGCCAAGATTGGTGCTGTCGTTGTCGATTGAGAAATACGCGGTGCTGCCGCTGCCCCCGGTGGCGACATCGCGGACGCCCGGAGAGGAATAACGAAACAGATCCATCGGTGCATAACGGTAGGGCTGACCGCCGATCAGCGATATGCGGCCCATATCCTCGGTAAATTCGTGCTCAACGGTCCCGACAAAATAGCATTGGCCGGCCGGCGGCGCCGCATTGATGGCGTAGCTGAAATGCGCCGTGTTGCTGAAGCCGACGAAGCTTGTCGATACGCCCGATCGCAGACCGAGCGCCTGGGCGTCGGCCGGGGTCATGGTCAAGTTACCCGACAGCGGTGAGGTCCCCGGCAGCGTCGAGGAACCAGGCGCGCTCTCCGACTGAAGAGCGCTTAAGGCCGATCCATAACTCTCGCGTGCGTAGCGGAGTACCTCGCTCTCGCCGAGGTCGCCTCGGGCCAAAGGCGCGCCGTTGATTTCGCCGTACCCGACCTTAATGTTGATGGTAACGGGATTGGTGAAAAGAGTATCAAAATAGCTGGCGACATAATCGACCGCAGCGACGAACCCGCTCGGCAAACTTGCGGTGTTCTGATCGAACGAAACGTTGATGTTCATCGGGGCGTTTCCCGCTTGTCGTTGACCTCGGACGGCGAAACAGAATCAATCCGCGCATCTGCCGGATGCACCGGCCTCACCAACGGGGCTTTTTTAAGTCGTCCAGCCTTACGTCATGCTTACAAATCGGCGCCGCGATTGGGCAAGACTTTAAACAGTTCGGTAAATCACTCGGCGGCGCGAGAAGGCGCAACCGGCAGCGTCAATCCGACCGCCACCGCATCCTCCCGGAACGCTTTAGCCGCATCCAGCGACAGTTCTGCCGCCGTTTTGGTTCCAAGCGCCGGGAGTTTCTTGAGCACGGCGGCCGGCGCTGTGATGATGTGACATTTGATTTCATCGGCCTCGATCACGTTGAAGACTTCCCGTGTCGAGGCCCAAATGATCTCGACATTCGAAGTCTGGCGCGCCCGCACTACCGCGTCGCGCATGATCGGTCGATAATCGATGCCGGCATCGGCCAGCCGGCCGGCAAATACCGACACGCAAGCCGGCGCGCCCCCCGACAGTGCCTCGATACCGCTCGCCGCCTGCTGCGCGGTGAAGATCGCCGTCAGATTGACTTTGATACCGTCCTGCGAGAGGGCGCGAACGGCGCTGAACAGCGGTTCGCCGCGCGTCGTCGTTACCGGCAGCTTGACATAGACGTTCGGTCCCCAGGTCGCGATCAAATGCGCCTGCGCCACCATTTCCGGGATGTCGTCGGAAAACACTTCGAAAGAAATGTGACGGTCGGGAACGGCGGCAACCAGTTCGCGGGCGTACGACGCATAGTCGGCGACCTGCGCCGCCTTCAGGAGCGACGGATTAGTGGTAAAGCCCCGGATCCAGGCCTGTTTCGCCATCTCCCGGATCTGCGCCTTGTCGGCGCCGTCCGTGAACAGTTTGACCTTCAGCTCGCTCAGTGTGACGGCCATCGCAACGTCTTGCCCGGCCGTAAAAGCGATGTCAAACGCTGCCGCCCGGTTGTGGGCAACCCCGGAATCGTCAACTGCCGAACGTTCGGTTCGTAATCGGCGCAGGTATCGTCGGACCGCACGAACCTGTTGTGCACCTGGCAAAGGCCGGTATCGGCGCGCGCGGCCGAATAGGCCGACGACATCGCGGTTAGGCCCGGAAAGAAACGTTCCAGTGCCGCCGGGTCCGCCAGAAAATGGCGGCACGCCGCGCAAGCGCGATCAGAGCTTCGCCCAGTACCCATAGAAGACTTGCGCGGAAAGCAGGTATCCGGCGATCACGTTGACGACGGCGCCCGAGGTGAACGCCAGCGCTGCGCGCCAATTGACGGATTCGAGTTCCGAAAATCGCGTCGTCAGGCCGATGGCGAGGAAGCACAGCGTGAAGACGGTACCGCGCAGGCTGCCGATCGGTCGCAGGAAATCGGCGGTCTGTTGCGGCGTGATGGTGTCGCCGAAATAAATCGAGACAATCACCGCGGCGACGAAGAAGCCGATGACGAATTTGGGAAAGCGCCGCCAAATTTCTCCGGGATCGATGCGGCGGACCTTGCCGCCGCCTTCCCAGTAACGAAGCGCGACGAAGGCCCAGAACAGCGACCAGAGGCCGATCCACATATCTCGGCCGATCACCTTGTTAATTGTGAAGGCGCGCAGCGATCCGGCTTCGTTGCCGCTCAGGTTCCCGAACGCACTTGCCGCCGCATAACCTGCAGCGTCGGCAAATTCCGAGGATCCGATCCAGGCGCCGCCAACGCCCGCCGGCAGGGCGAGCCAGTGACTGGCGTAGGGAAGGAAGAAAACCATGACAATCGCAGCAATCACCACGAGCGTCACCGACGCCGCGATTTCATCCTTGCGCGCGCCGACCGAGGCCGCGACAGCGAGCGAAGCGGACACGCCGCAGACTGAGCCTGCGGTGCCAAGCACCGCCGCGAAGCGGCGGTTAAGGCCGAAAACTCGCGTCGCCACGAAAAAGATGAGGGCCGCTGTGAGGATTGAGATGATCGCGGATTGGGTCAGCGCAATGCCGCCCGCCGACAGGACCAACGAGATCGGAAAGGTCGCTCCGAGCAGCACAATGCCGGTTTTGACGTAAAACTCCACCCGTAACGCCGCCTTCAGCCGCTCCGGAATCTTGACCGCGTTGGCCAGTGCCAGCCCGCCGATCAGCGCCAGGAGCGCCGCCTCGAGGTTGTAGTAGTTCGCGTCTTTCCAGCCCGCCAGCGTCGACACGAACAACAGGCCGATATAAATCAGCGCGAAGCTCGGCAGAAATTCGCCGAACGGGCGCCCCATCAGCCGCAGCGAGCCGCCGAAGACGATCGCCAGCACGATGAACTGGGCGAGATAATTCGGCCACAGCTTGGCGAAATGGGCAACGATATCGGCGCCGCTCGCCCATTTCATTCCGGTCGGCGAAACGCCGAGAAATTTGATGACGCCGCCGCGGAGCGCGTAGTCGATCAGGCCGGCGACGACGACAGCGAGGCCGACGACGACGGCCCACCAGTCCTCGTTGCCGATGGTGCCGAGGCGACGTCCCGACGAATTGCCGGCCACAACGGTGGTTTCGGTATTCATACAAATACTCCGTCGGTCTTGTCGGACTGGCGCCGTGGAAAACGGGCCGATCTCAACGCGTTCTGAAAGCTGTGGTTCATCACAAATACAAACCCCGCGGGCCGAGCGAAACGGCATTTGTGCCGAAAGCCAAGACCGCCACAATATGCGATTTGAAAGTGGAAGGGCAGGGGAGAATAACGTTGCGCGACGAGCGCCAGCGTCGCCGACAGCGATAATTAGTGCCCCGAGGACGATGACGATGACGATGACGACGAGTCGTCCGGCTGGGCGGGCGGGGGTGGCGAACGTGTTGGTGCAGAAGGCGGCGGCGCCGCGGTTGGCGGCGGCGGTAACACCGTGGAAATCGGCGGCAGGGTCACCCCGCTGATGCAATTATTGGAGCACACGCTGAATTTGGTGCTGCAGCTTTGCATGCATTGCGACCAGTACTGGGTTTGATTGGTAACGCTGTATTGCTGGTAACAATTGCCTTGGCACGATGAGCTCGCCGTTTGGCATTTGGCCTGGCACGACAAATCGCTTGTTGCAGTGCTTGTTGTCAACGAGTTCATTCCGCTGCCGGTACTGGACGAACTGCTCGAGGAACCGGCTGCTGCGCCGCCGCCGCCGGCAACAGCATTAGCAGCGGCACCGTTAGCATCCGTTGTATTTGCCGCGGCCCCTTTGTGTGGTGGAGGCGGTGGCGCGACCACGGCGGCAATCGCTATCCAAAAGCAGACGGCGCTGACACCGACCAGGAAGACCATGATTAAGACGCGTTTCACGCGATTTTCCCGATTTATCGTCAGCGGCAGCGTCGCACGGCAGATTGAGGCTCGCCGGCGCAGCTCAGATTGACATCGACAATCCCGCTTTTCCCATGTGCGCCGAACATCGATCGGTCTGGTGGATCGCCAGGAAGTTCATCCCGGTTTCGAACACCAGATAAGCACGATCAGTGAGCCAGGATGCCAATTTCGCTTTATCGCTCTTGACCCACTCGACCATCAACACCGGCTTATGACGTTCGATCGATTGGGCGGCGCCTTCGAGCACTGCCAATTCCATGCCTTCGACGTCGATCTTGATCATATCGATCCTCGGCAAAGCGAGCGAGTCGATGTTCGCGGTCGGAACCTCGACGAGATTTTCCGGCGAATAATCGACCGGTTGGCCGATAAATTCAGTCGTCTCCCGCTTCTGCAATTCAAGGCTGCCGAAGCTTCCCGGCCGCAGGTAATCCGGTGCAGGAATTTTCAAGGTTCCAGCGCGCGCAGCCAGGGCGGCATGGACGGCGCGGGCATTGAAACAATTATTCAGCGCGATGTTGCCGGCGAGCGCATAGAAGACCCGTTCCTGCGCTTCGAACGCGGTGACCGAACCCCATCCGGTCATGTGCTTGGCCCATTCCACGGTGTGGACGCCGATATTGGCGCCGCAGTCGATTGCGACCGCTCCGTCGCCGAAATAACGACGGCGCAAATCCAACAGGCTGAGCGAAAGGCTGATTTCTGCCGGCGAAAAGGCGCCGCCTTGCAGGAGCTCGATGCCGACGCCGTAGACCCGGTTCGCATCGAGCGCATGGTAGTCAAACCGGTTCAGAATCATCGGGCCGTGATCTGTGGCCGCCAGAATAAAGGCGAGCTTGCGTTGAACACGTGGCATAAAGGCTCCTCTGCCGGGCGGTTGCGCAGCGGCCGGTCGTGGTTGCTGCTGTGCGGGATCAGGCCGCAAGTCGAAAACTTCAGGCTATTGTAGGTTTGGCCCAACTTGCTTGGTATTGGTTAAAGCGGCGCGCCGGGTCCGAGCACGCGGCGCATAGCTGCGTCGAGTGCTTCGTTTGAAAAAGCTGCTTTGACGTAATCGAGGCCGGCGCGGGCGCAAACGATATTGTTCTGCTCGTCGTCGTGCAGATTGCAAATCAACGCCGCAAGCGCGTCGGCACTTTCGGCGAAGCAGGCTTGCAGTGCCTCGGGAAGGTCGAGGCCTTCGGCGGCGATCGGAGTACCTACGCACGGCAATCCGGCAGCGAGGCTGTCGATCACCTTGCCCTTGACGCCCGCGCCGTAAGTCAATGGCGCCACCGTCAGCCGTACCCGGTCAAAGATTTCCGCCAGGTCTTCGACGTAGCCGACCGCCACGACACCGTCTTTGCACAGGCGGCGCAAATGTTCGGGCATATCGCTGCCGACCAGCAGACAGTCGATGTTCGACTTTCGCTTTCGCACTGCCGGCATGATTTCGTCGATCAGCCATCGTGCCGCGTCGAGATTCGGCGCGTGACCGTAGCTGCCGATAAACGCCAGTCCGGACCTTTGCGCGAACGGAACTCGCGTCGGGCGCGGTGTCGTCGACCAGGTTACGGTATGGATTTTGGCGGCGAAAATATGTTTGGCCAAATCTTCGGCTTCCCGCAGCGAGTGGGTGATGACCGCGTCGGCCGAGGCGGCCGCGGCGTATTCCAGGAACCGCGTCCGCTGACTGAGCGCGATGAGTTCAGGTCGACCCTCGGCGCTGGCTTGCCGCGCGTAACGCACGTGATGGAGATCGGCGACGCTGAATATCTGCCGGGCCTTGGGATTGTGATAACGGACGAGCTCGCCGTATTTTGCGGCGTTCGAGACGCGATGCAGGTAAACCAGATCGAACCCGCCGGCTTGCCGCCGCAAGACTTCCTCGATCGAGCCGTAATAAGGCGCGTGACAGATAGTTACGCCGATTGCGTCAAGTGCCGCGGTGCCCTGGTCGGCAGCGGCAAACTCGGCCGACGGCGTAAATACGACCTCATAGCCGAATCTTTGTAACGACTGCATGTGACTGAGAATTGCGATCGAACCCGCATCACGGTCGGATTTGGGAAACCGGTCGTCGATCACCAGCGCGCGCCGGTGGGCGCGGGGCATGGTTGCCGCCGCATCCGCGCCCGTAGGCGTTCGCCGCCAGCGTTGCAGAAGCTGCTTATAATCGTTGCGTTCGGCTCGATGGCTGTCGTGATCGGCGAGCTGTTGCAGCAGTTTTTCGACTTGCTGGATCAAAAAATCTATTTTTATCGTGAGGTCCTGATCGGTTCCGGACCGCTGGATGATATCGGTCAATGCCTCCTGCGCGGAGAGGTCGAAGGCTTGCGCCGTTTCCAGCGTGACCGGCGACTGGCCAAGATCGGCGCCGTCGGATTCACGGCGTACCCGCAGCACATGCTTTTCGAACGGCGCCAGGCTTTTCTCAAACTGGAATTCGAAGCTGTGCCGGCCGCTGCCGATACCGGCCTGTTCGAGATCGGCCCGATAACGATTGGCGAGGATGCGGCCGATCAGCCGGTCATTGTCGGTGACCAGCAGACTGACCGGCAAGTCCGGCTGCGCGTCGTCCCGCGCCCAGCCGGATACCTGCCGCAGATTAACCACATCAAGATTACCCTTCAGCATGAAGGATCAGCGCTGTCTGATGTCCCGGTTTCGTTGCCAGCGAAAGTGCCGACGCTTGCGTCTACCTCCCTATAGACGCAGTCCGGCATCTTGAAAACAGCACCGCATGCCGCATCGACCGCGCTGCCGGTAGGGCCAGAATGGCCGGCCGAGGGGCTGCTCGGTCGACTTGGTCGTGCAGTGTCGCGTTGTGCCGTCGACCCGACCGGCCTGCACGATGGAAGCGCCGTTGACGAGGTCCTTGGCCTCGATCGGCACGCTGCTGTCGAAGCCTGCCGAGGATGCAATTCAGCGACTGGCTCGATTGAACGGACGGCGCCCGCGATTTTTTTCATCGCATTCAATGCGATCTGCCGTGGGGATCGGCCCGCAGCCGGTTAATGCCGTCTTTGCGGCGCCTCGAGCCGTTAATGGTTCATTAACCAAACCGACGCATTTTATTAACCAATCAGAATCACCAGAGGAGAGGCACAGTGTCGAGCGTTCTTCGCCAACGCCAGTCCCTGATGTTTCGAGCGCGCTCCTACACGGCGTTCGCCATCGCACCGCAACCGCCCCTCCAGGACTGGCTCACCGACCTCGACGCGACTTTGGAGCGCTCCAAGGGCTTTTTCTCCGGGCAGCCGGTGGCGCTCGATCTTTCGGCCGTCAACCTCGGTGCGGCTGCCATCAGCGAGCTCGTCGCCGATCTCGAAAAGCGCAGCGTTTGCGTTCTCGGCATCGAAGGCATCGACCCGGCCAAGTGGCAGTTGGGACTTCCTCCAGTCCTCCGCGGTGGCCGCGGGACGCAACCCTTCGAGCTTTCGGCGAAAAACGCTGCAAGCCTTCCGCCCCCGGTTGCTAGCCCGCGGACGCCGCAGAAGCCGGAGCCGGCATCGCTTCTGATCGAGGACCCGGTGCGCTCGGGGCAATCCGTGGTCTTCATGGAAGGCGACATTACCGTTCTTGGTTCGGTTGGATCGGGCGCGGAAATCATTGCCGGCGGATCGATCCATGTCTACGGCGCACTGCGCGGACGCGCGCTGGCCGGTGCCACCGGCAACGCCCGCGCGCGGATCTTTTGCCACAGCGTCGAGGCCGAGTTGCTGGCCATCGACTCCTATTACAGAACGGCCGACGATATCGAGGACAGCCTGCGCCGCCGCTCGGTTCAGGCCTGGCTTGAGGGCGGCACACTGAAAATTTCGGCGATGAACTAGAGAAACGAAAGGCAGGACAATGTCGCAGGTCGTAGTCGTCACATCCGGCAAAGGCGGAGTTGGCAAAACAACTTCAACGGCTGCATTGGGCGCCGCACTCGCCCAGGAAGGGGAAAAGGTCGTCGTCATCGACTTTGATGTCGGCTTGCGCAACCTCGACTTGGTGATGGGCGCGGAACGTCGCGTGGTCTTCGATCTGATAAACGTCATTCACGGGGTGGCGAAGCTGCCGCAGGCACTTATTCGCGACAAACGCCTGGAGAATCTCCACCTGCTGCCGGCGTCGCAGACCCGCGACAAGGACGCGTTGACCGAGGAGGGCGTCGCCAAGGTCATCGAGGAGCTGCGCACCAAATTCGACTGGATCATCTGCGACAGCCCGGCGGGGATCGAGCGCGGCGCCACGCTGGCCATGCGCTACGCCGATTCAGCGATCATCGTCACCAATCCCGAAGTCTCCTCAGTGCGCGACTCCGATCGCATCATCGGGCTCCTCGACTCCAAGACGGCGAAGGCCGAGCGCGGCGAACGGGTCGACAAGCATCTCCTGGTCACACGCTACCATTCGGTGCGCGCCGCGGCCGGCGAGATACTGTCGATCGATGATGTGCTGGAAATCCTGTCGGTACCTCTGCTCGGCATTATTCCGGAAAGCCAGGAGGTGCTGCGCGCTTCGAACGTCGGCTCGCCGGTAACGCTGAATAACGCGCTGAGCGCCGCATCCCGCGCCTATTTTGCCGCCGCGCGGCGGCTTAAAGGCGAAACCATCCCCATGCAGGTTCCCAGCGAGAGCACCGGATTCTTCAACAAGCTGTTCGGACGGAAAGCGGCATGAGAATGTTCAATCTTTTTCGGCGCGCCTCTGCGCCGATAGCGCGCGAGCGCCTGCAAATACTGCTCGCGCATGAACGCATGGCCGCCAACCATTCCGATCTCCTCGGCGTGCTGCGCGAAGAGATCCTCGCGGTTATCAGCCGGCACGTCTCGTTCGAGCCCGACCGGGTGCAAATCAAGATGGATCGCGGCAAATCGGTGTCGACGCTTGCAGTCGACATCGAGATTCCGAACGGCTTCGGGGCGTCAAGCCTCGTTCCGCTGCAAAGCCGGCCGTCGCTCGATGGCAATGACAGCATCCCGGGAATGAAACATTCGGTGGTGTAATGCGCACGATCGCATTTCTTACGCAAAAAGGCGGAGCCGGAAAAACGACGCTCGCAGCGTCGCTTGCAGTGGCAGCGGCGGGTACGGGCGAAAAGGTGATCGCGCTTGATCTTGATCCCCAGGGCTCGCTGGCGCGTTGGGGCCAGCGCCGCGAACGAGCCAGCGCGCCAAACAAAATTATGGTCGAGCCGTTCGAATGCGAGCGTCTGCCGCGGCTGCGCACCATACTCGAAGGACTGGCCGATGTCGGCTTTACCGTTGCGGTGTTCGACACCGCTGGTGCCGACAGTGCCGCCGCCCGGCTGGTGACCGAGGCGGCGGATCTTTGCCTGCTGCCGGCGCGGCCGGCGCGGTTGGACGTTGAGGCGACGGCGGCGACCTTTCGCGCGGTTTTTCTGGCAAAGCGCAAAGCCGCCTTTGTCCTCAACCAGTGCCCGCCGACCTACCGCAGTTCGCGCGCGAGCGAATCGGCTCAAGACCTGACGCGGCTCGGAGTTCTGGCCAGACCGATGCTGTCCGCGCGCATGGATTTTCAAGACGCCATCGCCGCCGGCCTCGGTGTTACCGAATACGCGCCCCAAGGCAAGGCGGCCCAGGAGATCGACGAGCTCTGGAGCTGGATATGCGGTCAGTTCAAGGGAATGAAAAATGAAACGCCGGTTTATCATCGAGCAGATCGACAAGCGGCCGCTTGAGCGTGGTCCGAGAAGCGTCGCCACTCTCCGGCCGTACTTCGCCCGAGGTCGCACCTGGAGCGTAGCCCGTCCTGACACTAATACCGTCAGGAAAAAGCGCTCGATCGTGCGCGTCATTGGAGCGACTGCGGCGCTGGCGTGATTAGAGCCCAGTTACTTACAGTGAAACACGTCACCATCACATCATTAGGCTGTGGCTGGCGCGCTCCATCGTCGCATAGTGGGATGGTCGCGCCAGGTCGGCCAAGTCCTGCTCATGCTCGACTGCGGGCGGCGGACCCGGTGACTAAGTCCTAGCTTACCGTCGAGTGATCGCTCGATGGTTCAAGCACGCATTGTCGGCGGGTGTGGTTCCGCACGCATTGATGTAATGGTCGGGGCGAGTGGAACACCGTCCAGCGAACGCCGCACGTCGACAGCGTCGGGAGCAAAAGTCAGTCCAGGCGGCGGACTGAACTCGAAGCCGTGACGGCCGCTGCCGATGGCGGCTCGCGCGAGGTCTTCGCGATAGCGATCGGCCAGAACCTGACCGATCAGCCGGCCACCGGCAAAGATGTCGAGACAGACCGGCGCTTCGGGATGGTCGGTATTCTGCGCCCAACCGGCAATGCAATTGTCGGTGACGCGATTGACGTGACCGCGCAAGTGCCCGATTCGTTTCTCGGCCAGGACCAATCCAGCACGCAGCGCGATCCGTTGCCGTACCGCTTCGACCTCGTAGCCATCTTCGAGACGCGGAGCGCAGTATTGCGCGATGCCCGTCACCGTCTCGGGATAAAGCGCACGATACTCGTCTGCATTGTTGAACATGCCGCGGCTATCGTCGTCGATATAACTCTCCGACAGCGCCCCTTCGGCGATGATCACATCGTGAGTGTCGAGCTCGATGTGGAAATATTCCACCTTGTCCACGAGCTCAACACGTACGATCGAGGCGCCGTTAACAAGGTCCTTCGCCTCGATCAGTACGCCTTCGAAATGCCTGTCTTTGAAATACATGGCGTGATGCGGCGAAATCCACAGATCGCGTCGCGGCACGTTGTCGTCGAATGCGCCCGCCATGATGCAGACCGGCAGAATATCTTTGCGGCCCATGGCGAAACGTCCGCCGTAGCGGCGCCGTCCGATCCATCTGATCGGCCGCAAGGCGCCGGACATGGTCGCCACTTCGTCGCCGATTTTCAGATCCTCGACGCGCGTTTGCCCGCGCTCGGTCTCGATCAGCGTGCCGCGGCAATAGCAGGGAGTCACGCCGACATCGACGAAGCCCGAAGCCTGCGATACGGTGAAGGTACGGTGGGCATAGTCGCCTTCCAGGGTGAGTGTGGCAACGAGACTCGCGCCGTCGTCGAGTGCTAACGCCGTCGTCTGGGTCGCGGCGTCGTAAGTACCGGGCGTGGCGCTTGAGATATCGCCGAAAGTGCCCAGGCCAGCGACTGCGAGATCGATGCCGTCTCCCGGCACATAGTCCGAAATCGGCGCACTGAATTGCTGCTGGTCGGCGCCGTTGAGCAGATCATCGATCTGCGCCACCCCGGTATCAGCGGCGAATTGCAAAGTGTTGCCGCTGACGCTGCCTCCGAGTTCGAGCGTTGCGCCCGGTCCGACCACGAGTGTGCCGCTGCCGGATACGTTGCCCTGGATGTTTAAGCGGCCGCCTGAGGCCATGATCTCGGCGTCATTGACGACGTTGCCGATCAGCGCTCCGGAACCGGAAATGGTGCCGCCGTCGTTTTCGATCCCGGTAGGATCGATGGTGCCGCCGTCGAGCGTGACGGCGCCTGCTGTCTCAACGAAATTTCTGGCGGCGAGCGTCGCGCCGGAATCAATTGTGAGATTCCCGGTAATGCTGAAGGTGTGGCCGACCGTGAGCGTGTTATTCGCGGTGATGACGATGCTGCCGGCGTCGGACGCGTCGCCCTTGATCACCGTGGTGTTATTGACGGTGAAAGTGCCCGCTTCGACATTCAGGGCGCCTTGCCTGAAGTACCCGTCGATCTCGGTCGTGCCTCCGGCCGTCTGGGTGAAGGTTCCGGCGCCGAGCACCGTTCCGGTTGCGGTATCTTCGAAGCTGGCGCCGTTGTTGATCGTGCCGTAGTTGACGACGTTCGCGCTGTTGGTAAGCGTCGCGCCGTCCTGATTGTCGATCGTGCTTGTTGCGTCATTGATCAGGCTGGCGCCATTTTCATTGGTGAGCACGGTGCCCGTGCCGGTATTGATGAGCGTTGCGCGGCCGGTGTTGAGCAGAGTCGCGGCGGTATTGGTCAGAGTCGACGCGTTCTCATTGGTCAGCGTCGTTATCGCGCCGAAATTGATCAGGTAGGCGCCATTTTCGTTGGTAAGGGTCGCATTATTGGTCAAGTACCCCTTGCCGAAGTTCGTAAGGAAAGTACCAATGCCGGAGCTCGTTAGCGTCGTGCCGTTCAGTCTGATTGTCATTGGCGAACTCCTCTCAACGCCTGTAAAGCCTCTTTCGACCAGGCGTTTCGCCGGTGACCGCAGCCAAGCTGCGAGGTCGGGAACGGCGGCGTTCCGATCCGAACAAATCTGAGATCCGTCGCAGCGATTACGCCCGTCGCACCACCGCGCGCGATCGGAAAGTCGTTGATACCGGTGGCGATGTGATTAACGCCGCCGTTCTGCAGCAGCCAGTCGAGCGTCGCGAGGTCGAAGTTGTTCAACGCAAAACTCACGGCATCCCCACTCTACTGCATTGGACAGCATCCTTGGCGCAACCCGCTCGCCCGACGTATCACAAATAAATTTACACATGGAATTTGAACCGCGACTATCCCCCAATCTTAGGGGATTGCCGGCGGAACAAAAATGGTGGCGGTCAGTGACAAGCGCCGCATTGATTGGTGCAGACGTTTCGCATCAGAAAACATTCCGGCGTTTCTGCGGCGTAGCAAGATTCTGCGGCAGCCGCAGATCAACATTGCAGCACCTGCACAGTCTCGGCCGCGCAGACGCGCGCTTGTTCAACACACGCTAAAGGCCGCGTACCCCCCAAGGTGGGGGATAGCTAGCTCTAAATTTTTTCTTAAAGTGCATCGCCATTCGCCACGACGGCGATAGCTGCTCTTAATCGTCGGGAACATGCATGGGCCTGTGCGCCGCCAGCGACTTCGTCGCGGGCAATGCACTACAGTGGAGAAAGTGCCGTGAGTTACAGCCTGCAATCTCTCGACTTGGCCACGCTTGACACATTGCTCATCGGCCAAGGCATCGATCCGATCGAGACTGGTCTCAACAACTTTCTAATCGGTCGCGGCGACACGCGTGGGGTTCTGGACTCAGCGAGCTTGATATCGGTTCAGATCGGAACGCCGCCGTTTCCGGTCGCGCCGCCGGCGCAAATTTTCGATATCACGACCCCCGGCACCTACAGCGTCGACACCGATCAGTATTCGCTGCAATTTCAGGCCATCGTCCTGGAAGATACCGGCGGCCCGCAAAATCTTACCGTGACGGGCCACAGCAACATGATGATCGTGACCGGCAACGGCACCAACACAATAGCGTTGCAGGATAGCGGCAACGATATCGTTGAAGTCGGTACCGGCAGCAACACCGTGACCGGCGGTTCTGGAAAAGACCAGATATCCGGTGCCGGCGTTCATGATTCGCTGGTCGCGGGTTCCGGCGCCCACACGATGCTTTTTGACTCCGGAAATTTTGCCACTCTGGTCGGCGGCAGCGGCCACGGCGATGTACTCGTAGCCGGGGGCGGCACGGAAGACTCGCTGGTTGCTGGCGGCAGGGATGCTGTACTGTCGGGCGGCAGCGGCGAAGGCGATATACTCAACGCCCAACACTTCGCCGCTGTTACTCTACAAGGCGGCGACGGCCACCAAGAGTATCTCTACGGCGCGGGCAGCCACGACGCATTCTATGCCGGCGGCGCCGGCGACTCCGGGCACGGAAATGGCACACTGGTGGCTGGCGGCAACAACGAGCAGGTCCATATCGGCGCCCATGGCAGCGATACGATCATCGGCTCGGGCAGCAGCAGCAATGAGGTGTTCTTCGACAGCGAGAAGTATGGCAGCGGCTTCGGTATCAGCATTAACACCGCGGCTAACGGAGTTACGACTGTTAAGTTCGCTGACACTGGTCAGCACTTCAAGATCAGCGGTATTCAGACCTTGACCTTCTCCGACGGTCACGTCGTCCATCTGTAATTGGACCGACAGCGAGAGCCTTTAGCGAACGCCCCGCATCGCGCGGGGCGTTTGCGTTGAGCTTGCCTGGCCGGGGGTGCATGGCCCGCGTATTTGCGAGGCAATGTTGTTGCTTTCAGCAAGCGACGCGCAGCTAAATCCGCTGTCATGCGCCATAAAAGGCAGCCGCACGCGATCGAAGCCGAACGTCCAAATAGTTTAAGCGTCTGCGGGCAGACCCCGAGCAGCGGCCGGAGTGCCAAACTTCGGTAGAGCCGCGGTCAGATCTGCGAGATGACGCCCAATGCCATCGCGTTGGGACAGCTCCGGTGAGGTAATACCCCAATCAATATTCAGCTTCGGATCATCCCATTTCAGAACGAGTTCGTCGGCCGGGCTGTAGAATTCATCGCACTTATAGAAGAAATCCGCACTGTCCGAGAGTACGGCGAAGCCATGGGCTAAACCGCGGGGAATCCAGAATTGCCGATGATTGTCTTCGTTGAGTTCCACTTTCACATGGTGACCGAAGCTGGGGCTGCCGACTCGCACATCGACGGCGACGTCCAGCACCGCACCTCTAAGCACCGTCACAAGTTTGCCCTGCGGTTTCGGGTTTTGGATATGCAGACCCCGCAAAACATTGCGTGTGGACCGCGAGAGGTTGTCCTGTACGAAGGTGGTCGAAATTCCGTTCTTGGCATAGCGGTCTGCCTGATAGAGTTCGGTGAAGAAACCGCGGGCATCGCCGAATATCTTCGGCTCTAGGATCAGGACGCCGGGAATCGCGGTCTCGATAATGTTCATCTCGCTTCCTCAGATCCCGGGCCGCTGTGAAGACCGCATCCTGTTTACCTTGCATTGCAAATATATTAAACGAGGGACTTATTCCGCCTACATTTTATGTATTGCAACAAGCGGTGCCAGTCGGGCGTCTGACTTCCTCTTGCACCGGGCGAGTGCGGCGGGAATAGGGGTTGATGTTAGATGAAAGGCATCATTCTGGCGGGCGGCGCGGGAACCAGGCTTTACCCGGTCACATCGGTCGTCTCGAAGCAATTGCTGCCGGTCTTCGACAAGCCGATGATCTACTATCCGCTGGCAACTCTGATGTTTGCCGGCATTCGCGACATCCTGATCATCAGCACGCCGCAGGATAAGCCGCTGTTTCAACGGCTGCTGGGTGACGGTTCGGATTTTGGCTTGCGATTTTCGTATCGTCATCAGGACACGCCGCGCGGATTGGCCGACGCTTTTATCATTGGGTCCGATTTCGTTGGTGCCGACCGGGTCGCGCTGGTTTTGGGCGACAATATCTTTTACGGTCACGGCTTGCAGGAATTGCTGGCACGCGCGTATGCCCGCGACTTGGGTGCCACGGTGTTCGGATATATCGTCAACTCCCCCGAACAGTATGGCGTCGTCGAACTTGATGATGCCGGGCGTGCCGTATCGATCGAGGAAAAGCCGGTGCGGCCAAAGTCGAACATCGCCGTGACCGGGCTTTATTTTTACGACAATGACGTTTTGCGCATGGCCGCAGAACTAAAGCCGTCGCCCCGCGGCGAACTGGAAATTACCGACCTCAACCGCGCCTATATGGACCGCGGCGATCTGTTCGTCGAAGTGTTGGGCCGCGGTTTTGCCTGGCTCGACACCGGGACTCATGCTTCGCTGGTTGAAGCAAGCCATTTTGTGCAGATTCTGGAGCAGCGTCAGGGATTGCGCGTCGCCTGCCCCGAAGAGATCGCGTTGCGGCTTGGCTACATCGGCCTCGATCATTTCGAGAAGCTTGCAGAGCGCTGCGCCAAGAGCAGCTACGGCCAATACCTGCTGGGCATTCACCGCTCCTTCGCCAAATCGCAGCCCGGAGCTTTGACGCATGCGGTTTAAAAATGCCGTCATTTTTGTAACTGGCGGTGCCGGCTTTATCGGCTCGGCGGTTATCCGGCATTTGCTGGACGATACTGAAGCTTTCGTCGTCAACATCGACAAGCTGACCTACGCCGCTTGTCTGGACTCGATCCCCCAAGCCGAGGGCAACCGCCGCTATCGCTTCGCCCGCGTCGACATCTGCAACGCGCCGGCGCTGCGGCTGCTGTTCGATCAATACCGGCCGCACTACGTGATGAACCTCGCGGCCGAAAGTCACGTCGACCGCTCAATCGACGGCCCGGCGGAATTCATCCAGACCAATGTCGTCGGCACCTTCACACTTTTGCAGGAAGCGTTGCGGCATTGGCGCGGAATGGATCGCACCGCGCAAGGTCGATTCCGGTTTCATCATATTTCGACCGACGAAGTGTACGGCACACTCGGGCCGGAAGGCCGGTTCACCGAGTCCACCGCCTATGCGCCGAACTCGCCGTACTCCGCCTCGAAGGCTTCGTCGGATCATCTGGTGCGCGCCTGGCGCGAAACCTACGGCCTGCCGGCCATCGTCACCAATTGCTCGAACAATTACGGCCCCTATCATTTTCCCGAGAAGCTCATCCCGCACATCATCATCAAGGGCCTCGCGCACGAGCCACTGCCGGTTTATGGCGACGGTCAGAATGTGCGCGACTGGCTCTATGTCGAGGACCATGCCAAGGCGCTCACGCATGTGATCGAGCGCGGCCGGACCGGTGAAACCTACAACATCGGCGGCCGCAACGAGCGCGCCAATCTTTTCGTCGTCCAGGCGATCTGCGATCTGCTCGATCGGCTGCAGCCTTCCGCGCGAGGTTCGCGGCATCAGTTGATCTCGTTTGTCGCCGATCGCCCCGGCCATGACCGGCGCTACGCGATCGATGCGTCCAAGCTTGAAACCGAGCTGGGCTGGCGCGCGGCCGAAACCTTTGAAACCGGTCTTGCCAAAACGGTGCAGTGGTATCTGGAAAACCGGCCGTGGTGGCAGGCCATTCTTGACCGCGGCTACAAGGCCGAGCGCGTCGGCCTGGCAAATACCCAGCAACAAACCATCGCGGTGTGACCGTTAACCTAAAATAGGTTCGGTGACGGATTGGCGCTCAGAAAGCGGGCACCGTGCCGCAAGTTTCTTGTTTCTGTAACAGCATTTTGCTTTATTCTTTGGCTGGTTCCTGCGTGGTATTCGGGGTGGGGCTGTGCAGATTCGGGGCAGCGTAGATCGCATTGACAGCGAATTTATCGAGGGCTGGATTACCTGCGACGAAGCCCCCGAGGTGAAAGTCATCCTGGAAGTCTGGCTCGGCGACAATTTGCTCGGCCACGCGGCGGCGGACCGGTTCCGGCCTGACCTGGCCGCATCCGATATCGGCGACGGGCATTGCGCCTTCAGCTTCAAGCTTCCCGCCTTCATTCCCGATTCCCAGTTCAACCGGATCAAGCTGAAGCTGGCAAATTCCGACATCGTCTGGCAGCCGGGAAATCTGCCGGGCGCCGCGGCTGTGCCGGGGGCGGACACCGTCACGACGCCGAGCCGGTTTGGCAGCCTGTGGATCGACCGGCCGGACTGGATCGACCTGCTGGCCCGGAAAGTGCGCGCCGGCGAAATTTCCGATGCGCTGAGCGTCGGCATCTTCAAGTTCTGCCGCGACGGCTATTACGTCATTCCCGGCGCGGTGTCCGAGGCCCTGGTGGCGGGCCTGAACGAGGAGATCGATGCGGCGTGGACGTCGCCGCCGCCCGGTCTGCTGATCGAAACCTTCGAACCGGATGGCGTGATGAAGTATATCCCGCCGGAGGAGATCTATCGCGACGGCCGCACCAAGCTGCTCGACTATTACGCCCATTCGGCGCTGGCCCGGAACGCCATCGCCGCGCCGCGCGTGACCGAATTTCTCACCGCGATTTTCGACGGCACCCCGAAGGCGTTTCAGGGCCTGTACTTTCACAAAGGCTCGCAGCAGGCGATCCACAAGGACACCGCCTACGTGAAGGTGGACACCAATCCGCTGGCGCTCGCCGCCACCTGGTTGGCGCTCGAAGATGTGTCGCCCGGAACCGGCGAACTCGAATATTACGTCGGCAGCCACCGCGCGCCGGAGTTTCTGTTCGGCGGCTACAGCAAGTGGATGGAGGGCTTCGCCGACGAGCACGACGCGTTTCTGAAGAGCCTGCACGATGACGCCAAGGATCTCGGCCACGTCAAGGGCTCGTTCCTGGCCAAGAAGGGCGACGTCCTGGTTTGGCACGCCGACCTCGCGCACGGCGGCTCGCCCGTCACTGCGCCCGAACGCACCCGAAAGAGCCTGGTGACACATTTCACCGCGGCCAAGGATGAGCCGTTCTACCGCCGCGCCTCGCACTTCGAGGAGTTGCGAGGGGACGGCTGCGTTTTCGTCTCGCAATATGGCGACATTGACTAGCGGCGCTCATTTCCGGCGATTTTACCTGGTCTGCGTCGGATCCGGCGGCGTCGGAGCACGCGAACGGTGTTGACATGGAACCTTCTCAAAGAGAGACGCGGTACGTTTCTTCGCCTCTGTTCTCACGCCGGAGATTAGCCGCGGTCCCCGTGTCCCTTGCGGCATTTGGCTTGGTCGGAGAGCGCGCGGAGACTGCCGCCGCCAAGGATGACGCGTCTGCGGCGGACTCCGTTGTCGATGTGCGGCATTTCGGCGCCAAGGCCGACGGCGCGACGAACGACGCGCCCGCAATAGGCTGTGATGGTTGATGCGCCGCGAAAGGGTCCGACGTTGATGGATTGGGAGGTCAACTACAGCGATCTCGTCGCGGTGGCGTGGAAGTTGCATGATCAAGGTGAGCTCCTAAACGCGTTGCGCGTCTGGAAATCGATTTATCAACTTTTTCCCAACGAGCCGGAAGTGTACCGAGCGTCCGCGCTCGCCTACAAGCGAATGGGTGATTATGAGAACGCCGACGCCGTCCTTAGCGAAGGTACGAAGCTCCATCCCGACAATCGCACGCTCCTTGCTGACTTCGCCTATCTGGAGCAGGACCGGAAAAAATGGGGGGCAATGCTTGAACGCTGGGAAACCTACTCCAAAAAGTTCCCCGACGACGCGGTAGGGTGTCTCGGGGTCTCGATCGCGCTTCGCGAGTTGCAGCGCTACGACGATGCCGAGCAAGTCTTACAAGCTGCCTTGGCGAAATACCCCGATAATTCGCAGCTCCTCGCAAGTCGTGCCTACGTCGCCCAGCAACGCAACGACTGGGAAGGAGCTTTGCAGTATTGGAATATTTTTCGCGATAGGTTTCCGAACGATCCGATCGGCCATTCGAGCTGCGGGGTCGCCTTGTTTACCTTGCTGCGGTTTAAGGAGGCGGATGCGGTTCTCGAAGACGGCCTGAACCGCTTTCCCAATCATCCGCAATTGGTCGGCAACTATGCTTGGTCGGCTACCCGATCGCGCAATTGGACGGAGGCCCTGCAAAGATGGACGACCTATCGCGATCGGTTCCCGACCGATCCGGTCGGTCACAGTCAAACGATGCTGGTGCTGGGCGAGCTCGGCCGCTTCGAGGAGGCGAGGCTGCTCGAAAGCGGCCCGATCAAGCGGGACGAGCGAAATCCCGAAATCGGACGCTTCATGGTCGGGTTCGAATCGCTGGGCGATAATTGCGAATTCGGCGTGGTGCAGCGCCACTACGGGGCGGAGCCGCTCGGGCTGCTCAGATTCACCTCGACGCCGTCGAGATTGCTGATGGCGGCGCTCGACGCTGGATTCGTGGGAGTTGGCGATGCTGAAAATACGACTCTGACAACGTCTAACGGAGAATATGTCACCGGTGATAAGCGCTATCACATGTTCATGCACACGTTCATGCGGGACAACGGCGATGATCGGGAAAAACGGTTCGTCAATGTGTGCAGGCGAATACGCTTCCTGCGGGATAAACTTCTACAAGACCTGAAAGATGCCGAAAAAATTTTCGTCTATGGATGCCGTGAGGCACTGACCGATAATGAGATAAGAGAGTTTTGGAGCGCCTTGCGCCGCTATGGCGACAACCGGTTGCTGTTTGTTGGTATGGCCCGAGACAAAAATGCGATCGGCTCCGTTCGGCAGCTCGAAAATACCTTGGTCGTCGGCTTTCTTGATAAACTATCCGTGGATGCTCCGTCTTTCGAACTATGGCTGCAGATTTGCCGGCAAGCGAGCAAGTTGATGAGGCAGCATACCAAACAGGTTGCTGAGCTGGAACGCACGTAAAACTGAGGGACTTGTGACGCAACTTCATTGGCTGCCGACACTTCCAGATTGGAAGCAGCGGCTGAAAGCTCTGCCGGCCGACCCGGCAGCCGCGTGGGAGGCGGCTGTCGGCCTTGCCAATTACAACATCAATTTCGTCCAGACCAACGCCCTGGACGAAGCTTTGCGCCGAATAGTTACGACGCCGCCATCGCAGGTCGGCGCCAAATCGGTGCGGGTCGCGATGCTGGGCTCGGCGACGCTGCGCCACCTCCAGCCGGCGATTCGTGTCGGCGGATTGCGGCGCGGAATTTTCATCGACGTTTACGAGAACGAATACGGCCAGTATCTGCAGGAACTTTCGGATAGGGATTCAGCTCTTTACGACTTCAAGCCCAATTGCATCCTGCTGAGCCTGGACGCTTATCACCTCACGGCCGGCGTCCATTCCGCACTGGACAAAGCCGACACCGATCGCCTCCTGGTGGATGCCAAGGCACGCATTCGCGCGCTTTGGCGGCTCGCAAGGAAAAATTTTCGCTGTCCCGTCATTCAGCAGACTGCGCTGCCGGTGCACCTTGCCCTGCTCGGACAAAACGAACATCGGTTGCCCGGCTCCCGGGCTAACTTTATTATGCGTCTGAACGCGGATTTGCCGGCGATGGCCGACAAAGAAGGCGTCGATCTTCTGGCCGTCGATGCCCAGGCCGCACGCGACGGCATCGATGCCTGGCATAATCCCGCACTGTGGCACCGCTCCAAACAGGAGATAGCGGTCGCCGCCGGCCCGCTGTACGGCGACCTCGTCGCCCGTCTGATCGCCGCGAAGAAAGGCTTTGCCAATAAATGCCTTGTTCTCGATCTTGATAACACCGTATGGGGCGGCGTTGTCGGGGATGACGGCGTGGAAGGCATTATTATCGGCCAGGGCACCGCGCTCGGCGAAGCCTTTGTCCAGTTCCAGGATTATTGCCGGGAACTGTCACGGCGTGGCGTCATTCTTGCTGTTTGCTCGAAGAACGACGAGGCCAACGCGTTGGAGCCGTTCGATTCCCACCCCGATATGGTGCTCAGACGCGGCGATATTTCCTGCTTTGTCGCGAACTGGTCGGACAAGGCCAATAACATCAGAGCGATCGCGGAGAAGCTGAATATCGGCCTCGATAGCCTGGTCTTCGTCGACGATAACCCGTTCGAGCGCAATCTGATCCGCAAGGAGCTGCCGATGGTGGCGGTGCCGGAGGTCGACGAAGACCCGGCCAACTACGCACGCGCCATCGCCGCCGGCGGTTATTTCGAAGGCCTCCATGTCACCGATGAGGACCGCGAGCGCACCGGCCAATATCGCGGCAACGCACAGCGCGATGCGCTCAAGGAGTCCGCGACCGATCTTGAGGCTTATCTCCGCGAACTCGACATGCGGCTGGTGTGGGGCGATTTCGACAAGCTGAATTTGCCCCGCATCGTTCAGCTCATCGCCAGGTCAAACCAGTTCAACCTCACCACCCGCCGCTATACCGAAGAGGACATTGTCGCCGTCATCGGCGACCCGGACGCGTTCGGGCTGCACTTGCGGCTGGTCGACCGGTTTGGCGACAACGGCATCATCGCCGTCATCATCGGCAGATTGCGCGACAACGCCGATCTCGAGATCGACACCTGGCTGATGAGCTGCCGCGTGTTGGGGCGCCAGGTCGAGCCGACGACGCTTAACCTCATCGCCGAGCGCGCCAGAGAACTGGGTGCGCGCCGCCTGATCGGAGAGTATATCCCGACCAAGAAGAACGGCATGGTCAAAGAACATTATGCCAGGCTCGGCTTTGCTTCTTTGCAGCCGGACGACGCGACCGGCAGCCGTAGCGCGCTTGATCTCGCCGCGTTCAAGCCGATCGAGACCTTCATTCAAGTGACGCGAGCCTGACCATGCCGTCCGAAGCCGAGCTGTACCGGCGCCTGACCGAAATCTTTCACGACGTCTTCTCCCGTGACGACATCGCGTTGCGGCCGGACCTCACGGCGAACGACGTGGCCGGTTGGGATTCGTTCCGGCAGGTCGAAATCCTGATGGCGGTGCAGGAAGTGTTCAACGTGAAATTCAGCACGCGCGAGATGGACGGTCTCGCCAATGTCGGCGATCTGGTGAAGGTGATTGCGACGAAGGTTTCTAGCTTCTAGTCGCGATCCTAAACGAAATTGCGTGAAAACCGTAATGATATCAATATGATTACTCAGTAACCGGGATACGATATTGCGTAACCGGGACACGGATGCTATCTGAGTGGCAGGAAAGAAGGATTCCGCCCAAATGGCTACCGCCCGTAAGCGCGTGGAGAAGTATCGCAGCGAAGGCGGAGCAGCGGACCTTGTCCGGGTCGAGGTGCTTGTCCCGCCGTCGGCCCGCAAAGAGATTCTGGCCATTGCTTCGCGGTTGCGCGCGGAACATCGGGCCAACAAGGAGCTCAGGTCGCTCTATGACAGGGCGCTTCGGTCCTACGGCACGCGCATCCTCGACAATGTCGATCTGGACCGGCTTCCCGACCTGCGTTCGCGAGCCGCCGTGGCCGCGCGCGCTATGATCGACCGCGGCGATGCCTGCGCCTTTGCCATGGGTCGGCAGATACTCGATCGCGTGGCTGCAATGGCAGGGTGAAATGGCGCTGACGCAGCTCCAAAGTGACATTCTTCGCCATCTTGCCAAGAACCGCTCGGAAACGAGTTACCTGGCGGGCGGTTTGATGCTCAACAAGAACTGGCAAAGGCGCTCCGATGACATCGCTATCTTCCACGACACCGATGAGGAGGTGACCGCTGCCGCGAAAGCGGACCTCGCCGTTCTCGATGCCGCGGGATACAAGGCCCACACAGACTTCATTATCTACGGCTGTGTCGACGCGACGGTCTCCGACGGAACGTCGTCCACGATCATCCAGTGGTTTGCCGAGACGAAACGTCGCTTTTTTCCCCTTGTGAAAGACGAAGAGTGGGGCGCCCGCCTCCACCAGGCCGACTTGGCCGTGAATAAGGTACTCGCTGCCTCCGGGCGTTCAAAAGCCCGCGATATCGCGGACTTGGTTGCCATCGGGCGCAACTATTGTCCGCTCGGTCCTCTGGTACTGGCCGCGGCCGGCAAGCCGCCGAATTTTTCGCCGCGACGGACCATCGACGAGATACGCCGGCACACGCTTTCAATACCTGCCGAAGAATTCGCCGCGGTGAAGGGGCTTCCCACAGACTGGTCGGCCGAATTCATACGCGATCAGGCGCTCGGCCTGATCGAATTGGCGGACACATACATAATGGGCGCCTCTCCCGATCTGCTGGGCATTCTGGTGACGAACAAGGACGACATTCCGATCGAAGCGAGGGACGGAAAGCGCGCCGATGTCATCATGAGAAAGGCAACGGACGAGCCCGAAGTGATGCCGGCTCCGGCGGAATTCAATGCGGTAGGCTGGAATTCCACTCACTCGTGAAATCTTGCAGTGCACGTGAAGACCCGGTGGTGTGTGCCGCAAGGAAAGGCGCCCGATGACGACAGGCCTTTGCGTTATTTTCAATCATCCGTTCAAGGCGCAAATCCCGCTGCTGCGCGAGTTGTACGCGTCGCGGTTCGAGAAGATTCTTTTCTTGCATCCGCTGGACCGGAGCGCCGAAGCCGCGGATGTGCACGTTGCCTATGGCGGGGGGTTCACCTTCGACGCCATGATCGTCAGTGCTCGTGACAAGATTCTTCGGAGTTTTGCCGATTGCGACGTCGTCTTGTTCGCGCACAACGATCTGCTGCTTACTCCCAAAATCTCCGGCGAGAAGTTTTCGGGCCAGTACGAGGTCGGGGCCTACACTATTCTGACTGCTGGCGTGGCGTCGATATCTTCGGCGCTGAATACGTGGGCCTGGGGTTTCCGCGCCGCGATGAACTGGCAGTCGCCACGCTTTGTGTTCGCCGGCGGCGCGGAAGCGGCAAGATCGTTTTTGCCGTCGCGCGAGGAGGCGCAGGCCCGCGCAAGGGCATCGGGTCTCCCTGATACGACAGTTCTCTTGCCCGCGTCGGAGGCTGAATTGGCAAAGTTGCCGCCGATCTTTCGAGGTATCCACGACTATATCTTTACTAAGCGTGCGGCGGATGGCAGCCTCGAACCGATCGATCTCGGCTATCCGCTTTTTACGGGTTACAGTGATTTCTTCGCGATTCCGGTCGCGATGCTGGCGGCCTGGTTTGACGTTCTAGGCCCACTGGCAGCGATGCAGCTCTTCGCCGAGGTGGCGATACCCACCGCTCACGTTTTGACCGCAAAACGCATGATGTCGCTGCGCGATCTCGGCAGAAGTGGACAGATGTTGTGGGGCGGCGAGCGCGGCACGATCGACAATATCAAATGGGTAGCCGATCGATTTGATCAGGGTGACGTTTTTATCCATCCGATGAAGTTCAATACCTTCAGCGACTCTTACTTGGCACAGCTGAAAGAAATCTACCGCGGTCGGCCTTGATTGTGATGCATAATAACCATGGCTGTATCTCGCGGACTGACACGTCGTAGTGTTCTCGGGTTAGGCGGTGGCGCTGCCTGCACGCTCTACGCGCGGGCGCTCGCAGGTCCGGGCCAACCGGAAATCTCCGTAGCCGATTGCGGCGCACTTCCTAATGGTTCGGATGCAACGCCGGGGGTTCGCCAAGCGATCGCCAGGTTGCCCAAGCAGGGTGGCGCCATTCTCAAGTTTCCGCCCGGCACCTATCACTTTGCCAAGCGGGATGACTTTGCGTTTATCCTGGACGGCGTCGGCGGTCTGACCATCCATGGGTCAGGCGCAAAGCTTGTATTTGAAGGCGGAACACATCCCTTTCTCATCAAAAACTGCACGTCTCCATCAGTGCGCGGCCTGTCAGTCGACTGGGGCCGGCCGCCATTCTCGCAGGGTGATATCATCGCAGTCGCCGCGGGTGCACGCTCCGCCGACGTCCGCATCGACCCCGAATTTCCGGTCGACGGCTCTGAAACGGTGCAGGCGATTTCGACGTACGATCGAAGCACCCGGCTCATGACGGTCAAGGGGTTGGACGCTTACAACGTCGTCGACAAGGTCGCCCTCATTGGCACGCAAGTATTGCGGCTGAGTTTCACGCGCCCGCTGCCTCTCAAACCGGGGGATACGGTCGTACTTCGCCATCAGGTCCATGCGGCGAACGTTTTCTTTATTACCGACTGCGCGGACGTTCGGCTGGAGGACGTCACGATTCATGCCGGGCCGGGCATGGCGCTCCTCGGGGTCAATTGCCGCAACGCGACGATCGAACGCATGACGATCGTCCCGCCACCGGGCAGCAACCGGCTCATGACGACATGCGCTGACGGGATTCATCTCAGCGCCTGCTCTGGAGTTGTCGAGATACGCGATTGCTCCATGGAGGGCATGGGCGATGACGGGGTGAACGTGCACGGCAACTACCTTCGTATCGTCCGCCGTATCGACGCAAAGACGGCGGTGGTGGCGCAGCCGGGAGATATACCTTTCAGGCCTGTTGAACTGCCGCCGCGCGGCGACCATTTCGTGTTCGTAGCGCGGCAAACCCTCGGCCCGCTCGCCGAGGACGAGTTGGCTAACGTCGATCCCGGGGCAAACGCGGTCATGCACTTTGCCGATGATATTCCTGCCTCGGTGGGTGCCGGTGACTTGCTGTTTGACCGGGACAACAACCCAAAGCTGACGGTGGCGAATTGCCGGTTCTGGGGTAACCGAGCCCGTGGCGTTCTCGCGCACCGAGATGCACTGATTGAACGTTGCCAATTTGCGCACCAGTTCGAAGAGGCCGTTCTGATGCTGGAGAGTACCGCTGGAACGGAAGGGCCAGGTGCTGACCACACCATCGTGCGCAACAATGAGATTCTGGACAGCGATCGCGCCCGGTATCCCAGTGGGGCCATCCGCCTCGGCGCGCTGATCCAAGAGCCCGGTTACCCTGCGCGACCCAGTCCGGCAATGGTCAACCACGATGATCTGATTGCGGACAACCATATTGTCACGCCCGGAAGCAATGCGATCCAGGTCGAGGCCACCGACGGTCTCACCATCCAAGGCAATCGGATCGAGAAGCCTGCCGGCGCCGCCATCGTGCTTTCAAATGTCCGAAATACTGTCGTTGCAAACAACGTTTGTGCGCCGGCGGCACCGGTTCGCATCGATGTTGAATCCGACGGAGAGGTGATGCTCCACGGCAATACCGGCTTAACGCGCTTTTAGTCTTGGGCGATCTGATGACAAGCGAAATGCGGCCGGCGGGGCATATCGAAAAAGGCGTGATGTTCGGCCGCGATGGCTATCTGTTCCTGCTCGACGGCGGCCATCATGTGTTCGATCTGTTGCTCGGCCTGCGCAAGGTCACCGAGCAATCATACGCCAATTTCGCGGATAACATCGCTCGGCGCGCGGCGATCTGTGAGCGAGCAGGCGTCGGCTACTTGCACGTCATCTACCCGGACAAGCATTCCGTCCAGACCGAGGAATTCCCGGTCAAGGACCCGTACCGGCTGGCGGAATCCTATCTCGACAAGCTGCCCGACATTCGCAAGTGGGTTTTTTATCCGCGCCAAATCTTGCAAGGTGTCAAACCGGCGGCCTTTTTGAAAACGGACACCCATCTCACAGAGACGGCGAATATTTTGGCTACCGCGGCAATCGTCCAACAGTTGATCGGCGAAAATCAGGCCGAACACGTGCGCCGCCTTCTCACGTCTCATGACTGGGGGGAAAGCGATTGGACTGGAGACCTCGGCGGGCGATTCGATCCGAAACTCGGGGAACGGCAACGGGTGCTGCGCCGACGCTGGCCGTTCAAGTGGTTCCACAACGATATGACCGGCGGCAACGACGGCATCGTTGACCTGTTGTTCAGCCCGCAAGCGATCTACAGAACGAGGATCCTGGTATTCGGGGATTCCTTCAGCCGGAATCTGGCGAGCGTCCTGTCTTATTTTTTCACGGAAGTCGTTTTTCTCCGCACCCGCTTCTTTCACGACGAAATGTTTGAGCAGATCAAGCCTGATTTGGTGTTAACCAGCAACGTCGAGCGCTATCTCAGCCGCGTCGACAGCGACGAAGCGAGGCCGGCATTTCTTTTGTATCCGTACCTCAACGAGTTGAACTACGCGCCCGACAAGGCGTTCGCGGAGGCGTTGGCGGCAGTGTTAAGTTACGGCCGCTCGCCGTATTTTGATTTTCTCAGAAAGCATGATTTGAAGGAATTGCATGCGGCCACGTGATGTCTTTGCTTAGCCCGCCTTGCGTAACCACGTGAGGGGCAGGTCAAGCTCCACACGGTCGTGTATTACCTTCGGCTTGATGCGGCCCCGTTCTCCGCGTTCAAGGCGCACCAGGCCGTAGCTTTCCATGGTCCGCAGCGTGCGCGAAAGGTTGGACTTGGCCTTGCCAGTAATCTGCGACAGCTCGTCAAGCGAGCCAGGTGCCTTCTCGACAATAATGCGCAGAAGCTCGCGGTTGCCCGCGGAAAGCACCTTGGCGAAGGATTCCGTCGAAATGAACCAGACCTTCGGCTCGTCCGACGAGACGCGACGCTTGCCGCGCGCTATAGCCATCGTGCGCGCCTTCATCTCCTCGTAGCTGGCGATACCGATTTTAAGCGTCGTCACGGAATTACTCCTTTTTCGCGTAATACAGTGTCCACGGCCTCCCAGAAGTCAGCGAGCAGGGCCGCCGCATCACGGTACTCGTAAGCCGTTGTCGTCCGCTGCCGGTGGCGATGGTCCTGCGGTTTGCCGCGTTTCTGCCGGCCAACCGGATGAGCATTGTCAAAGCCAACCAGCCGCTCACCGTTCGAGCCATGGAGCGTGAGCGAGTAGTCGATGCCGTGCGGCTTCTCCGGCGAGACAGGTACCCGCGTCACCACGAACCGGACCCAATGGCCGCCCACCGGGTCCACCACGAGAAACTGCCCGTCGAGATCGAGAAGCACGTCGAGGCTCGGATCGCGCGGGTCGACCACAATAATGGTTATCACATTGAAGCAACCAAGGCAAGGTGTTTACGAGATGCCAAATGACTTCCATGCAGAAAAAGGTCGCTCGCGCCCGAGAGCGAAAACGCTCAGTTCGCGGGCTCTGTTATGTGCCGTAACGCATCGACGCCTATACAGGCCACGATCTTATCGATGTCCTCATACAAGGCTCGCATGTTAACCTTGAAGTTAAAGTACATCGGGTGATGTCGTTGAAAGACCTGGACGAGGACAGGTTCGTCGGCGAAATCAAAAACGTGCTCGGGAGCGATGAAACGAATCTCCGACGGCTCCTCCATATATTTCTTGTCGTCATAGATGTGGAGGTCGCCTTTGTTCTCCAGTACCCATCGGCTCGAAACCACGACGCCCGGCTTATTCGCGGCCCACCGGTATTTCGCCAGACCAGCACCCCAGGGAGCGATGAAGAAGTCCGCCTGATCGAGCCAGAACAAGCTCGCATTCATCGTGCCGCCGATATTGTTCACGATGGTAACGTCGCTGCCGTCGAACGCCGCCTGCAGCGATCGGGCGATCCGCTTTTCCACTTCGATCGGTGGTTCCGCGGCGCGTGATTCGGTGAAGCTTGGATAACTTTCGGCGCCACGTTCGAGCTGGCGCGAATTATGACCATCAATAACGACAGCTACGTGGCCGAGACGCTCCTGCAAATGCTCGACGACCCGGCTGCAAAATGCCTCCGGGTCGGCGAGCGTCCGATTCTCGACCCGAAGCCCAAGCACCACAATCGGCACTTTCTCTTCCTTGAGGCGGCGCGCCAGGGCCCATTCGTCGTCGAGGCCGCGGCTGGTGTGAACCATGGCGCTGATTCGCTTGCGCAAGGATTTGGAGACATAGCTTCCGGTTATGCGAATGATCTGGACTCCTCTCCGGCAGCAGAATTCCACCATGCTGCCGTCTTCTTCGATGCCTCTGATGACCGACCGCGAGAGTTCCGGAAACAATGCGTCGATGGCCCCATAGGCTTCCCCGTCGCCCGGTTTGCCGAGAACAATGACCCACGGATAGTCAACCGACGGGACCGAGGTCACGACTGACATCAATCCCGAAAGCTCGTTCCACAAATGATGTCCGACGTGAAATGCGCCGCCACCCCACAATGGCGTCGCGAACCCGTCCAGCCGCCGCGTGAAATAGTCCGGCAGCAAGCGTCCGGATCGGGTGAGGTACAGCATGATTCGCGGCATCAGATTCGTACAAACGCTCTCGGCAAGATGCCGCTGCATTCCGGTGAGGTAGTACGCGCGGTAAGCCGTCGGAAACAGTACGCCAACGGTTTGCAAATCATGGCCGGCACAGCACACGTAAAACACCAGCCGCGCGTCTGCATCGACGCAGCGGTACAGTATGATCATGTTGTCGATGTAGAGGCCGTGGACGCGGGTCACTGGCTTGCCGGTTATCGGCGACGGCCAAGACAGTTCCCTGGCCCCGAGCGCGGCCATGTAATTCTGCTGCACATCGACTGAAAGAAGCGACTTAAGATGTTGCGGCGACACCTGCACTGGTGCGGCGTCGCCGTCCTCTATGAGCAGCGCAGCGTTGTCCGCAGCGGCGGCGTCGTGCCAGCCGATGTCTGTCCCGCCTCCGGATCGAGCCAATTTGTCGAGGCCGTGCAAAGTGCGTGAGTTGACGTCGGCAAGACCGTCGACGGCCGCAGGCCAGGCCGGCTCGGGCGAAACCATCAGGGACCGCCACGGCGCGCCGATGACTTCCAGATATTTTCGCGCCAGCAAGGCCTTTGTTTCGGCGGAGAGCTCTTCCAGCTCGCCGCCAAGCCGGTTCATGGTCGCGTCCAAAAACCACGTCGCCGTATTGCCGTCGTCGTGGGCCAATTCCAATAAATAGATTGGCGCAAAACCGGTATAGACAAATCTGGCCTGCCATCCGGCGACGAACGCAGCGACGGGCTGCCCCGACATGCGAAGGGGCAGGGTCCCCGCATCAGTTCGAACTTGCCAATAGCCGCCGGTATATTGCGCCGTATAGGTTGCCATCGCT